>Ga0194118_10006488_pt1 | contig 11643 bp, 11 predicted proteins | sample TA2MahsurfametaG_2_FD_148662 | JGI IMG/M metagenome (GOLD analysis project Ga0194118, IMG submission 148662) | Freshwater microbial communities from Lake Tanganyika, Tanzania - TA2015013 Mahale N5 surface | ecosystem: Environmental > Aquatic > Freshwater > Lake | place: Tanzania: Lake...
GTCGGGGACGATCTGTTTGTGACGAACGTGGAGTTTTTGAAAAAGGGCATCCAGGAGAAGGTGGCCAATTCGATTCTGGTCAAAGTGAACCAGATCGGAAGTCTTAGCGAGACTTTGGACGCCATTGAACTGGCCCGCTCGGCCAAGTACACCGCCGTGATCAGCCACCGCAGCGGTGAGACGGAGGATTCGACCATCGCGGATCTAGCCGTGGCCACGAACGCCGGGCAGATCAAGACCGGTTCTTTCTCCCGTTCCGACCGCCTCGCAAAATACAACCGGCTGCTCCGGATCGAGGAGGAGCTGGGTTCCAAGGCCGTCTATGGCGGACAACTCGCGGCTTTTTGACCCCCGCGGGTACGGTTCCCCGGCCCCCAAGGGGCAGTTTTGGCGTGTCATCCAGCCGTGGGTTTACGCCTTGGTTGGACTGCTGGGAGTGGCCGTGGTGTTGGCGCTCTTTTACCCGGCTTGGAAAAGGGGGCAGCGGCTGAAAGACCAGGCGGAGTACCTGCAGAATGAAATCAATCGGAAGAAACAGGAACTGGCGGATCTGCAGGAGGAGGCCGGAAGACTCAAGGACGATCCCTTTACTGTGGAAAGGGTTTCGCGAGACACCCTGAATGTGGCGCGCCCCGGTGAAGTAATTTTTAAGTTTCAACCCTACCCCACCAATCAGGTTGGCCCCGGGGAGGGGAAGCGACCCGCCGGCACGACCGAGGCCAGTCAAAAGCCATGAGTGACGCGATCCGGGTCGCGGTGACCGGGGCCGCCGGGCAAATCGGCTACGCCATTCTGTTCCGGATTGCTTCCGGGGGGCTGTTTGGGCCGCACCAGAACGTGCGTCTGCAGTTATTGGAGATCCCTGCCGCCGAGGCGGCCTTGGGTGGGGTGGTCATGGAGGTTCGGGACGCGGCCAATCCGCTCCTGGAGGATATCGTGGCGACCTCCGATCCGCGGAAAGCCTTCGAGGGGGCGGACTGGGTGTTCTGCATCGGCAGCATTCCCCGCAAGCAGGGCATGGAGCGGTCGGAACTTCTAGGTTTGAATGGGAAAATCTTTGTGGAGCAGGGAAAGGTGATTTCGGAGGTAGGTTCCTCACGTGTCCGGGTGCTGGTGGTGGGCAACCCGTGCAACACGAATGCATGGATTGCCAAGCAGGCGGGATCGAAGCTGGCGGCCGATCGCTGGTTTGCGATGACCCGACTCGATGAAAATCGGGCGAAGGCTCGTCTGGCCGAGAGGGCCGGAGTGACGGTGGGGCAGGTGGATCGGTTGGCCATTTGGGGCAACCACTCGCCCACCATGTTTCCGGATTTCACGAACGCGCGGATCGGGGGAAAGCCGGCCACGGAGGCCATTCGCGACCGGGCTTGGCTGGAAGGGGATTTTCTTAAGTCGGTGCAGCAGCGTGGGGCGGAGGTTCTCAAGGCCCGGGGACTATCCAGTGCCGCCAGCGCCGCCCATGCGGCTCTTGATACGGTGCGTACCTTGCACGAAGGCACGAAGGAAGGGGACTGGACGAGCGTGGCGGTAAGTTCGGACGGAAGTTACGGGGTGCCAAAAGGTTTGATGTGCTCCTTTCCCATCAAGGCCTTGGGGAATGGGAAGTGGGAAATCGTGCAGGGCATAAAGCTCGATGAGTTTGGTCAGAAGAAATTGGCAGCCACCGTGGCGGAGTTGGAGGAGGAGCGTACCGCGGCAGCGAAAGCGGTAGGGTTGCCGATTTGAGTGTAAGTTTAAGTTGAATTTCGTTTGTTCGGCGAGGCAGCCAAAAAGTGCTATAAAGTAGCCGGCTTTTGCAGACATCAGGGCAAGGGAGGGAGCGGAAGGCACTCCTGGACACGACCGGCTTGGAGTCGTTCGTTTCTGGCGGGGTGACGGGAGGAGACTGGTCTTTTTCCGGTTGGCCGGTGGGGGCGCAAGCCTTGGCGACAGCGATTTTATCCAAGCGAAGCAACGGTTCTGGCTGGCTACTGGTAGCTGAGAATGTCCGTCAGCAGGAGGAGTTGGCCGCGGAAATTGAATCGTGGGGCCAGGATCCAGTGGTCCTACCCGAAGCTTTTCGGGGATCGGAAAATGTGCGGCCGGATCCCGAGTTGGAAGCGGAATGGGTGGGCGCCCTGGCAAGGCTGACTGGTAGCCAGCGGCCCCGGCTATGCGTCGTGACCGAGCGTATTTTTGAGGAAAGCCTTCCGGATCCAGCCTGGATTCGAAACTCAGTCCGATCTGTGGAAGTCGGGGCCACGCTCGATCCCCTGGCATGGGTGGAGGAACTGGTGAAGGCCGGATACCGCACGGTCGGCACAGTGACCGAACGCGGGGAGGTGGCGAGGCGAGGGGGGATTGTGGATGTTTTTTCCCAACACGCGGCGTTCCCGGTCCGGATGGAGTGGGGCGGAGACCGGTTGGAGTCCATCCGGGAAATCGATTTGAACGAGCAGACCGGAATCGCCGAGCTGCGATCGGCGGAATTTTTTCTCGGGCGGTTGGAGGGCATCCCCAGAAAATCCAAACTACCTGAATATCTCGGTTCTGGCTGGGGAAAGCTCAGTGCCCTTCCGGAAGGTGAGGAGCCCAGGCTGGAAGGAAATCCGATCCGACACGGTTTTGTCGGCGAGCCGATTCGGGAAGCCGGTCTGGCCGAAGCCCGCCGTCGCCGGGTGGGATCGGAAATCCGATCCTGGCTTTCGAGGGGATGGAAGGTCACCGTGACCGGGGTCAACGAGGGGGAATCAGATCGTTTGCAGGAATGGCTTCCGGAGTGTGACCTGAGCCCTGCGGAGGTTGGGCGGTTGGATTTCCGGATTTCCCACTTGGGTCAGGGGTTCGCTTGGCCAGACGGGAAGTGGGTGGTGGTGACCGGGGCGGAACTACTCGGTCGGACGGAGACCCGAAAAACGTTTCGGAAGAGCCAAGCTGTGGCGGCGGCGGACCGTTGGCGTCGTCCCGTCTTCGATCCCGGGGATATCAAGCTGGGCGACTACGCCGTACATCTGCAGCACGGAATCGGGATCTATGAGGGTCTGGGGGAGAAGCCGGGCGGTAAGGGCCAGTGTTTGCTTTTGAAATATGCCGATGGGGCCCGGCTTTATGTGCCGGTCGAAGAGTCTTATTTGGTTTCTCGCTATGTCGGGGTCGGACGGAAACGGCCGATGCTGGATACCCTGGGGGGTGGCCGCTGGGAACGGGCCAAGGCCAAGGCGGAGAAAGCGGTGGAGGACTTTGCGGCCACGCTTCTACGGACGGCGGCCGAGCGGGAGGCGATGCCGGGATTCGAGTTTCCGCCCGATCATGAGTGGCAGGGAAAGTTTGAGGCCGAGTTTGTCTACGAACCGACCCTCGACCAAAGGAAGGCCTTTGCAGAAATGAAGGCGGACATGGAACGAACCCGGCCGATGGATCGGTTGATCTGCGGGGATGTGGGTTATGGAAAGACCGAGGTGGCCATTCGGGCCGCCTTCAAGGCGGTGATGGCAGGGAAACAGGTGGTGGTCCTGACCCCGACGACCGTGTTGGCTCAACAGCATGCCCGAACCTTACGGGAAAGGTTTGCCGACTGGCCGATCACGGTGGAAGAGCTGAGCCGGTTCCGGACCGCGGGAGAGCAGACCAAGGTGTTGAAGTCCCTGGCCGAGGGCGGGGTGGATGTGGTGGTGGGAACCCACCGGCTGCTTTCGCCGGACGTGGAGTTCAAGGATCTAGGGCTGGTGGTGATCGACGAGGAGCAGAGATTCGGGGTTAAACAGAAGGAGCGATACAAGGAGCGGTTTCGCCGGGTGGACGTCCTGACGCTTTCCGCCACTCCAATTCCTCGGACGCTCTATTTAGCAATGTTGGGGGCACGGGACTTAAGCCAGATCGAGACTCCTCCGCCCGGACGACACCCAATTGAAACGGTGGTGGCAGAATATGATGAAAGGCTGGTCCGCGAGTGGATCCGCCGGGAACTGGAACGGGGCGGGCAGGTCTACTATCTCCACAACCGGGTGGCGGCCCTGCCGATCTTGGCCAAGAAAGTGAAGGATCTGGTGCCCGGCGCCAAGGTGGAGATCGCCCATGGTCAGATGGGCGAATCCGAACTGGAAGAGGCGATGGGGAAATTTGTGAAGGGGCGCGCGGATGTGCTGCTCTGCACCACGATCGTGGAGAGCGGTTTGGATATCCCGAATGCCAATACGATCATTCTGGACCGAGCCGACCGGTTTGGGCTGGCCGATCTTTATCAACTCCGTGGCCGGGTGGGGCGGGCGCAAAACCGCGCTTATGCCCTCCTTTTGGTGCCGCGGGAGCGTCGCCGGGGTGAGGCTGGGGAAAGAGTGGAGGCACTGCAGATGCATGGGGGATTGGGAGCGGGGTACCGGATCGCGATGCGGGATTTGGAAATTCGTGGGGCGGGAAATCTTTTGGGCACGGAGCAAAGCGGGCATGTGGCCGTGATCGGATTCGAACTCTACTGCCGATTACTGCGGGCTGCGGTCAGCCGAATGAAGAAGGGCGGTTGGAGGCCGCCACCCACCGTGCAACTGCGGCTGGACTTTCTGACCCTGCGGGCAGCTGAGGTAGGGGACGGAGTGGCCGGGGCTTACGTACCGGCGGGATACATCCCGGAAGTACGGGAACGAATCGAGGCCTACCGGCAGGTGGCGGAAGCGGGGAAGTTTGAGGAGTTGGCCGAGGTGGGCAGGGTCTGGCGGGATCGTTACGGTCCTTGGCCGGTCGAGGCCAGTCTGCTTTTGGGGTATCACCGGGTTCGGGTGGCGGCCGGCCTCTCCGGGGTGACCCGGTTGGAAACGGACGGGGATAAAATCCGTGCCTGGAAGGGGTTGGAGCTGGAAATGGTGGGGACCAAACTGCCTCGTTTGACCGGTCAGACGGCGGCCGATAAGCTTCAACAACTTGAAGGATGGCTGAGATGAAAACCTTGCTGCGCAGCTGCGCGTTTCTTCCTTTTCTGATGGTGTTTTGGGCCACAGATCTCCGGGCCCAACAGTCCGCTGCCTCCATCAACAACGGCGTGGCGGCGGTGGTGAACAACGAGGCCATCACCCTGATCGAGGTTCTTCGGCAGACGCAGATGGAGGAGGATGATCTCAAGGCCCAGATGCAGGCGGGGAAGATCACGGATGAGGAGCGAAAACAACGGGTCCGGCAACGGCGCAAGACCGTCTTGGACTCCCTGATCGAGACCCGCCTGATCCTCCAGGAGTACAAAAACAAGGGATACAGTTTTCCGGACTACTTTTTTGACCGGGAAGAGAGGCAGAGGATCCGCGACCAATTTGGCGGCGACCGCCAGGCTTTGGTGAAAACCCTGGAGGAACGCGGCATTACCTACGCCGAGTGGCGCAAGAATGTGCGCGAGACTTTCATCGTTCAACAGATGCGCCTGATCAATGCGAAGCGCTTTGTGACGATCTCACCCCACATGATTGAGGCCTACTATCAGGAGCATGTCCGGGACTTCCTGCAACCGGATCGCGTAAAGATGCGCATGATCTACGTCGCGCCTGGGAGTAGTCCGAATCCGGAGGCAACCGCCAAGGAGGCGCTGGGGGCGGTGGAGCAGGGGGTGGATTTTGCGGCCTTGGCCCAGCGGTACTCGGATTACAACAAAGCTGGCGGGGGGCTGTTTCAGGAAAACAACGGCTGGGCGGAGCGGGAAGCCTTACGGGCCGAGTTGGCCGAGGTGGCCTTCAAGCTGCGGCCCGGCCAATCCAGCGGGATCATCACCCTACCCACCGCCGACGGACAGAGCGCCTACTACATTCTGCACGTGGAGGAGGTGAAGAAAGCCACGGTCACCCCGCTTTCCAGTATTCGTGATGCCATCGAAAGCACCCTCGTGGCCAAGGAGAATGAGAAGATTCAGCAAGAGTGGATCGATCGGTTGAAACGAGACGCTTACGTCGAAAGATTCCTGTGAGCCGCCGTCCGGTGGTCGGTCTCACCATGGGAGATCCGGCAGGGATCGGCCCGGAACTTGTTGCCCAGGTGGTGCGGCGGATGAGCCGAAAAGCCTCCCTACGAATTCTCGGCTCATCTCGGCGGTTCCGTCCGGGTGTTCCAACCTTAGCGGGCGCAAAACAGGCGCGGGAGGCTTTGGAGGAAAGCGTCCGGCTTCTTAAGCGGATGAAGATCGATGCGGTAGTCAACGGCCCGGTTTCCAAGGAGTGGCTCGCGCGGGTGGGCTTTCGTTTTCCGGGCCAGACGGAATTTTATGCCCGCTGTTTTGGAAAAAAGGCGAATCAAGTAACGATGTGTATGGTGGGGCCGCGTCTTCGGGTGGCCTTAGTATCCACGCACCTATCCCTGAAGCGGGCCGCGGCAGGATTGAAGATCTCCGCGATCGTGCGGTCGGGCCTACATCTTGCCGAGCTCTTAAGAAGGATGGGGATCCGCAGACCAAGGATCGCGGTTTGTGGACTCAATCCGCACGCAGGCGAGGGTGGCCTCTTTGGTCAGGAGGATAAAAAAATCGTAGCTCCCGCAGTCCGGCAGTTACGCAAAAAAAGCCGGCTCTCCTTTTCTGGCCCGGAGCCTGCCGACACAGTGTTTCGCCGGGCGATGGTGGGGGAGTTCGACGGTGTGGTGGCGCTGTACCACGACCAAGGACTGATTCCCGCCAAGCTCCTCGATTTTGACCGCACGGTGAACGTCACCATGGGGCTACCGGTGATTCGTTGCTCGCCGGATTATGGCACAGCGTTCGGGATTGCTGGAAAGAGGAGGGCCCGGGTGGACAGCATGCTAGAAGCGGTGAAACTGGCCACTCGATTGGCCGGGAGGAGCCGGTGAGCGTGATTTTGCGGGGTGCAGTCGCGGATCTGCAGGCAGCCCTTCCGGAAGGCGGATTATTCAAAGGGAGGAGCTGGCGCTGGTCAGGCCAGGCACTGTGGTTGGATCCACAAGACCTGAAGTTTCTGGAGACGTTGGGGAAAAAACTCGCAGCGTTCCTGAGGGCTTCTAACCGCCTTTATCACGCGAGTGCGGCGGGAGACGCGCCGGCCTTCGTGGCGGAGTGGTTGGATCAAGGAAAGCCCGAGCAGGTGGTTAGACTCGGCCGCGAGGAAAAGCTGAAGAACGCGATTCCCCGGGTGCTTCGGCCGGACCTCTTAAGAACGGAAGAAGGTTGGGCTTTGACAGAAATTGATTCCGTTCCCGGCGGGGTCGGTCTGACGGCCTGGATGCAGGAAAACTACGCGAAACTCGGCCAGGGAGTGATCGGGGGCGCCAACGGACTGCGGGACTTGGCGGAGAAGGTGCTGGGACCGAAGGGTGAAGTGGTGATTTCCAAAGAGGCCGAAGACTACCGGCCAGAGTGGCAGTGGTTGGTGGGGAAGGAGCGGGTGAAATCCGCGGAGGGTTACCGATGTGGCGATCGGTCCATCTACCGTTTTTTTGAGATGTTTGACTGGATGGGGCTGGAAGGAATCCGCTCCAGTTGGAGCCCGGATGTTTCCATGGAGGCTCCGCCCAAGGCATTTCTTGAGGAGAAACTCTGGTGGGCGTTGTTTTGGATGAAGCCACTGGAAGATTGGTGGAGAAAGGAGTTGGGGGAGGGTTATTTCCGGGATCTACGGGCACTGGTGCCGCGGGCGTGGCCGCTGCGGCCGGTGGATCTACCGGCTGAGGGGGTTTTGCCGGAGTTGGAAATTCATCGCTGGGAAGAGCTGGAGAACTTCAGCCAGCGGGCAAGGGATCTGGTCATCAAGGTGAGCGGATTTTCACCGCGGGCCTGGGGTTCCCGTGGTGTGACGGTGGGCAGTGATCAGCCCAAAGAGAAGTGGGCGCCGGCCTTAAGGGAGGCTTTGGCAGAGTGGCCTACGCTGCCGCACCTATTGCAGAGATTTGCCCGGCTTGGAACGGTCGCCCACCCGGCTTGGAATGATGCCACCGGTGAAAATGATGAGGGTCGGTGGCGGCTAAGGCTTTGCCCTTATTATCTCGTTACCGGAGACAAGGTGGAGTTGAAGGGCGCCTTGGCGACCCTCTGTCCGGTGGACAAAAAGCTAATTCACGGAATGGAGGACGCAGTGCTGGTCCCGGTTTCCAACGAAAGTGGAACGGTAAGATAGGAGATGGTAGATGGGAGATGGGGAAACGACCGAGAGACGGCGCCCGACTATTTCTTTTCGCGGTGGACGGTGTAGCGGCGCAGGAAGGGATTGAACTTTTTCAGCTCAATCCGTTCTTTCTGAAGCTTTTTGTTCTTGGTGCCGAAATAACGGGATGCGGGTTTTCCCTCAGCCTTGGCTTCCGTGCACTCGAAAATGATCTGCTCGCGCATACGGCAAGATAGTGCCAAGGCTCTTTGGTCGGGTCAAGGCTACCGAACGTTGGCACCTCGCTCGGCGAAACGGTTAGGTTTGGAGCTGCCGTGGTGGGGAGGATCCCGGCGGATGGTGTCTTTGGCCGGTCCGAGGCTGACAAATCCACGGATCAGGAAGACATCCACCCAAACATCGGCCTGGGGTTCGTAAGCCCGGTAGGGGGCGAACTCCCCATAAAGTTTGTATAGGTAATCCTTGTCGTCGCCCGGTCGCGGTAAAAAGGAGTGCGGAGCGGGGCAGGCCTTTGGGTCGTACTCGATGGCAATCCAGCGACCCTTGTTCCAGCTTTCGCCCTCTTTTCTCACCCAACCCCATCCGCAGTAATCCTCCACCAAGGTGCGCTGGCCAATCAAATAGGATCCGGAGGTATCTCCATGGCGGGCCGGCGTAAGCGCAGCGGGCAAGGTGGCCCGCATGACTTTCTCGGGAACCGGTTTCCTTACTTCCTCATCTTCTTTGGGCTCGGGGTGCGCCATGGGCTCGCCCGCCGGGGCCGCGGGCGCATTGGTGTTGGTGGAAGGCTCGGGGGCGGTCGGCTGATCGCCGTTGTCGCGGGTTGGCAGGGGACGGGCCAGGCAAAGATCGGCTGCCGAAAAAAGCAGGAACAGTGAGATCAGTACACCCATGAGCCGCCCTTGCCTTCGGACAACTTCGGCATGCCGCCGGCGCTGTAGTCGGTTTTGCCGACAGCCCCGACCATGGGACGACCCACCACCATCCGCCAGCGCTGGGAAAATTCCTCTCCGGAATGACAGCCGTAACTTACGCACATGGCATTGGGGGTGAAACTGGAGCCGGAGATGTTTTCCAGATCGTCCACGTGAACCACCAAGGGCTCGATGGCGCCGCCGTCGACGCGGTTGCTGTAGTCGAACATCCAGCACTTCTTGTTGGAGTGGCCGTAGTACTCGAGCCGGGCGATTAGGGGCTTTTCCGGGGAACCGTTCCGGCGGAGAAGGGTGAAGAGCTGTTCCTTGTCATCGAAATAGATGGGGGTCAGTCCGTGGAGTTGGCCGCGTTCCTCAAGGATTTTCAGGTAGTCCTGTTTTTCTTCTATGCCCCGCCGGATGTAGCCGGGGCGGAAGACCAGCCAAGTAATTTTGTCGTCCGGTCCAAACTCTTTGCGGAGTTCCTTCACACGCGCCAAGGCCGAATCCACAAAATTGCCCCAGTAGCGGTCATGGGTGTTGACCTTGAAGCGCTCGTGGGAGCGGAGAGCAGGGCCACCCGAAATTAGGACGATGTCGTAGGCCCGAGACAGCTCGGGGCAAAGGAAAATCAGGAAAGCTAAGGCTAGGAGGCGGACCATACGTATATGGTAGAATTTGCGTTGCGAAGGCTCAAGTGAAGTTGGAAAACGGGTTTTCCCCATTGACCCCAGAGTGCTGAGGGGCAAGGATTTCCAACTTATGTCAAAAAACACGCCCATCACGGTCGCCCGCGGCGACGGCATCGGTCCGGAAATCATGGAGGCCACGCTGGCGATTCTGAAGGGCGGCGGAGCCCGGTTGGATATCGAGGAGATTGAAATCGGCGAAAAAGTTTATCTGCGGGGAAATCCGGCGGGGATTGAACCCTCTGCATGGGAGTCTTTGCGTCGGACGAAAGTGTTTCTCAAGGCCCCGATCACCACCCCGCAAGGCGGTGGATTCAAATCCCTCAACGTCACCACCCGTAAGGCGTTCGGTCTCTATGCCAACATCCGGCCCTGTCTGAGCTATGACCCTTATATTCGGACCAAGCATCCCAAGATGGATGTGGTGATTGTCCGGGAGAATGAAGAGGACACCTATTCAGGGATCGAGCATCGGCGTACTTACGACGTCACCCAGTGCCTTAAGCTGATCTCGCGGCCGGGCTGCGAGAAGATCGTGCGCTACGCCTTTGAGTACGCTCGGGCCTACGGGCGCAAGAAAGTGACCTGCTTTACCAAGGACAACATCATGAAGATGACCGACGGTCTCTTCCACAAGGTGTTCGACGAAATCGGGGCGGAATACGCCGATATCGAGAAGGAGCACTGGATCGTGGATATCGGAGCGGCGAAGTTGGCCGACAGCCCCGAGGTGTTTGACGTCATCGTGATGCCCAACCTCTATGGCGACATTCTTTCCGATGTGGCCGCGCAGATTGCTGGTTCAGTCGGGTTGGCCGGCTCGGCCAACATCGGAGACGGCTGCGCGATGTTTGAGGCGATCCACGGGTCGGCACCGCGCCGGGCCGGGCAAAATCTAGCCAATCCCTCCGGGCTATTCCTAGGGGCAGTTCAGATGTTGGTGCACATTGGACAGGCGGATGTGGCTGAAAAAGTGCACAACGCGTGGCTCAAGACCATTGAAGACGGGGTGCACACCTACGACATTTTCCGCGAAGGGGTCTCCAAGCAGAAGGTGGGGACCAAGGAGTTTGGGGAAGCGGTGGTAGCACGGATCGGACAAAAGCCGGCGAAGTTGAAGCCGGTAGACTATTCCAAGGCGCCGACCCGGCCGCTGACCTCTCGTCCTCCGTACAAGCGGGATACCGCCAAGCGGGAGCTGGTGGGGGCGGATATCTTTGTGTTTTGGCCGAACGGCACGATGGATCAGCTGGCGGCCAAACTGCAGCCGCTGGCGGCCGACGGGATGAAACTGGAGATGCTTTCCAACCGCGGGATGAAAGTGTGGCCCGGTGGGATGGCGGAGACGTTCACCGTCGATGAGACCCGCTGTCGGTTCCAGTTGCCGGAAGACAAGTCAGGTGCCATCAGCCATGAAGCGCTGGAGAAACTATTAAACCGAATCCAGAAAGCCGGTGTGGAGTGGGTGAAGGTGGAGAACCTTTACAATTTTGACGGCAAGCCGGGCTTTAGCCGAGGGCAAGGGCAGTAGGATGGGGGGGGGAGCGGAAATCTCGAATTCACAGTCTTCGGTGGTCGTGAATGTGAATGTGAATGTGAACGTGAATGTTTGCGTAAGTAAGAAGGCGGAGATTCAAGAGGATAGGACGCCGAGTTGGTCGCGGGCGCCGAGAGATTTGGCCAGATTGCTGGGGTCGTTGCGGCCGTTGAGAGCATCCCGGTAAGCACGTAGCAGACGGACGGCCTCGTCGGGGGATTCATCCAAAAGTTCAATCCGGAATTTACGCAGCCCGGTGCCAAGAAGACTTTGGAGATGGGAAACACCAGACTGCGGGCGGGCGTTGAAGACTGTGTTGCGACAACCGACGTCAGCCCGGATGGGGTGGGCCTCGCCGACGCGGTCGCGAACGGCGATGCGGTGACGGTCGCAGGGGCGGCCGCAGGTGAGGTGGTCTTTGCCCTGCGAGAGGAAGGCGG
>Ga0194118_10006491_pt1 | contig 11639 bp, 10 predicted proteins | sample TA2MahsurfametaG_2_FD_148662 | JGI IMG/M metagenome (GOLD analysis project Ga0194118, IMG submission 148662) | Freshwater microbial communities from Lake Tanganyika, Tanzania - TA2015013 Mahale N5 surface | ecosystem: Environmental > Aquatic > Freshwater > Lake | place: Tanzania: Lake...
GATCCGGGGCGTCATGCCCTTCCTGGTCTCGCAGGTGGTCGTGATGGGCGCGCTGATTGCATTCCCGTCCCTGGTGATGGTTCCTCTCAAATGGCTGATGATGAAATGACTGCTCTCGATCTTTTCAATCTCAAGGGCCAGCGTGCGCTGATCACCGGCTCGTCGGCCGGCATCGGACTGGCGTTAGCCCAAGCACTGGGCCAGGCAGGTGCGGCGGTGATTCTCAACGGGCGTACAGCGCCCAAGGTTCACTCGGCGGTCGACAGTCTGCGCGCCCAGGGTCTGTCTGCCAGCGCCTCGGTCTTCGATGTGACCCAGGCCCAGGCGGTGCGCGATGCGGTGGCCGGGTTGGAGCAAGAAGGCCCGATCGATATCCTGATCAACAACGCCGGCATGCAGATTCGCGGTCCCTTGCAGGATTACGCCGAGGCGGACTGGCAAACCCTCATGCGCACCAATCTCGATAGCGTGTTTCATGTCGGCCAGACGGTGGCGCGGGCCATGATCGGCCGCGGTCGTGGCAAGATCATCAATATCTGTTCGGTACAGAGCGAGCTCGGTCGGCCGGGCATTGCGCCTTACTCGGCCAGCAAGGGCGCGGTGAAAATGCTCACCAAGGGTATGGCCATTGACTGGGGGCCACTCGGGCTCAATGTCAACGGCATAGGCCCAGGTTATTTCAAGACCGAGCTGAACCAAAAGCTGGTGGACGACCCCGCCTTTAGCGCCTGGCTGGTAGGCCGAACGCCTAGCCGCCGCTGGGGTGAGCTTGCCGACCTGGGTGGTGCGGCGGTCTTTCTGGCCTCGGAGGCCTCGCGCTTCGTCAACGGTCATATCCTTTATGTAGACGGTGGGGTTACTGCCACCCTTTAAGATCGACCCCCAAGCCCTTTGGAGATCTCCATGAAGTCCCTGGTCTGCCACGCCGCCAAAGACTTGCGCATCGAAGACGCGCCTGTGCCTGAACCGGGCGAGCATCAATTGCGGGTTCGGATTGCCTTCGGCGGCATCTGCGGTTCAGATCTGCACTATTACCAGCATGGGGGCTTCGGAACGGTACGCATCCGCCAAGCCCTGGCCCTGGGACATGAAGTCTCCGGCACGATCGAGGCGATCGGTGCCGGCATCACACATCTCAAAAGCGGACAACGCATCGCCATCTCGCCATCGCGGCCCTGCGGTCATTGCCGCTTCTGCCAGGCTGGGCAGCACAACCACTGCCTGAACATGCGCTTCTTTGGCAGCGCCATGCCCCTCCCCCACATCCAGGGGGCCTTCAGCGAACAGGTGGTAATAGAGGGCCATCAGGCTCACCCGATCGGTGACCACCTCAGCCTTTCGCAAGCCGCGCTGGCCGAGCCCCTTTCAGTGGGCCTGCATGCGATTGCCCGCGCCGGCAGCGTTCTGGGTCAGCAGGTTCTGGTGACCGGTTGCGGTCCGATCGGCTCGCTGCTGATTGGCGCACTACGGCGCGCCGGGGCCGGCCGTATCGTGGCGGCGGACATCGCGGACCTGCCGCTACAGTGCGCCCGCCAGATGGGGGCCGATGACACCCTGCACCTGAAAACCCAAGCCGATCGCATCGAGGCCTTCAAAGCCGAAAAAGGTCAATTCGATACGGTCTTTGAAGCTTCCGGCACCGAAGCGGCGCTGCGACTGGGCCTTGATGTCATCCGCCCGCGCGGCGTGCTCGTCTCCATCGGGATGGGCGGAGAAGTCAAGCTGCCCATGACGCAGTTGGCCGCCAAAGAGGTGGATCTGCGCGGCACCTTCCGATTTCACCCCGAGTTCGCCACTGCGGTTCGCTTTCTCAACGAGGGGCTGATCGACGGACGCCCCGTCATCACCCGTGTCATGCCCTTGGCTCGGGCGCTTGAGGCTTTTGATCTGGCCGGCGATAAATCGCAATCGCTGAAAGTGCAGATTGCCTTCGCCGAAGAAGCCGTCTGAAATTTTTCCAAAATAATCCTATGAAAAAAGTTGCTCTTGTTACCGGCGCCAGTTCAGGGATTGGCCGCGCCTGCGCCTTGGCCCTGCTCAAAGAGGGCTGGCATGTGGTCCTGGTCGGCCGTCGGGCCGATGCCCTGGCCGACACCCTGACCCATGCCGGGGAGAACGCCTCTCGAGGTCTGCCGGTGGCAGCCGATGTGTCCGACGAGTCACAGGTGCAAGCGCTGTTTGATCAGGTTCGGCAAGGCATGGGGCGGCTCGATCTGCTGTTCAACAACGCCGGCATTTCCCTGCCCGGGACTTTGCCAGGCGACTTGAAAGGCTCAGACTGGCGGCGAGCCGTGGATGTCAACCTCCATGGCGCTTTTTACTGCCTTTCGCATGCCTTCAAGCAAATGCAGCAACAAGACCCTCAAGGCGGTCGCATCATCAACAACGGATCGATATCGGCCTATGTACCTCGGCCCGGCTCAATCGCCTACACCGCCACCAAGCACGCGATTTCCGGGCTAACGCGCGCCGCTTCCCTGGATGGACGACCTTTCAACATCGCCGTCGGACAAATCGACATCGGCAATGTGGCCTCCGACATGACCGCCCGCATGGCTCAGGGGATCGCGCAAGCCGACGGCAGCATACGCACCGAGCCACGCATGGATATGTCGGCGGTGGTGGAAACCTTCATGACCATGGCCCGGCTGCCCCTGTCGGCCAACATCCTTTTTACGACGGTGATGGCCACCCAGATGCCCTATGTGGGCCGCGGCTGAGGCCTGTCGTCACACCGGTCCCCGATGAGACGCAGCGCAGACCTTGGCCTGATCGGCCTGGGGGTCATGGGAGAAAACCTCGCTCTCAATTTTGAGAGCCGAGGCTACGCCGTATCCGGCTTCGACACCCAGGAAAGCCGACGACACAGTTTTGATCAACGGTCGCAGGGCAAGCGCGCCTGGGCCAGCGACAGCCTGTCTGAGTTGGTGGCCAGTCTTACACGCCCGCGTCGGCTGCTTCTGATGGTACCCGCCGGAGCGGCGGTAGACGCGGTGATCGACAGCTTGCGTCCGCTGCTGCAAGCTGGGGATGTCATCATCGATGGCGGCAATACCCACTACCAAGATACCGAGCGACGCGTCGAAGCCCTGAACAGCGCAGGCTTGCACTTCGTGGGGTTGGGGGTCAGTGGAGGCGAACAGGGCGCCTTGCACGGACCCGCCCTGATGCCCGGCGGCGATAGCAGCGCCTGGCCCCTGATCGCACCGATGCTGCTGTCCATTGCCGCGCGTACCGATGAGGGCCAGGTGTGCTGCCATTGGATGGGCTCTGGCGGCGCCGGCCATTTCGTGAAGATGGTACACAACGGTATCGAATACGCCGATATGCAAGCCATATGCGAAGCCTACTGGCTGATGCACCAACTGCTGCACATGCCCGCAGCCGAAATTGCCGATGTCTTTGAGGGCTGGAACCAGAGCGAGTTGAGCAGCTACCTGGTCGGCATCACCGCAGACATCCTGCGGCGCAAAGAGCCACAAACTGGAGAGGCGCTGGTGGATCTGATTGTTGATACCGCCGAGCAAAAGGGAACCGGCCAGTGGACCGCCCAGACGGCGCTGGAGCTCGCAGTGCCAGCCCCCACCTTGGTACAAGCCGTCATGGCCCGCAGCCTCAGCGCCCTCAAAACCCAACGCATCGATGCGGCCCGGCTACTGAGAGGGCCGGCCAGCCTGACCCCGCCCGAACGCACAAGAACCATTGAGACCCTGGGTCAGGCTCTGATGGCCGCACGCATCTGCACTTATGCCCAAGGCTTTGCGCTCATCCACCGTGCCGATGCGCAATACCACTGGCACATGCAAGCCGCCCAGATTGCTGCCACCTGGCGGGCGGGCTGCATCATCCGAGCGCGTTTGCTGGCCGACATCGCCCAGGCCTTCGACCGCAGGGCAGATCTGCCCCAACTGCTGCTTGACCCCGAATTGGCCGAACGCATGGGCCAGGCGCAGCAGGCGCTGCGCGAGGTGGTCTGCCTGGGCGCCCTCAGTGGCGTCGCCCTGCCCACACTGGCGGGATCCCTGGCCTACTACGATGCCTACCGCTCGGAGCGGTTGCCAGCAAACCTCCTGCAAGCCCAGCGCGACTACTTCGGCGCGCACGGCTATCGCCGCCTCGACAAGCCCGGGGTCTTCCACACCCACTGGAAAAACTAGAAGAAATCGCCATCAGCCCCCGCGGCGATGGCCCTCCTAAAAGCCTCAGGCGCTGAAACGAACCATCGCGTCAGAACGCTTGTGCAAATCGGGCAACAGCTCCAAACCCAGGCCAGGTTTGTCATTGAGGCTGATCATGCCGTCCACAACCCGCGGCAATTCAGTCACCAACTCCTTGTACCAGCCGCTGTAGAACGCACGCACACTCTCCTGGATGAGTGCATTAGGAGCGTGCAGCGACAGATGCGTCGATGCCGCCCACACCACCGGACCAGTGCAATCGTGCGGGGCCACCGGCAATTGCCAGGCGTCGGCCATGGCGGCAATCTTGCGTGCCTCGGTCAGGCCGCCGCACCAGCTCAGATCAAGCATGGCCACGCCAGCGACACCGGTTTGCAAATAGTCCTTGAAGCCCCACTTATAGCTGAGCGTTTCGCTGGCGCAGATGAGCGCCTTGCAGTCCTGGGCATACTGCTTGAGCAGGTCAAGACTGTCCATGCGGATCGCATCTTCATGCCAGAAGGTGTTGAACTCCTGCAGCGCGCGAGAAATCTTGCAAGCCATCGGCAAGCGCCAGAGGCTGTGGAATTCAACCATGATGTCCATCTTCTCGCCGATCGCCTTGCGGATCTTGCGAAAAGGCTCCAGCGCGCTGTCGAGCTCTTGCGGGCTGATGTATTGCCCGTGCGAGCGCTCGGCCGCCAGGTCAAAGGGCCAGATCTTCATTCCGGTAATGCCTTCGGACAGCAGGGACAGAGCCAACTCGTCGGCATGGTGCAAAAAGCCCTGCAAGTCCTCATAGGGGCCCGCGTTGTTACCCAAACCCCAGTTCGAACTGCTTTGATTGACATTGCTGCGTATGTACTGATACCCCGCACAGGTGTTGTAGATCCGTATGCTGTCACGGCTCTTTCCGCCCAGCGCCGTGTGTACCGGCATGCCAGCAGCCTTGCCGAATAAGTCCCACAAGGCAATGTCCAAAGCTGAGTTGCCACGGGTCTCCACGCCCGATCCGCGCCATCCCAGGTAGCCAGTGAGATCCCGGGCGCGCGCCTCAATGGCCAAGGGGTCTTGCCCCAACAAGCGCGGGGCGGCCCACTCGTGCAGATACGCTTCTACAGCCTGCGCGCCCATGAAGGTTTCGCCCAAACCTACCAGCCCTTCGTCCGTATGTACCCGCACCCACAGGATATTGGGGAACTCGCCCAACCTGACGGTCTCGACTTGGGTAATCTTCATGGTCAAACCTCCATAAAAAAAGGCCCCACGACCGAAGTTGTGGGGCCTCGATCAAGCGCTGTTAACCGCCGCGCGCCTTACGCAGCTCGTCCTGAACCATCTTGATGGCTTCAGCACCAATCGAATCCTTGTGCTTGTCATAGACCGAGGCCACACGCTGACGAATACGGTTTTGCTCGGCCGGTGCGATTTCATTGACCTGCATGCCTTTGGTCCTCAAGCTGGCGAGCGACTTCTCGTTGAGCGCCCGATTGGCCGCACGCTGCACTTTCTGTCCCTCCATCGCCGCCTCGCGCAGCACCGCTTGCTCCTGCGGGCTGAGCTGATCCCACAGCTTCTTGCTGTAGAGCACCAGGAACGGGGTGTAAGCGTGGCGGGTGACACTGAGGAACTTCTGCACCTCATTGAACTTGGAGGTTTCAATGGTGACGAACGGGTTTTCCTGACCGTCGATGGTCTTGGTCTCCAGCGCGGTGAACACCTCCTGGAAGGCCATGGGCACGGCGTTGGTGCCCAAGGTGCGGAAGGTGTCGAGGAAAATGTTGTTCTGCATCACACGCAGCTTGACGCCCTCGAAGTCCTCCAGGCGGTTCACAGCGCGCTTGCTGTTGGTCAAATTGCGAAAGCCGTTTTCCCAGTAAGCCAGATTGACCAGGCCCGCCGCTTCCAGCTTGGCATTGAAGTAACGACCCGCCGGGCCATCGAGCACCGAATCAGCCTCTTTCTCGTTGGCAAACAGGAAGGGCAAGTCGAACACGCCCAGTTCCTTGATGATGCCCACCAGCGGCGAGCTCGAGGTACACACCATCTCTTGCGTGCCGGCACGCAAGGCCTGGGTCGCCTGCAAGTCACCGCCAGCCGAACCGCCCCAGAAGGCGGTGATCTTCATCTTGCCGCCGGTTTTGGCAGCGAGCACCTCCTGCATCCGCTTGACGCCTACGCCAACCGGATGGTCCTCATTCACCCCGTTGGTGAACTTGATATTGCGGTCGGCAAACTGTGCCAGCGCGCTGGTGCTCACGAGCACCGCGCCAGCCACCATTGCTACCAGACTTCTACGCTTGAACATACAGGTCTCCTTTAAAAAAACACAGGGAAATCAACTGAGCAACCACTTCATCGGAACCAAAACCAAGGCAGGGAACAAAACCAGGGTGAACATTACAATAAGGTGTGCAATCAGAAAAGGCATGACGCCGCGAAAAGCCGTGTCCATACTGATACGCGCCACACCGCACACCACATTGAGCACCGTGCCCACCGGCGGGGTGATCAAGCCGATGGCGTTGTTCATGATGAAAAGTACGCCAAAGTAGACCGGATCGATTCCCGCCTGCTTGACCAGGGGCATCAAGACCGGCGTCAGGATAAGGACGGTCGGTGTGAAATCCAGTGCAGTTCCCACGACCACCACCAGCAGCATCAAAACCAGCATGAGCAAGATCTTGTTGCCTATGAAGGGCTCCATCATCTTGGCCACCTCAGCCGGAATATTGGCCACAGTGATCAGCCAGGCGCTAACCATTGCCGCGGCCACCAGGAACATGATGACGGCGGTGGTCTTGCCCGCCCTCAATAGAAGGGAGTAGAGGTTGGAGAAGCGGAGCTCGCGGTAAACAAAGGCCCCGATGCAAAAGCTGTAAACGGCAGCCACCACCGCTGCTTCGGTGGGCGTGAACACGCCAAATTTCATACCGCCGATGATCACCACAGGCAGCGCCAGCGCCAGCAGACCCTCACGGGTGGCCTGCAAACGACCGGCCATGTCAACTTTTTCTGCGGGTTGAACCTGTTCGCGCCGCGCCACCCAGCACCAGGCGATGCCAATGGCCACCCCCATCATGATGCCGGGCACGATGCCGGCGAGGAACAACTTGGTGATCGAGACATTGGCCGCCACGCCGAAGATGATGAAGCCGATAGAGGGCGGAATCACCGGCGCGATGATGCCGCCGGCGGCGATCAGGCCCGCTGATCGGCCCACGTTGTAACCGGCCTTGCGCATCATCGGAATCAACAAGGCCGCCAGGGCCGCGGTATCGGCCACCGCCGAGCCCGACAGCGAGGCCATGATGATGGCCGCAATCACCGCCACATAGCCCAGCCCGCCGCGGAAGTGTCCGACCCAGGCCATGGCCATCTGGACAATGCGTCGACTCAAGCCGCCAGCGTTCATGAACTCACCGGCCAGCAGGAAAAACGGCACGGCCAGCAGGGGAAAGTTGTCGGCTCCATCCACAAAGCGCTGGGCCAAAATCTGGCTGTCGAAGGCGGCTATGCCCCCAGTGGCCGCCAGATAGCTCATCAGCGCCAAGCCGCAGACCAGCAAGGCATAGGCGATCGGCATGCCCAGCGCCATTGCACCGAGCAGACTCAAGATGAAGACAGCAACCGTCATCGTCCGCTCTCAGCTTGAACGGCGGACGGATTCACCTCATCCTCCGCATGGACCACCACCAGATCGTCCTCACTGAGGCGTCCGGCGAGTAATTTCAACAAGACATGCAGATTAATGACGGCCATCACAGCGGCCACGACGTAGCCGATCCCGTAGATCCAGATCATGGAAATACCCACGACCGGCGACACATTGCTGACCTGTAACTCATGCATCTTCCAGGTCCCGATGAAAAACAGGACATTGCACAGCAGCATCAAGGATTCACTGAGAAAAAGACAGACTTTCTTGCCCAGCAGGGGCAGGCGGCGAACCAGCGTGTCTACGCCCAGATGGCCCTTTTCCCGCATGGCGACCATGGCGCCCAGGTAAGTGAGCCAAATGAAACAATACCGCGACATCTCCTCAGACAACAGGATGCCCGAATTAATGGTGTAACGCAGGACCACATTACCAAACACCATGAGGACCATGGCAACCAAACACGCCACGATCAGCACCTCTAGGGCCTTGAAGAAAAAATCGATCAGGGATTTCATCGGCTGCTCAGGCAGGAGCTAAGGGAGTGGCCGCGCCGGCCACGCGCGGCAACTTGCGCCGGGTGGCCAGAACCTCGTCGATATCGTCGTTGGCTGCGCTGATCAACACCATCAAGGCCCGCTCGGCCCGGGCGGGCGCATGAGCGATCACCGCATCGAGCACCTCGCGGTGCAGGGGCAGCGAATCGCGCGGCCCATGTTTGATACGCGTCGATATCTCAAAGCTCACACGCAGCAAAGCCGTCAGCGCGCGCCCCATCTGCACCAGCATTCGGTTGTGGGAGGCCTCGAGCAGGCCCTGGTGGAAGCGCAGATCATGGGTCACATAGTCGCCGCCATGGTCGATGGCTCGTTTCATGCCCGCATAGGCTTCCTCCAGCGCCACGATATCGTGCTCGGTGGCTTTGCTCGCCGCCATGCGAACGGCCGCCGGCTCCACCACCAGGCGCAGCTCCTGCAGATCGCGCACAAATTCAGGGGTGAGCCCCGACTGGGCCCGCCAGGCAATGACATCGGAGTCGAACCAGTTCCAGTGACCTTCGGGCAAGACGCGCGTGCCGCGCTTTGGACCGGTGATCAACAGACCCTTGGCCACCAGCGACTTGATCGCCTCACGCACCACAGTGCGACTGACGCCCAAGTCCTCGCACAGCAAAGGCTCCGGCGGCAAACTGGCGCCGACGGGATAACGCCCCGACAGGATCGCCTGACCCAGCCGATCGAGAGTGTGCCCGTGTATGTTCTTGACCATGCGTACCGATACGAATCGGCGAATCATATGATGAATGTCCACTGCCCACCCACTCAGGAAAAACCCTCAAAAGCGCCGTTGCCGAGGGCTCCGCGGGCGTTTGTCCATTTACAAGAGTCCCGACCCGTGACTATCATCATACGATTGCAACTTCCTTCTCAGGCCGACCCATCATGAGCTCTCCACCGCGCAAAAAACCCCAGGATCTTCGCTCGCAGCAGTGGTTCGGTCGCCAGGACCGCGACGGATTTGCCTACCGCAGCTGGGTCAAGGGCAAGGGCGTTCCTCATGACCAGTTCGATGGCCGGCCGGTCATCGGCATTTGCAACACCTTCAGCGAACTCACGCCCTGCAACTCCCACTTCCGCACCCTGGCTGAGCAGGTCAAGATCGGGGTCTACGAGGCTGGGGGCTTCCCGCTGGAGTTTCCGGTCATGTCCCTGGGCGAGACTCTGCTGCGTCCGACCGCCATGCTCTACCGCAATCTGGCGTCGATGGATGTCGAGGAAAGCATACGAGGCAACCCCATCGACGGCGTGGTGCTGCTGATGGGCTGCGACAAGACCACGCCATCACTGCTGATGGGGGCAGGCAGCGCAGGCTTGCCAACCATCGGGGTTTCCGGCGGACCGATGCTCAATGGCAAATGGCGCGGCCAGGAGCTGGGCTCGGGTACCGGGGTTTGGAGCATGAGCGAACAAGTGCGGGCCGGCACCCTCAAGCTCAAGGAGTTCTTTGAGGCGGAAAGCTGCATGCACCGCAGCCACGGACACTGCATGACCATGGGGACGGCCAGCACCATGGCCTGTATGGTGGAGGCCTTGGGCATCGGACTGCCTGGCAATGCGGCTTTTCCGGCGGTCGATGGCCGTCGCAACGTACTGGCCCGGCAAGCCGGCCGGCGCATCGTGGAGATGGTGCATAGCGATCAGACCATCAGCCAGGTGCTCACCCGGGAGGCTTTCGAGAATGCAATTCGTACGCTGGCGGCCATCGGCGGCTCGACCAATGCGGTGATTCATCTGATCGCCATCGCCGGTCGACTGGGCATTAAATTGACGGTCGATGACTTCGAGCGGCTGGGCAGCGAGATGCCCTGCCTGCTCAACCTGCAGCCCTCCGGCCAGCACCTGATGGAGGATTTTTGCTATGCCGGCGGACTGCCAGTGGTGATGAAGGAAATCCAGAGCCTTCTGCACCGCGATATCGTGACCGTCAGTGGCAAGACGGTGGCCGAAAACATCGCTGACGCGGTCAATTACGACCCACGGGTCATCAAGACTCTCCAGGAACCGTTCAAGCCCAAGGCGGGTATTGCGATCCTGCGCGGTAATCTGGCCCCGCGGGGGGCGGTGATCAAGCCCAGCGCCGCCACACCGGCCCTGATGGTGCACACCGGACGCGCCGTGGTTTTCGAGGACAGCGATGACTTTCACCGTCGCATCGACGATGAAAGCCTCGATGTCGACGAGCACTGCATCCTGGTACTGAAGAACTGCGGCCCCAAGGGCTACCCGGGCATGGCTGAAGTAGGCAACATGCCACTGCCGCCCAAGGTGCTGCGCAAGGGCATTACCGACATGGTGCGCATCAGTGATGCGCGCATGAGCGGCACAGCCTACGGCACAGTGGTACTGCACACATCCCCGGAAGCGGCGGCCGGTGGGCCGCTGGCCGTGGTCCGTAACGGCGACATGATCGAACTCAATGTGCCCAAGCGACGCCTGCAACTGCTTATCAGCGACGATGAGCTCAAGCAGCGCATGGCGCAGTGGACGCGACCGGAGCCGCCGCTCAAGTCGGGCTACTGGAAGCTCTACATCGACCATGTCCTGCAAGCCGACGAAGGGGCTGACCTGGATTTCCTGGTCGGTCAGCGCGGCGCCTTCGTACCCAAGGACAATCACTAAAGCAGCGGCAGGAGCCACCGCCTCAGATCCAACTCCACCCTTGAGGAATCAAACCCATGCGTATTCTCGTGACCGGCGGCGCCGGCTTTTTGGGCGCGCGACTGGCCCGCGCCCTCCTTGGCCGCGGTGCGCTTGGCGGCCAGCCCATCAAAGAGCTGGTCCTGGTTGACCTCTTCCCGGCCCCCGGCGATCTGCAAGCCGATGCCCGGGTCAAGACCCACGCAGCGCCTTTGCTGGAGCAAGGCGATCTGCTGGCCAGCGGTTTCGACGGCGTCTTTCATCTGGCCTCGGCTGTCTCTGGCGAATGCGAGCTGGACTTCGATCTGGGCCTGCGCTCCAACCTCGACAGCACACGGCTGCTGCTCGACAGCATCCGCCGCTCGGGCAAGGCCTCGCGATTCGTATTCGCCAGCTCGGTGGCCGTCTTCGGTCCCTATGCGGGCCAGCCCATGCCCGCGCTGGTGACCGACACCACCCTGCCCTCGCCGCAAACCTCCTACGGCACGCAAAAATTGATGCTGGAGTACCTGGTGGCAGACCACACCCGCAAAGGCTTCATTGATGGCCGGTCGGCACGGCTGATGACCGTGAGCGTGCGACCGGGCAAACCCAATGGCGCCGCCTCGTCGTTTTTCAGCGGCATCA
>Ga0194118_10006492_pt1 | contig 11637 bp, 10 predicted proteins | sample TA2MahsurfametaG_2_FD_148662 | JGI IMG/M metagenome (GOLD analysis project Ga0194118, IMG submission 148662) | Freshwater microbial communities from Lake Tanganyika, Tanzania - TA2015013 Mahale N5 surface | ecosystem: Environmental > Aquatic > Freshwater > Lake | place: Tanzania: Lake...
TGGACTTTGAGACCTTGCCCTCGACCCCTGATGAACTCGCCCGCTTTGTCGCAGCAGATTACAAGCGCTGGGGTGAGGCCGTTCGAATTTCTGGTTTCAAGGCCAGCGAATGAAGCCACTGCCCTTTGCGCTGCGCCTGCCGGTGGTGGCAGCCCCGATGTTCCTGATCTCGGGCCCGGAGCTGGTGCTGGCCGCCTGCAAGGCCGGCATTGTGGGAGCGTTTCCGACCCCCAACGCGCGGCCGATCGCGCAGCTCGATCTCTGGATGCGCCAGATCACCGAAGGCCTGGCCGCTGCGCGGGATCAGCAAGACGCCGCCAGCCTCGGACCCTGGTGCGCCAACCTCGTCACGCATTCTTCCAACGCCCGGCTGCCTGAAGACCTGGAACTCGTAGCGCGCTACAAGCCGCCGCTGGTGGTCACGGCACTGGGCAGCCCCAAACCGGCCATCGAAGTGGTGCACCGCTATGGCGGCCAGGTTCTCGCGGACGTTACCACGCTCAAGCTCGCGCGCAAGGCAGTCGATGCCGGAGCTGACGGACTGGCCTGCGTCTGCGCGGGGGCCGGTGGGCACACCGGCTTTCTCTCGCCCTTTGCCTTCATCAGCGCAGTACGCGATTTCTACGACGGCCTGATCGCCGTTGGCGGCGGCATCACTGACGGCTGGGGCGTGGCTGGCGCCGTGGCCGCAGGTGCGGACCTGGTCTATATGGGGACCCGCTTTATTCCCACCCAGGAGAGCCTGGCCCCGCAGGGCTACCGACAGATGGTGGTGGACTGCTCTGCCGACGATTTGCTGATCAGCGCCGGCGTGACGGGTACCGCCGCGAGCTGGCTCAAGCCTTCGCTGCAGGCCAACGGCTTTGACCCCGACAACATGCCTGACGCACCCGAGCGGCACTACGACAGCAAGCAATCCTTTGCCGGGAAAAAGTGGCTGGAGGTCTGGGCTGCGGGCCAAGGCTTGGGAACCATACGGCGGATCAGCCCCGTGGCTCAGGTGGTCGACGAACTTGAGCAGCAGTACCGGCAAGCGGCCTACCGATTTGAACGGATCAGGCCGAGTCATCAGGAGGCCAAGGCATGAGCACACCTGTTTTTGTTCTGGGCGGCTACCAGACTGACTTTGCCAAGGTCTGGTCGCGCCATGGCGAAGACCTCTCTGACATGACGCGGCAGGCTTGCCTGGGGGCGCTGGAGGCCAGCGGCGTGGAGGCGTCTGCGGTGCAAACCATTCATGTCGGTAACGCCTTCGGCGAATTGCAGCGCCAGCAAGCCCACCTGGGCGCCCTGGTGGCCCAGGTGGTGCCTGAGCTTTGGGGGGTTCCCGCGATGCGGCACGAAGGCGCCTGCGCTTCCTCATCACTGGCCGTGCTGACGGCCATGGCCGAGATCGAGGCGGGTCGTTACGACTGCGCGCTGGTACTGGGCGTGGAGGAGTTCAAGAATCTACCGGGTGATCAGGCCTCGATCAATCAAAATGCCGCAGCGTGGCAGGGCCGCGAAGACATTGCATGCACCTTCATGTGGCCAGCTGCCTTCGGGCTGCTGGCTCAGGAGTACGAGGCTCGCTATGGCCTGAACCGCAAGTACCTCAACCGCATTGCCGAGCTCAACTACGCCAGCGCCCGGCGCAATCCGCTGGCACAAACGCGAAAGTGGCAATTCGAGGAACGCAGTTTTACCGACGACGATACGGCCAACCCGGTTATCGAGCCCGGTACCCGTCGGCAAGATTGTGGCCAGATCACCGATGGGGCCTGCGCGCTGGTACTGGCATCGCCTCGATGGGCCGAGCAGCACCTGCGCAGACACGGCCGTCCTTTGGCCGGCACACCCTATATTTCGGGCTGGGGCCATCGCAACGCCGGACTGCGCCTGAAAGACAAGCTCGAGCGCAGCCGCGGCGCCCCTTATGTGTTTCCGCATGTGCGCCAAGCCATTGAAGAAGCCTGGCGGCGGGCCGGTGTCAGCGGCATTGATTCAATCAGCGGCATTGAAACCCACGATTGCTTCACCACCACCGAGTACATGGCAATCGATCACTTTGGTTTGACCCCCCCAGGACAGAGCTGGCGGGCGCTTGAGGAGGGCACGGTCGAACAGGTCGGACGCTGTCCCGTCAATATGAGTGGCGGACTGATCGGTTGCGGTCATCCGGTCGGCGCCACCGGCACGCGCATGCTGCTTGATGCGGCAAAACAGGTCAGTCATCAGGCGGGCGCCATGCAGATTGAGGGCGCCTCGCGGGTGCAGACTCTCAACATCGGTGGCTCTTGTGCCACCGTCGCCAGCTTTGTCGTTGAGCGCTGGGCATGAGTGCTTTGATCATCGAGGCGCTGCGTTCACCGCGTGGCCGAGGCAACGACAAAGGCGCCCTGCGCAGCCTCAAGCCGGTGCAACTGTTGGCAAGCCAATTTAGCGCTCTGGCTGAGCGCACGGGACTGGACACCGGGCTGGTGGAGGATGTGTTTGTCGGCTGTGTCACCCAAACGGGCGAGCAAGGTGCCCACATCGGTAAGCTGGCGCTGATCCAAGCGCAGTGGAGCGACACCACCCCGGCGCTGACCCTCAACCGTTATTGTGCTTCAGGCTTGACTGCGGTGGCTCTGGCTGCCGAGCAAGCGCTGGCCTGTGATGGTTTGGCGGTTGGAGCCGGTGTGGAGATGATGTCGCGCGTACCGATGGCCAGCGACCGAGGCCCACTCACCCATGACCCGGAATTTGCGCGACAGGCCCGATTGGTGCCCATCGGACTGGCCGCTGATGCTGTAGCCACTCTCGAGGGGTTTTCGCGCCAGCAATGCGATGCCTATGCCCTGAGCTCACAACAGCGCGCCACAAATGCGCGGGCGGGCGGCTACTTCAAATCGGTGGTGCCCGTCCATCTGGGCGAGGAAGGGGGCCTCCTGCTCGACGAAACTCCACGCCCGCAAACCACGGCAGAGGCCCTGGCGCAAATTGCGCCTGCCTTCGCCGGTGCCGGAGTCGATGTCATCGCAGACCTGAGCCGGCACTGCGGCCTGGCCGGTCTAAACCATGTCCAACATGCCGGTAACTCGCCGGCCATGGCTGATGGAGCTGCCGCCGTCTTGGTGGCCAGCCCGGCGGCCGCCAAACGGCTCGGCTTGCGCGCGCGCGGTCGGGTGCTGACGGTAGCCAACGCCTCGGTAGACCGTACCCTGGCTTTGACGGGCGCGGTCGAGGCGAGCAGGCGGGCGATGCAAAGAGCCGGCTTGCAGGTCGCTGACATCGATCTTTTTGAAGTCAATGAATCCTTTGCTGCGCTGATGCTTCACTACATGAAGCATCTGGGCGTGGCGCACCAGCAACTCAATGTCAACGGCGGGGCGATTGCCTTGGGCCATGCGATGGGGGCCACAGGTGCCATGCTTGTGGGTATGGCGATAGATGAGCTTGAGCGCAGGCAGCAGCGCCGCGCGCTGATCGCTATTTGTGGCGCGGCCGGATTGGCGGTCGCCATGGTGATCGAAAGGCTGGAGGCGCCTTGAGTCTCGATGTCGATCTCACCCGGGATGCGCTGGTCAGCAGTACGCTCAGCCATGGGCTGGGCGCCCTCGGCGATCGTTGGACGGTACAGGTCTTGTTGGGCACCTTCATGGGTATCCGGCGTTTCGAGCAATGGCAGCAGGAGCTGGGCATTCCGAGATCAACATTGTCGAACCGGCTGCGCAGCCTGCAGCAGCTGGACCTGCTCAAAGCCCGGGCGTACCAGCAACGCCCGCTGCGTCATGCCTACCACCCGACCGGCAAGGCCTTGGCGATGTATCCAGCCGTCCTGATGATGTGGCTGTGGGAGCGGCGGTGGGGGCGCATCCGGGTCGAATTGCCGGCCCGATTGCAGCACCGCAATTGTGGTCGGCGCTTCACCCCGGTGCTGGCCTGCCGCGCGTGTGGTGAGGAGGCCGAGGTGACCCGGCTGAAACTCCAGCTGCGACCGGTGTCCGCGTTGATCCACCTCAAAGCCAGAGTGAGCCGCGCGCCACGGATCCCGCAGGGCGACACGGCGCATATTGATCTGGGGCTGCGGGTCGACCGCTGGAGCCTGCTCATTGTTACCGCCGTGGTTCTAGGCTGCCACTATTTTGACCAGCTCAGCAAGGTCCTGGGGATTGGACCGAGCGTGTTGTCAAGGCGGCTTGAGGGCATGATGGCCTATGGGCTGCTGCACAGCGAGGTCGACCGATACGATGCACGCCGCCGTATCTACCGGCTCACCGATTCCAGCCGAGACCTGCTGGGCTATATCGTCTGCCTGTCCAGCTGGGCCGAGCACCACCATCTGCATGAACCCAGCTCGATCATTCCGACCCACCACTGCGGGCATGTTTTTGTGCCGCAAGTAATCTGCAGTTGTTGCCGCGAGCCGCTGCGAGCCTGGGATGTAAAGCCTGTCTACCAAGCCCGGCAAGCCGCATGAACACAGAACACGCTTATCCCGGCGTCCGGGTCCTTGGGCCAGGCACTCCACGGACTGATTCAAGCTCCTGTCAGGAGGACTCACAATGAATGAGCCATTGATCGCCATCCCGATGGTCTGCCTGCTGTGGTTGCTGCTGCAGTACCGAAAATCAAGCCAGGGTTTAAGTCTTCGAACAGCGATCTACCCTCTTATCCCCGTCCTCTGGCTGATTCTGAGCACCCAGTGGGGCGCCTTCGATCCGGCACTGCGACAGGCGATGGAGCGGCTGACGCTGATGGGCGCAGCAGTTTGGGTACTGGTGAGTTTGGTTTGGGCCCTGGGCACCGTGATGCGCAATCACAGCATCATGGATATCGCTTACCCACTGACGCCTTGGGCGGTGACCTGCCTGGCTTGGTGGCAATGGGGGGCCAACCCTTCTCTGCATGTACTGATTCTTCTTGTGTGCATGACGATCTGGTCCTGGCGCCTGGGCGGCTATATCGCCATGCGCTACCTGCCACACGGTGAAGAGGCGCGCTACGCCCGCTGGCGGGAACGCGGCGGAGCAAGCTGGTGGTGGTGGTCCTACTTTCAGATTTACCTGACCCAGGGCGTACTGATCTGGATGTGGACCTGGCCACTGGCGCTGGCCCTGGGGGCTGGTGCTCAAGCGTCTGTGCTGACGGTGCTGGCCGTGGCCTCATGGATGGTGGGCTTTGTTTTCGAGGCGGGCGGTGACCTGCAGATGCATCGCTTCAGGAGCAATCCAGCCAACAAGGGCAAGGTCATGGATCAAGGCCTCTGGGCCTGGTGCCGACACCCCAATTACTTTGGCGAGTCGATGACCTGGTTGGCCTTTGGATTGTTTGCGCTGGCGGCGCCCTGGGGATGGTTGGGCCTGCCCATGGTGGCCATGGTGTTCTGGTTCATGAACCAAGGCTCGGCCCTGAGCATGACCGAGCGCTACATGCTCAAAACCAAGCCGGGCTATGCCGAGTACATGGCCCGCACGCCTGCCTTCTTTCCCAAACCCCCACGGGGTTCGCCATGAGATTGAAGTCTCGGAGGCCGGATCGCCGTTCAACACTAGGAGTTTCCTTGATTCATCAAACCACTTTGACAAGGTAGATTGCCGCATGCCTCCTGAAATTGCCGCCGTCTTGCAACTCGTGCTTAACGGCATGGCCACCGGCGCTATCTATGCCTTGGTAGCGCTGGGTCTGGTCATCACCTACAAGGCCACCGAAGTGCTTAGCTTCGCGCACGGTGATGTGCTGATGGCCTCGGCCTTCGTGGCGTGGGGTCTGATCGTCGGTCTCGGGCTGTCCTTCTGGTTGGCGGCCGTGTTGACCATGGTCTTTGCGGCTGTGCTGGGCTGGCAAATTGATGCGCGGGTGATGCGACGCATCGTCGGGCAGCCGCAGTTCTCGGGGGTCATGCTGACCATCGCCATCGCCTTCATGCTGCGCGGCTTGGTGAGCATGTTGTTTGGCCCTGAATCGCGCTCCTACCCTACGCCCTGGACACAGCAAACCACCCAGATCGGCGCTCTGGTGGTCAGCGATCTGCATTTGGTCATCCTGGCTGCCGCCCTGGCCTTGACCGCCATGATTTACCTGTTCCTGCGCTACAGCGCGCTGGGTATCTCCATACAGGCGGCCTCGCAGAATCAGTTGGCTGCCTATCTCAGCGGCATACGGGTCAAGCAGCTTACCTCTCTGGTTTGGGCCCTGGCTGGGGCGGTGGCTGGCATCTGCGGCCTGCTGCTTGCGCCGATCGCGCTGGTCGATATCTCGCTGTGGATCGTTGTGCTCAAGGCCTTGTCCGCGCTGGTGCTGGGCGGCTTTGGGAGCATCCCTGGGGCGATTGTGGGAGGCCTTTTGCTTGGCCTGATCGAGCAGTTTGCCGGTGTTTATTTGCCTGATGGCTCCAAGGATGTGGCGGCCTATGTGGTGCTGATTGCCACCCTGATCCTTTGGCCTCGCGGCCTGCTGGGCGAGGCCCACGGGCGAAGGGTGTAGAGGACCAACCATGCGCTTTGACTACGACACCAGTTATCAGGACAGCAAGCGGCTGCTGCGCTATCGCAGCGACCAGTTGATCTATGGCCTGACCTTGGCGCTGCTGCTGGCCGCCCCCTGGTTGCTGCCGAAATACTATGTCGGCGAACTGACCTACCTCTACATCATGGCCATCGCCAGCCTGGGACTGATGGTGCTCAGCGGCTACACCGGTCAGGTGTCGTTGGGCCATGCCGCTTTCCTGGCCGTCGGCGCCTATGCACACGCCTGGTTTTTGGGTCAGGGCCTGCCTTTCGCAGCAAGTATTTTGCTGGCGACGGCCTTAAGCGGTTTGGTCGGTCTGGCACTGGGGCTGCCGGCCATTCGCGTCTCTGGCCTGTACCTGGCCATGGTTACGCTGGCGTTTGCCATCCTGATTGAACATGTTCTGGGTCGCTGGAAAAGCGTCACCGGCGGCTTCAATGGCATGCCTGTGGCCGACCCCAGCCTGTTTGGCCTGGACCTCTCGGGCCTCAAGTCTTTCTATTTTTTGTGCCTGGGCTGCCTGATCGTGATCCTGCTGCTGCTCATCAATTTAATGCGGGGGCGGACCGGGCGCGCTTTTGTCGGTGTGCGCGATTCCGAGGCGGCCGCTGCCAGCTTGGGGATCTGGGTGGCCGGGCACAAGGTGTTGGCCTTTGTCATCTCCGCAGCGGTCAGCGGCTTTGCAGGGGCTCTTCTGGCTCACCACATGCGGCATATCACCCCGGAAGGCTTCAGCCTGCTCTTGTCTTTGGAACTGGTGCTGATGGTCACCATCGGCGGACTCGGTTCGCTGCGTGGGGCAATCCTGGGTGCTTTTCTGATTGGCATGGTGCCGGCCTTCATCTCACAGATCAAACCCTATCTGGGCGACCGCATCAGCAAGCAATTTGGTTTGGAGATTTTTTTCTTCGGGCTGATTCTGGCCTTCTTCGTATTGTTTGAGCCCAAGGGGCTTAACGGGCGCTGGCTCAAGGTCAAAGCCTTCTTCGAAACCTTTCCCCTGTACCGCAAAGATGTCTTTCGCCGCGGCAAGACCTATATGAAATCGGAGCGCTATCGATGAGTACGACCCCCGCATCAGCCGGCCTGCGGGTGCGCCAATTGGCTCTGCGTTTTGGTGGCGTGCACGCCATTCGCGATGTCAGCTTTGATGTGGCACCGGGCGAAATCTTTGCCATCATCGGACCCAACGGCGCTGGCAAGACTTCCGTGTTTAATGTCATCACCCGGGTCTTTGATCCGACCGCTGGCTCGGTGCTCTTTGGCCGCGTGGACCTGATCGGATTACCCCGCCACCGGGTGGTTGAACAGGGTATCGCCCGGACTTTTCAGAACATCGAGTTGTTCGAGGGGGCCACTGTGCTGGACAACCTCATGCTCGGCTGCCACCGTTTCGCCCGTGAAAGCTTCTGGGGGCAATGCCTATGGACTCCTAAAGTAAGGCAGACCGAGGCGCAACTGCGCGCCCATGTTGAAGATGTGATCGATCTGCTCGACCTGGCCCCGCACCGAAACACCCTGATCACCGGTCTGCCCTACGGCGTTCGCAAGGTGGTGGAACTAGCCCGGGCCTTGGCCACGCGGCCCCAAGTGCTGCTGCTCGACGAGCCGGCCTCTGGCCTGAACCCGGAAGAGACGCGCGACTTGGCCTTCTGGATTGAAGACATACGCAGCGACCTGGGCATGACCGTGGTTATGGTCGAGCACGACATGTCGCTGGTCTCTGAAGTAGCCGATCGGGTGTTGTGCATGAACTTGGGCGAAGTGCTTTCCACGGGCACACCTGCGCAGGTTCAGTCCGACCCCAAAGTGATTGCGGCTTATCTCGGGAGCACGGACTCATGAGTACATCCCTCGTGCCCCAAAGCCCGAACCCGAGTGAAGTGCAAACGACGGAACCGCTGCTCTCGGTGAGAAACCTGGAAACCTGGTACGGACCGATCGCTGCGATCAAGGGAGTCAGCCTTGATCTGTACCGAGGCGATATCGTCACCGTGCTTGGCGCTAATGGTGCCGGCAAAACCACCCTGCTGAACACCCTGGCCGGCGTGATTGATCCCTTCAAGGGTAGCGTGCACTTCCTCGGTCAAGCCTTACACGGCCTGGACCCCGATGAAGTGGCCCGTCGTGGCCTGGTGCTCGTGCCCGAAGGGCGGCAGGTGTTTCCCTTCCTTACGGTGGCCGAAAATCTCCGCATGGGAGCCTTTGCGCGTCAGCAGGCCCAAGGCATGGAGAGCGACCTCGAGCGCGTGTATGCCTGGTTCCCCCGTTTGCTCGAGCGCCAGCGGCAGGCCGCCGGACTGCTCTCCGGCGGTGAGCAGCAAATGCTGGCCATCGGTCGGGCCCTGATGGCCAGCCCCACTGTACTGCTGCTCGACGAGCCCTCCCTGGGCCTGTCACCTCTGCTGACGCGGGAGATCTTTCGCATCATCGAACGCATCAACTCCGAGACCGGTATGTCGATTCTGGTGGTTGAACAAAATGCGGCCATCGCCCTGGCCACGGCCCACCATGGCTACATCATGGAACTCGGTCGGGTTGCTGCGGCTGGGCCTTGCGCCGAGCTGCGCGAAAAAGATGATGTCAAGGAGTTCTATCTGGGTGGCGTCAGCCACAGGGAGCTCGTTGATGGCAGCAAGCAGCGCTGGAAAAGGCGCAAGACCTGGCGATGAAACACGAACACCTCCCTATGGTTCACACACCAACCGATCCACAGGTACCGCCACCGATGGAGGGCTGCCAGACCCCGCAACAGCTGTGGCGGCTTCGATGCCAGCAGTGGGCCGACACACCCGCCCTGCGACACAAGAAAAAGGGTATCTGGCATACCGTGAGCTGGTCCGACTACTACGCGCAGGCTCGGGCCGTTGGCTTGGCTCTGAGCGCGCAAGGCCCGCAGCCCGGTCAGACAGTAGCCATCCTGGCCGAGAACCGACCCGAGTGGCTGTACGCGGATATGGGCGCCCAAGCCATGGGGCTGATTGGCGTTGGGCTGTACCCAACGGCCTCGCCAGAACAGGTGGCCTTTATCCTTCAGGATAGCCGTGCGCGCGTACTGATCGTTGAAAACCAGGAGCAACTGGACAAGGCAGTAGCCGTGCGGGCCCAATGCCCCGAGTTGCAGCGCATTGTGGTGATTGATCTTGAAGGCCTGCGCGGCCTGTCCGACCCGTGCATCAGCACCTGGACCGAGTTTGTGGCCGGCGGGCATGAACTGGCCGTGGAAAAAAGCAAGGCGGCCGATTTTGAAGCCGCCGTAGACCGGGGGCGAGCCGGGGACATCGCCTTTCTCGTGTACACCTCGGGCACCACCGGTCAGCCCAAGGGGGCAATGGTGGCCAACCGCAATCTTGTATTCCAGATTGCCAGCGCGCCGCAATACCTGGACCTCAAACGCGGCGACCGTACGCTGTCCTTCCTGCCCCTGTGTCATATCGCCGAGCGCATGGGTACGGTCTACAACCCCCTGGCCTTCGGTCCTATTGTTCACTTTCCTGAGAACTCAGGTACGGTGTTCAACGACACCCGGGAGGTCATGCCTCACCTGCTGTTCGGGCCGCCCCGTTTCTGGGAGAAGATGTACTCCCAGGTCACCCTTTATCTGCAGGACTCGATCGCCCTCGCGCGCTGGGCCTACGCCTATGTCAGTGGCGAAGGCGCGGCGCTGTCAGAGGCCCGACTGAGCGGGCGGCCGGTTGCGGCCTGGCGCAGCGCTCGCTATCAGCTGATGCAAAGGCTGGTCTTCAGCAATCTGCGCAGCTTCCTTGGTCTGTCCGAAATTAAGACTGCACTGACTGGCGCAGCACCGGTTTCACCGGACCTGCTCAAGTGGTACATGTCCATCGGCATCGACTTGATCGAGTCCTACGGCCTGACGGAGACCTGCGGCTTTTGCACGGCTAACCCTCCCTCGCGCATCAAGATCGGCTATGCCGGCGTGAAGGCGCTGGGCACCGAAGTGCGCATCGGCCACGAGGAAGAAATTCTGGTACGCGGCGGTAATGTCTTTGCCGGCTATTGGAACCTGCCCGAAAAAACTGCAGAAACCATCGACCCCGAAGGCTGGCTGCACACCGGCGACTGCGGCGAGATGGACGAGCAAGGCTACTTGCGCATCAAGGACCGGATCAAAGACATCATCATTACCTCCGGTGGCAAGAACATCACGCCCAGCCTGATCGAGAACCAGATCAAGTTCAGCCCCTACATCTCCGACGCCATCGTGATCGGCGAGGCGCGCCGCTTTCTCACCTGCCTGATCATGATCGATCCAGACAATGTGGCCAAGTATGCACAAGACCGACAGGTTCCCTACACCGATTTTGCGAGTCTGACGCGGGCGCAAGCGGTGCTGCAGCTCATCGGCAAGGAAATCGAAACGGTGAATGCTCGCCTGGCTCGGGTCGAGCAGATCAAGGACTTCCGGCTGATCGATCAAATGCTCACGGCCGAAGACGAGGAGCTCACGCCGACGATGAAGCTCAAGCGCAAGGTGGTGACCGCCAAGTACGGCCCGCTGATTGACACCATGTATCCGCCTTGAAGCAAATCCTGCGCGAGGCACACCATTTTTTCACCCACCCCAAGGAGATGACATGAGAAGTACGAAAAGACAATGGATGACCGCGGCGCTGGCTGCGCTGGCCGCGGCCGCAGCGCCCTGGGCCGCCCAGGCAGCGGGCGTGAGCGACAAGGAGATCGTCGTCGGCACCCACATGGACCTGTCTGGGCCGGTGGCCGCCGGCATGCCGCAACTGCGTAATGGCACCCAGATGCGCTTTGACGAGGCCAACGAGGCCGGCGGCATTCATGGCCGGCGCATCCGCTTCATCGTCGAGGATAACGCCAGCCAACCCCAGCAAGCAGTGCGGGCGGTGGATAAGCTGATCCGCAAGGACGAGGTATTTGCCATCGTCAATCCTTTCGGTTCGGGCACCAACGTGGCGGTGGTCAAGCGCGCGGTCGATGAAGGCGTGATCTACTTCTCTCCCTGGGCCGCCTCCAATGTGCTGCAACAAATCGCTGGCAAAAGCCCGCGTCTGTTCACCACCATCCCGGACTATCACACGACCACCCACGCTGGTCTGACCTGGCTGCTCGATCAGAACCCCAACTTCAGAAAAGTGGGCTGGGTCTACATGGAAGGCCACTTCGGTGACCTGATCG
>Ga0194118_10006494_pt1 | contig 11634 bp, 10 predicted proteins | sample TA2MahsurfametaG_2_FD_148662 | JGI IMG/M metagenome (GOLD analysis project Ga0194118, IMG submission 148662) | Freshwater microbial communities from Lake Tanganyika, Tanzania - TA2015013 Mahale N5 surface | ecosystem: Environmental > Aquatic > Freshwater > Lake | place: Tanzania: Lake...
ACACGGAATAAACCCTAATGATTTCTTAACCGAAACCATCCAGTTTGATTATGAAAAAGCAAATCCAGGTGATGTTGAAAAAATCCGAAATGAATTACTTAAAATATGTAATAACAAACATGAACATTTGAATTATTATTTATCTGTACTCGGTTATTCAATGACCGGTGATGCTTCTATAAAACAGGAATTTTATTATTTAAGAGGACAAAAGGGTGGAAACGGTAAATCGATTATTTTTGAGGCTCTCACAAACCTAATACCCAATTATGTCATTAAAATGGAAAATAACGTATTTGAAAAAAAGAATAATCAAAAACATAAAGAAATAGCAAGATGGCGCGGGAAACGAATATGTTGGTCAAATGAACTTACCGATGATAAACAAGATTCTGAATTTATCAAAAATGTTGCTGACGGTACATCAGTTACATACAAAGTTATGTATGGCATTTCTGATAACATGCCCGTTACATTTAAAGCATTTATTGTGAGTAATCCAACTATTCAATTTGCGTCTGATGGTGGGATGAAACGAAGATGTAGAACACTTCAATTTGATAGTGAATTTATTGATGGTCTTAGTGTTGAAGATTATAACAAATGTCTATTCCGAAAAGATGAAACATTTGGAATTAAATTACAAAACGAATACAAACATGCTCTGTTACAACTCATATTTTCATATTCAAAAAAATTTGTTGACAATAAACTGAAACTTGACCCATATCCAATTGAATGGATTGATGAAAATAATGAGGTTCTTGAATCAAATAATAAATTTGCAGAATGGTTTGAAGATGTCTTCGAAATCGGAGACAATTATAAAATTAATAAAAAAAAATTAGATGAAAATCTAACATTATATGGCTCTCCAATTAACTTTAAAGATGAAGTTAAAAAAAATAGATGGAACTTTAAATATGATTCATTAAACAGATTTGAATCAACTATAAAAGGAGTATGGTACGGTTTTCGTATGCGTCCAATAGTTTCGATAAGTGAAAACCCCACTACCTCTTGAACAAATGGCTGAACTTAGTGGTATTTTCTGTTTTTTCGTTTTTTCTGTTTTTTCTGCGTTTTGGAAAGTATACCATAGAATATCACTTCATGAGAGATACTTTTCAAAACGCAGAAAAAACAGAAAAAAAAGGAAAAACAGAAAAAAATAAAAATGATACACAAAAAGGAAATATAAGTGATTCTCTAAAATTTTATGTATTCAGTTACACCATCATCATTCTTCACACTACAATAAACCGCTATTCCGGATTCTTTCAAATAATCTGCCACCGCAAATCCTACATTTACCTCTACACCATTCAATTCAAATCTATATCCATGATTTATTATTATATTTTTCAACCCGGGTATTCTCTTCAAATTACTTAATTCATACACATTTGCTGTCGACTGAATTACAAATAATCTTAATCCCGTAAAGAATTCACCACGAAATATTTCATTTTCTTCATTCATTGTCACATCCATTATTTTCATAGGTACATATAACGGCTTATCACTATCGATTATACGACCAATACAGATACTTTTTGGTTTTTCTATCATATCTCTCAACTCTAATATACTTTTGGCAATCAACGTATGTTCAATTCGATTCTGTTTTTCAATTCCGTTTATTTCATCTCTCAATACACCAATTACTTCCCATAATTCTTCTTTTTCTTTTCTTTCTTTTTCCAATTGCCGAGAGATTTCTTCTCTCAGTTTTTCGATTTCACCAGATACATGTTCAGAATTCATAGTAACAATTTCAATTATTGTTATTATTATTGTAAATATATCGATTTATTCAATTTTGGCATTTTCCTATCACACTAATATATTTTCGATTTCATTTAATTTTTCAAAAGTAAGAACATTTTCATTAGCGCTTGAAATAGTTAAACTGAGTTTTTGAATAATTTCAATTGTTTTCTGTCTACGGATATCTATATAATCGATTTCCAACAATGTTTGTTCTGTTATCGGTTCGACAATGGGCTCGACAATAGGTTCGACAACTGTTTCGACTACTTCTTCGACAACCGGTTCGACTACTTCTTCGACAACTGTTTCGACTACTTCTTCGACAACCGGTTCAACTACTTCTTCGACAACCGGTTCAACTACTTCTTCGACAACCTGTTCGACTACTTCTTCGACAACCGGTTCAACTACTTCTTCGACAACCGGTTCGACTACTTCTTCGACAACCGGTTCGACTACTTCTTCGATAACCGGTTCAACTACTTCTTCGACAACCGGTTCGACTACTGTTTCGACTACTTCTTCGACAACCGGTTCGACAACCGGTTCAACTACTTCTTCGACAACCGGTTCAACTACTTCTTCGACTACTGTTTCGACTACTTCTTCGACCACCGGTTCGACTACTTCTTCGACTACTGTTTCGACTACTTCTTCGACCACCGGTTCGACTACTTCTTCGACAACCGATTCGACAACTGGTTCGACAACTGGTTCTACCTGATTAGGGACCGGGTTTAATTGAATAGTACGTTGTCGTAAGTGATAACCTGAAAGTTTACCTTGAGGACAAGTCATCAAGTCAATCAATCCACGGCTAATCGCTTTATCGCATAATTCACGATTCTTATCAGTTGATGTATTCGCATTAAATGCGCTTCTATTCTCTGCAACAATTGATTTTAAACAATTGACCAAGTCATTTGACCGGTGTTTCATATCAATCTCCTTGTTATAAGTTATACCAATATGTTTCCCAATAGCCTTTGATTTGAAACTAATTTCATGTAACGTATAATTGTGATTACCATCATTATGTTTTACAAATGATTCTGAACCATACAATCTGTCATCTTTATAGATATTTACAATATCTTGAGGTTTTGTCACGACTTCGTTTTCAGTATGAAACAAATCAGAATAAAACGTAAATACACTTTTTACTTCAATACAGTGATTATTACCTCTCATTGGACTATAAATATAATTATATCCTTCTTGAATTAATTTATTTAACTCATTCACACTTGATGAAATCCATTTATTATTCACCTTATTATATTTATAATATTTTGTTATTCCTGAATGAAACATTTTTTGTAATAAATATAATATGTCATGAGTAATGTCATTTTTCAATACGAATAATTTACAGGTAATTATAAAAGGTATACATTTTGCGTCTTGAAAGAAATCATGAGGTCCTACAACTACTTCACCGTTTACTTGTATTTTACACCGATTCAACATTCTCGTGTATGTCTTTCCTACTGACAACTTTAAATATTGAGTGATTTGCGACTGAGTTGTCGTATTAAATGTACTATCTCTTATTTTTGTTACTTTGATTGTTGAACCATAATTAAATGGATGTATATAAGAATATTCTTCATCTGATATTGTCTTTATTTTCGGATTATAAGATGCGTTTACATCCGGTTCATTTGACATTCTGAGAAAATCCGCAGTAACGTGATAAATCGCATTTGATGATGGAACCTTTGTAATCACATCAAGTTGATTCGCAGCTGAAATAGAACCTGCTTTCAATCCTACTCCAAACTCAGACGTTTCATCATCATTATCATGATTATTATTGAAATGACCCATATTAAACGGATTGTACACACCACTTTGATTTATATTTTCAAAACCACATTCATAATTATCAGCAATTCTAACTTCCTGTAATTTTCCTTCATCGTCTATATCAGTATTAATATTGATTTCATCACATTTTTTAATAACATTATCCAAACATTCGTCAACAAACTTATCAAAAGTATAATTTGATTGTCTGTGTTGATTGGCAAGAGCCTTAAAATGCGGGGCACCAGTTTCAAGAGTTCTGTTCATTATTCGGTCATTCGTATATGACTAACATTTAAAATACTTAATAATATTCAATTTTGTATATCAATATTTTCTCTACTCATTATATAAATAATATACAATGAGTAAAACAGATTTATACAACCAATTAATAGAATTTAACAAAAAGGAACAAATCGAAAGTCGAATTGATTTATGTAACCGTAAACCTCAACTTAATGTTTGTAATCATGTTACTCAAAATACTTATGAAAAATGGTCTCAATATTATTCACATAGCAATTACAAAAACTTGTTTTCGAAAGGACAAGATAGATTCGAAAAATGGAAAAAATTAGAATCAATGAACTTTGAAAACAGTGTTATTAATCAGCAACTCATAACTATCATGAATTCCAATAAACATAAATTCTACTTTATTATCGCTGCACTCATTATTATATTCCAAGTATTTGGTGATGCGAATCATCGAACCGGTAGATATTATTATGAAAAAAATACAAATTCAACTCTCAATGATACACAAGAAACTATGATAAAGAACATACTCAGAGAATTTGAATATACAACAATGAATGATAATAAACTTTCAAATATTATTACAAAACTAAATCAGAGTTCAATACCGAATAGTGTGAGAGGCGGGAAAAAATCCAGAAAGAATAAAACAAAACGGTGTGTAACTCGACGCCGAAAAGAACAGTAAGTGATATAATAAAGAAAAAATATTATATAATATGAATGATTGAAAAGATTGAGATGATTCGTGTCGGAAAATATAATTTCAAAATTATTGATAGAACTGAAAACTATTATGGATATATTAGCGGTCGTAATTTTAAAATCGGTGGTAACTATCCTGATTGTGTAAATATATCCGTATCGTATCAAAACGATGTTCCGGTTTCAGCCAGCATACCGTACATATTATATGACGACGAATGCTCTTTTGAAACTCCTCTCGACAGAGGTCAAGGAACTATTGTAATGATTAAAACTCTATTAAATTATGTACATAAGGAACTACCATCTCTTCGAGAGGTTGGATTTGAAGATAAATCACAAATTGAATGTGCAACAGAAGATGAGAAAAAATCAAAAAGAACTCGTTTCCAAAAAAAGCATTCTCTTACTATACCATCTCCATTATATTATTTCTCAATTGCGTTTAACGGTAAAACATGGTACGAAAAATATTTGAATGCTGTTATGAAAAATCAACATGAGTATCAACTCTTCCAGACAAGTGTCGATACCATGTTAAATTCTATCGAATTCAAATCAAATATTACATATCGCATGTTTGTCGAGAAAACAAGTATACAACCCTATCTTGACCCTGTTATGCGTCCTCTCTTTGAAAATTCAACAACATTTTCCGAGTTCTTTAATTCAATACCAAAAGAAAAACGATGTGAATACATAAGAGGATGGATTACAAAATTCATGGAAACCTTTTTGAACCACACTTTCAAAAACGACGGATGGATAATACCAATTCCAATTGCTAACATCGGTGGTAAAAAATCAAGAAAAACTTATTATTTACCTCGGGGACGTGTACGTCGTAATTCTACTATAAAAGACATCGGTATAACTATAAACAACATATGAATATATTATAATATATTCACATACACAATGAAAAAAACTATTATACAAAAAGATACTATCATTATCGGAGGCGGTATCGCAGGTTTATATGCCGGTTATCGTCTCTGTTCTAATAATTTTCTTATACTCGAAAAACATAATAATGTTGGAGGCAGAATCGACACCTATCATGACCCTATTTTCGGACATATTGAAGCCGGGGCCGGACGTTTTCACGCCGGCCATAAACGTCTTATGTCTCTCCTCAAAGAACTACATTTAGACCAACATACTATTCCTATTAACTCCACAGAAACTGATTATTATCCAAAATATAGTCAAGGTGTTAGTTATCCCAATTCAACCGCCTCTCAACTTATCGATAATGTCTTCGAATATGCCAATAAAGAAACATCTGAAACACTTATTAATACTAATTTTCATGATTATGCCTCTCACATTCTAACCGACAAACAACTCAAACATATTATGGATTCTTTCGGTTATTATGTTGAATTAAGAGAGATGAATCTTCTTAGTTTCCTACAATTATATCAAAAACATTATTCTGCCAAACAATTCTTCTCTCTAAGAGGTGGTCTATCACAAATCATCCATAAATTAGAAACACATTTGAGAGATAAAATACATACATCCACACAAGTCGTATCCATTCAATATCCACAAGACCCGAGAGATAATCGCAGAATCATTATTGAAACAAATACATATACCTATATATGTAATCATTGTATTTGTGCTCTCCCTGTTGAAGCATTACAACGTATCTCTTTTTTCTCTCCTATCTCTTATAAACTACGACAAATCAAATCATTTCCTCTCTGTCGCATTTATTCCAAATATAACACCAAAACAAATGATCATATTTGGTTTAGTACAATACGAAAATCAACTACTAATAATATGTTAAGATATGTAATTCCTATTGATAAAGAGAGAGGAATTATCATGTCATCTTATACAGATTCTATTTATGCGAATCGTTGGAGAGATTTAAATAAAGAAAAAGGAATACAAGGAATTAAAACAGAAATCTCTCACTTGAATTATGAAACATTTGGGATAAGAACTAATAAACCTACACATACCAAAATGTTTTATTGGCCACATGGAGTTGGTTATTGGTTAGTTGGCGCAGATAGTCACATATTATCGAGAGAACTTATTCAACCATTTGATAAAATACCGGTGTATATTTGTGGAGAACATATTTCCGAAAAAAATCAACAATGGATAGAAGGGGCTCTCGAAACAGTAGAAAAAGTATTACGAAAAATGGAAAAATAAAATATTGAATGAAGGGAGAGTTAGATGCCGAAGGTACCCTAGGTTCCTTCTTGAAATTGAATTCTTATTTTGTATTTATTAAATAGAAAATAAAATTGCAACAAGACATAATCATGAACACCTTTGACTTTCAAGAAGAACATGTGCGCAATCCTGACCCTGTTCGCCGTGAACGTTTAATCTATAATGATTATCAACCACCTCTTGGATATAATACAGAAAATGAAATGCGTATGGCATTAGAACAAAGTAGATTGGAACAAGAAGAAAAAGAAAATCAACAATACTTCGAAGAAATTAATAATATGATGACAGAAAGAATAAATTCTCTCAAAATAATCAGAGAGAAAATACAAAGAGTTGCTGATTATGATTCATCGATTCGAGAATTATATATATTTTTAGACTCTATTTTCAGTGATTACGAACAATTACAATATGTATTCTGTCAAATCGGAGAGCCAGAAACATATCAAAATCTCATATCAATTACTAAAAAAATCAGATTTACCGAACCAGAGAAGTCAACCATTCTCTCTATTATCCGACTATAAAAATGAAAACGAAAGAAATAAAAAGGAAAAAAGAAAAAGATAAAAAAGAAAAAAAGATAAAAAAGAAAAAAAGATAAAAAAGAAAAAAAGATAAAAAAGGAAAAAGAAAAAGAGAAAAAGTCTTTATAAAGGTCTTTATAAAAAAATGGGACCCAGAGGGTATTAGAATGCACCGCGCATTTCGGATTAGCCAGCATGCGCGGCTAATCCTTATTGGTGCATTCTTTTTTTTTATACAAAGGTTTATCTCCACAATTTATCATATGTCCTTCAAAATTTGAATTGAATATAATGTAAAAAAATTATAACAATTCATCTGAATCAAATTCTAATTCCAATTTCTCAGTATCCATTTTATACAAAACAAACAGAGAGATAAAACTACTAATTGCCGGCATTATCGAAAAACAATACCGAATCCAAGATTCATCTATGAAAGGAAAATATCTCTCCAACCAAACAGATATAAATGATTTTGTATCAGAATTTGATTCTGTTTTTTCTTTTCCTTCTAACCATTCTTCTATCGGTGTTACAAAACAATAACCTAGTATATACCAACCAGAAACAGTAAATATATTAAATGCTATTAAGAGATATAAAAGAGGTCGAAATCGAATAAAAAATGGACCAAAAGCAACCACTAAAACAGTAATTACATGGGCAATTTTCAATAAATAAAGAGAAATAGTTCGCATAATTTTTATATTGAGAAAAAAGATTCTCTCATGTAACGAATAAATTTATTTAAATGGGTCAATTCCATATTTCTTCAAAATCGTCGACAATAATGTTAATTTCGCAGGGTCAAATCCTACACCAAATGCCGGTAATCCATACAAATAGATATAATAACTATACAATGGTGCCAATTTAAATGTCTTCTTCAATTCAAACTGTCCAGAAGCAGAATCTCCTCCAATCGCGGAATGTGTATTCTTTCCGGATAAAATATCATCATTTTTCTTTTGTAACATAGCAACACGTAATTGTAAATCAGTATTCTGTTGATTTAATTCTCTACTGTGGAGAGAACCTATTAATCCATCATTGGTTATCTTAAATAATGTCTTCAATGTAGTATTTTTAATACGTAGTAATTCAGTAATTACAGCATCATTTAATGCCAAATAAGCACCTTGGTCATCTGGGATATTCAGATATTTACGCATATTCATATTTCCAGTATAATCAGTCGATATTGTATTCAATATATTTAATGTATTCATACTAAACTGTAAATCTTGTTGTGCCGCTGTACTAACAGGATTCACCATTGATTTTGCTGCGGTTTTCACATTTGTCATGAGAGATTTACTTGCGGACATTTAATACAATATAGGAATATAATATATAATAGAAACAAGGAAAATATGGAAAATTTAGACTTGAATATCAATAATTACACAATTCAAGACATTGAATCATTTTTCAAATTCAAAGGAAAAAATGATTATAAGAGAGAAGATGTTGAATTAAGAGAGACCGAATTACGTAATGCTCTTTTAAATAGTGGACATATACATAAAAGATTCAAAAAAGACCTGATTGATTTTTTAGAAAGAGCCAAAGATTGGTTAATTATTGCCAAATGTCCTCGAACTGAAAACAAGCCAACAACGATTCAAAATCGTCCTCAATTAGACCCATTTCCAAATACACCCGCCTCTCTTATTCCACCTCCCAGAAGTGATGAATTAAATGTGAGAGAACCAGTTCAACCTGTTTATACGATGCCAAGTGAATATTTTGCGGGAAACTTAAATCCACTGAAAACACGTATTATTAGTAAATGTTTGAATGTTGATACCCGCTTTCGTGATAATATTTATAACACTAAATCCACTGATTTCATGTTTAATTTGCCTATGAAATTCAGTAAAGTGGTAAGTATGCAATTAACTGCGTTTGAATTTCCAGTATCTTTCTACGGTATTTCGGCTTCTTATGGGAATAATTATTTAAATATTAGCGCTACTCAACAATTAGTTGAAGGTGGAGAGATTTTTGAGGAAAGCAAAACAATCATTATCCCTGATGGCAATTACAACGCAACTGACCTTATTAATCAAATTAATCTCCTATTGGCTCCTAAAAATCCAGACAATACACCGGTTGATGTAAATAGTATATTTAATTATGTACAATTTTCTCTCGATATATCGGAATCTGGTTCAGGAACTGGAAAGGTATTGTTAGCACCCTATGGAACTCTCAATTATACAATCCAATCAATCACACTTGATTTTACATTAGGTATTCAAGGAACACCGGATATAGTGCCAATTAGTACTAAACTCGGATATAATCTCGGTTTTATTAAAGCCAAATATAGAGGCGCAAATACATATACATCGGAAACACTCATTGAACCAGCAGCAATTCGATACCTATATCTTGCTGTTGATGATTTTAATAATAGCGTAAATAATCATTTTGTATCCGCGTTTAATAAATCGATTCTCAATCCGAATATTTTAGGAAGAATATCTGTGAAAGGTTCTTATTTTAGTTTGATGATGGAAACAGACTTAAAACTGTATACGGAAGAGAGAAAATATTTCGGACCAGTGGATATTACAAAGTTACGTATTCAAGTTTTCGATGATCATGGACGTATTTTAGACACAAATAATTCGAATTTTTCTTTCTGTCTTGTTTTTAAAATGTTGTATGATTTATAATTTTTGCGATATATTTTATCTTTCTATAAGATATAACAAATGTCAACTCTTGGAACTACTACTACCCCAACTACTCTTTCTCCTTCACAGAATAATGCCTCTCACACTGGCACTTACTCTGGTGCTGTTTATGCTTTCAATGCCACCGGAGGTTTCGTTATGGATCAAGGATTTGATACTATTAAATTGAGGGATTCGAGCGCCGTTTATCAGTATGATGTTACTGATGCTCTTCAGGTTAAATTTGATGTTGCAACTTTCAATGCCAAACTCGGCATTACCAAAACTACCAATGCTAACGGTCGTAAAAATGGCACTCTCACTGTTCCTCTCGCAAGTTATTTCGATGTTGTGAATGATGTTCTTCTTACTGATTCTATTACTCTTACTGCTGCTCAATTCGTCACCGGTATGAGTGCTTCTCAGGTTATCTCTGTTGGAAATTATGATACATTGTATTCTGATTTTATCAACTATGTCAAGACTTATTTTGGATATGATGGTGGTTTCTCTTCTTTATTCAATGCTGCCTCTGAATTTGATATTAACGGAGGTGTGTTTGATGCTGATGCTTTCATGTCATTAATCTCCGGACAAGCCGCTAATGGTCTTGGTTCGTTCATCAGAGACCTTTCTGGCTCTATTACTATTTCTAATATTAGCAACCTCCTCAGAAATGTTGTTGATGCTAACGTTTTCGGAAACAGAACTCCCTCCACTGGTTCTAATGCCGATGGAACTGCTATTGACCCCAATAATAATACTTGTTATGGTGTTGCTGATGGTTTCATTGCTGGTGATCTTATCTGGGTTCCTGCTGGTACTACTGTTACCTTGAGATTAGACATTGACCTTGAGTCATTCGCTCCTCTCAATAACATTGGTGCTACCAATGGTGTTAACACTGCTATCAATCAATCTACCTCTTTCACTTATGGTGCTGGATTCACTCAGAATACCACTGCTTCTAACACTAACATCACTCGTGTTCTTACTGCTCCTCTCCTTATCCGTCTTGTTGACTTCTAAGACAACAAAGTCGATGGAATCCTTATCCCACCCTACGTTTAGATATATGAATGTGTAGTTTTATTCTCTCTTAAGTAAGAGAATAAAATTGTTGTACGCCTTTGCACATTTAAAACGCCGACGAATTCGTAGAATTCGTTAAGCGTTTTAAATGTTGTGAAGGCCTTAAGTCGCACCGCGCATGCTGGTGCGACTGTTTTACTTTGCACCGATAAAAATTCCATTAACGGTCAATATTTTTGCTTTCAGCAAAAATATGACAAATTAATCGGCATTTTAAAGGTGCAAAGGTGTAAAGGTGCAAAGGTGTAAAGGTGCAAAGGTGTAAAAAAAATAATTTATCGTTTTCCGCCTCTCAAAATCTTATACAAATTTAATATGTCCAAATAATATCTCATTGACGCATTAATCGGTGTATTTGTTTTATCGTATCCTTCTTGTAACATTATATTTTGTATCAATGGCAATAAATGCTGAAAATAATAGGAAACCATACGTAGCTATCGATTTGAATCCTCCGAATATTCCCATGATAATATACAAAAGCAAGAGTGCTATCATAATCAATATTGTTGTTCTACCAAATAAAATGCCTCCCAACAGAAGAACAACACCAAGTATAAACATAACACTAAATGTAA
>Ga0194118_10006505_pt1 | contig 11610 bp, 9 predicted proteins | sample TA2MahsurfametaG_2_FD_148662 | JGI IMG/M metagenome (GOLD analysis project Ga0194118, IMG submission 148662) | Freshwater microbial communities from Lake Tanganyika, Tanzania - TA2015013 Mahale N5 surface | ecosystem: Environmental > Aquatic > Freshwater > Lake | place: Tanzania: Lake Tanganyika...
GACGCGCGCGCTGGAAGGTGTGGGGGTCGCCGCTATCTTCGTCCACGGCCGCACGCGCGAGCAGGGTTTTAGCGGGACCGTGAACTTGGCGGGCATTCGCAAGGTCGTTGAAGCCGTGAAGATTCCCGTCATAGGTAATGGGGATGTGACCACGCCCGAGGCAGCGCAGAAGATGTTCAACGACACCGGCTGCGCGGGTGTGAGCGTGGGGCGCGGAGCGTTTTACAACCCGTGGATTTTCGTGCAAATCCAGCATTTGCTCGCGACGGGCGAACTTTTGCCGGAGCCAAAGTTTGAGGAGCGCGTGCGCGTGATGTGCCGGCATTTGGATTTGATGGTTGAGGTATTTGGCGAGGAGCACGGCTGTCGGATGTTTCGCAAGGTCGCGCCGTGGTATGCCAAGCGGTTCGGCCCGGTGAACGAGTTCAACAAGAAGGTCGTGACCGTTGGTAGCCGCGCGGAGTTTCAGGATGTGCTGGAGCGTTACCTGTGCTGGCGGCAGCAGTTCTGTGATGGCGACGGTCACCTACTCCCGCGCTTCGCCCCGCCGCCGTTGGTGGCTAGTTTCATGCAGGACCCAGCGTCCGCGCAGCGGCAGAGCATCCCGGTGCCTAAGGGGCCCGTGGAGGTGTGGTAATGTTTACGCGGACGGCTTGCAGGCTTGGGCGCGAGCGCGTATTAAGGCGCCCGCTTTAAACATGAATTTAACCGACGCGCAAAAGCAGCAGGTCTCCGTTTGGCTCGAGCAGGGCCTCAAAGTCGCCGACGTGCAGAAGAAAATTTCCGCCGAACTCGGCCTGAGCATGACCTATATGGAAGTGCGCTTCCTGCTCGATGACTTACGGCTCAAGCCTAAAGATCCCGAGCCACCCAAGGAGCCCGCGCCCAGTTCGCCCATTGCCGCTCCGACTGCAAGCTCGCCGCCGTTAGTCGCCGAGGCATCGCCTCCAGCGGATGCGCTTCCAGCGCTTGGCGGCGTGAAGCTCACCACTGACGCCCTCGCGCGCCCCGGCACCATAGTCAGCGGTAAGGTCACGTTCAGTGACGGCCAGACGGCTGATTGGTATCTCGATCAGATGGGCCGCATGGGCGTCGTGCCCGCGCAGAAGGGATACAAGCCCTCGAAGATGGATGTGATGGAGTTTCAGGAGCAGCTTCAAAGAGAACTGCAAAAAATGGGTTACTGACCAAGCTGCCATGCTCGTCGTCCACGTCCACGTCCAGGTTAAGCCCGAATGGGTTGAGGTGTTCAAAGCTGCGACGCTCGCCAATGCCCGTGCCAGTTTACAAGAGCCGGGCATCGCGCGTTTTGATGTGATGCAGCAGGCGGATGACCCGACGCGGTTCGTGCTGGTTGAGGCATATCGCACCGCCGCCGCACCCGCGCAACATAAGGAAACCGTGCATTACGCCACTTGGCGTGACGCCGTGGCTCCGATGATGGCCGAGCCACGAACCAGCGTGAAGTTTAAGAACGTTTTTCCTGAAGATGCGGGATGGTGAGGGCGTGTTTTTTGTCGCGTGTTTCTTGGACACGGCGGCCCGCACCGGCGGATCAGGGATAAAGAAACACACCGTCCGATTCTAATGCGCTTCGAGTTCGCCACTGCCAGCCGCATCGTCTTTGGCACTGGCACCTTCCAGCAGGCCGGAACCATCGCGACCTCGCTGGGTGAGAATGCGCTTATCGTTACCGGCAAGTCCGTTGCTCGGGCAGAGCCGCTGGTTGCACAACTCGCGGCGGCTGGTGTGACGGGTGAATTATTTCCCATCGTTGGCGAACCAACTACCGACGCCGTGGTTGAGGGTTTAGCAAGGGCGCGGGTGGCGCAGTGCGATTGCGTAATCGCCTTTGGTGGTGGCAGTGCCATTGACGCGGCTAAGGCTATTGCTGGACTGTTCACGAACGGCGGAAAGTTGGAGGATTATCTTGAAGTTATTGGGCGCGCTTTGCCCCTGACGCAGCCCGCCTTGCCATTGCTGGCTATTCCCACTACCGCTGGAACTGGGGCGGAGGTCACGCGCAACGCTGTGCTCGTGTCGCCCGAGCGCCGAGTGAAGGTAAGTTTACGCAGTCCGCATTTGCTTCCTCGCGTGGCATTGGTGGACCCAGAACTTACGTTCGACCTTCCGCCCGCACTCACTGCCAGCACCGGCATGGACGCACTCACTCAACTCATCGAACCCTACGTCTGCGGGCGCGCAAATCCGATGACCGATGCGCTTTGTGTCGAGGGTATCCGTCGCGCTGCACGTGCGCTCCTTCGGGCTTTTGAGCACGGCAACGACGGCGCGGCGCGCGAAGACATGGCTTTGGCGAGTCTGTTCGGCGGCCTGGCGCTCGCAAACGCGGGGCTTGGCGCGGTGCATGGTTTCGCTGCACCGATTGGCGGAATGTTTCCCGCGCCGCACGGAGCCGTGTGCGCTGCATTACTGCCTGGCGTGATGGCGGCGAATGTTCGCGCCCTCCGTGAGCGTGCCCCGGACAGCCCGGCACGGCACCGATACGACGTAGTTGCGCGCTTACTCACCGACAGTCCGCAAGCAAGGGCGGACGATGGCGTGGCATGGACGAAGGAACTTTACGGCACGCTGCAAATCCCGCCGTTACGTGCTTGGGGCTTGGCGCAGGAGGACGTCGCCGCAGTCGCAGACAAGGCGGGGCAAGCCAGCAGCATGAAGACAAACCCGATTTCTTTGACCCAAGAGGAGTTGCGCTCCGTGCTGAGAGCAGCTTTATAGCAGGAAATCATTTAGCCTCTGATAAGCCCTCGAGACACAGGCGCAGTCGTTGCAGTCCGGGCCATGTGCTAAGCCACTTTGATTTCAAGCCCCAGTCAGCGCGGTGAGGTTGCCAGATTTAATTTCCCAGCGATGCAGCGCGCGACCCAGTTCGCGCGGCCAATTTTCCTCGGTGCACGTCATGAAAACCTGCCCGCGCGCGTGGTGAGCTCGCTCGAGCAGCGGGAGTAAGCCAGCGCGGCGCTGGGCATCCAGTTCGCCCATCACGTCGTCAATCAGAAGCACTGGCGGCGTGCCGAGGATGCCGGTGATGTATTCGGCTTGCGCCATTTTCAGGGCGATGGCGAGGGTGCGCTTCTGCCCCTCGCTGCCGAATTGCGCGGCTGGACGATCGTTGAGCAGGAGGGTGAGTTCGTCGCGGTGCGGGCCAACCAGTGTGGCGCGAAAGGCTCGCTCGCGTTCCCGGGAGCGGGCCAGTTCTACGGCAAAGTCCGCTTTCACGCAGGGCTGGTATTCAAGGCGAAGCTCTTCGGCATCGTGGGAAATGCGCCGATAAGCGAGGCGTGCCAGCGGCGAAATGCGGGGGAGGAGTTCGCGGCGTGCGGTGATGAGTTGGTTGCCAAGGCTCACCAACTGGTGCGAGAAGCTGTCAAGCAGTGTGGGGTCCGGGGAGCGTTGCTTAAGCAAGGAATTACGGGAGCGGAGAGCTTGCGCGTAGCGTTGGAGGAGCGGCAGGTAATTCGGCTGGGATTGCGTGAGCAGGAGGTCGAGAAAACGCCGCCGCGTGCGCGCCGTGCCTTTTACGAGTTGCAAATCTTCCGTGCAAAACACCACCGCACGCAACGTCCCGAGGTAGTCCGTTAGTCGGCGCACGGGTTGCCCGTCGAGCGCGATTTTACGCTCAGGCACGGACCAATACATTTTGATTTCATGGCTGGCCGTGCTGACCACCGTTCCGCCGACAAAGTAGCCTTTCGCCGCGTGCCGAATCATCTGGGCGCCACCGACACCGCGAAATGACCGCAGTGTGGCCAACAGGTAAATGGCTTCGAGAATGTTGGTTTTGCCCTGGGCATTGTGCCCCAAGAGGACCTGAAAACCGGGGCTGAAGTCCGCATCGAGCCGCGAGTAGTTGCGGAAGTCCCGGAGTCGCAGATGCGCCAAATGCACTGGCTAGGCTAGGGATGATCCTGCCGGATGGCGAGCGACTGCACACCGGTCCAGCCGTTGGAAGGTTTGGTGAGATCATTCGCTCCCCCGCGTCGGTAGCCTTGCGGGTCGAAGGTCACCGACGCATACCCGAGCTGCTTAAGTGCTGCGAGTATGCGGGTGCAGAGAGCGGCGTCGTCTAGTCGGGATAATTCGCTGACGCCCACTTCGATGCGGGCAAGCGCGGGTTGGTTCAAAGTAACTGCCTGATGGACCAAATGTGGACTTGTCATGGGCGTAGCCAACGCCGGCTGGCTAGGTAGTTCGTGATGACGCACACGCACATCGTGAAAGCCATTATCCCGAAGACAATTTTCCGCAGCTTCAATCATCTGGAGCTTTTGCTCGGTCACTCGCTCGCCGTGCGGCACGCGCGAACTGAGGCATGCCATTTGCGGTTTATTGCTCGTCGGCAGGCCAAAACGGGCAGAAAGTTCGCGAACCTCGGCTTTGGTTAGTCCCACCTCTTTAAGGGGTGCTCGGATGTTAAATTCGGCCGCCGCTTGAGCTCCAGGGCGGTAATCACCCACATCGCTAGCATTTTCTCCATAAGCGATTACTGGAAAACCAAGCTCCTTGGCGATCGGAATTAGTTCAGTGAACAACTCATGTTTACAGAAGTAGCAACGGTTCAACGGGTTAGAAGTATATTCAGAGCTTGAAAATTCAGCTGTTTTTATGATACGGATAGGGATTTTGAACGTGTCGGCGATAGCCAGCGCCTCCGTCAATTCCCTCCTCGGCAAGCTGGCGGAATCAGCGATCACTGCTAGTGAGCGCTCGGCCAGCACTTCGTTAGCCACGTAAGCCAGCAAAACAGAATCGCCACCGCCGGAATAAGCGATCAGCGCTGACTTGAAGCCGCTTAAAAGGCACCGCAACGATTCTAGTTTTTTGTCAATCACGCAGTAATAATGCGGTTTTACTGGGGTTATGTCGAGCCTGGGAAGGCTAAAACGCGACGCTTGGGGAACTCAAAGAAAATTTAAAAAAGATGTTGCACGCCTTCAACCATTAAGTATTCTGTGCGGGTTCTTTTGAACTTTTTTGTTCAGAAAAGCCCGTTAAAATAAAAATGTTGACGGGCATTGCGGATCTGATATAAATTTCCGCAGTTAAAAAAGCTGGGTTGCCGAGTTTTAATAAAAGTCGGCACCCGGGTTTTTTTTCCCCTTAAACCGGGATATTTTTGGCGACATCGGTCGCGTGGCTCTTTGAAAACTGAATTGTGCGACAAGTGAGAGCCCCTTTGGGAATGACTTTGTTTACCAAAGTCGCTCAAAGAGTTTTAACTGCAAATAGCCAGATTTAACCATCTGGCAAAATCGAACTAACGTTTCTAACGGAGAGTTTGATTCTGGCTCAGAACGAACGCTGGCGGCGTGGATAAGACATGCAAGTCGAGCGGGACATTTCGGGTAGCAATATTCGAGATGTTCAGCGGCGCAAGGGTGCGTAACACGTGGGTAATATTCCCTGAAGTTTGGAATAACTCCGAGAAATCGGAGCTAATACCGGATGTGATGTCCGAAAAGCATTTTTTGGCCATCAAAGTTGGGGACCGTAAGGCCTGACACTTTAGGATTAGCCCGCGGCCTATCAGCTAGTTGGTGAGGTAACGGCTCACCAAGGCTAAGACGGGTAGCTGGTCTGAGAGGACGACCAGCCACACTGGAACTGAGACACGGTCCAGACACCTACGGGTGGCAGCAGTCGAGAATTTTTCTCAATGGGGGAAACCCTGAAGGAGCGACGCCGCGTGGGGGATGAATGGCTTCGGCCCGTAAACCCCTGTCATCTGCGAGCAATCCCTGCGTCCCAACACGACGCAGGTTGATAGTAGTGGAAGAGGAAGGGACGGCTAACTCTGTGCCAGCAGCCGCGGTAATACAGAGGTCCCAAGCGTTGTTCGGATTTACTGGGCGTAAAGGGTGCGTAGGCGGCCAAAAAAGTCTGATGTGAAATCTCGGTGCTCAACGCCGAAACTGCATTGGATACTGGTTGGCTTGAGGAGTGGAGGGGAGACTGGAATTCTCGGTGTAGCAGTGAAATGCGTAGATATCGAGAGGAACACCAGTGGCGAAGGCGAGTCTCTGGACACTTCCTGACGCTGAGGCACGAAAGCCAAGGGAGCAAACGGGATTAGATACCCCGGTAGTCTTGGCTGTAAACGGTGCGCATTTGCTGTGCGAGGAATCAACCCCTCTCGTGGCGAAGCTAACGCGATAAATGCGCCGCCTGGGGAGTACGGTCGCAAGATTAAAACTCAAAGAAATTGACGGGGGCCTGCACAAGCGGTGGAGTATGTGGCTTAATTCGATGCAACGCGAAGAACCTTACCTAGCCTTGACATGCAAGTAGTAGAAGCGTGAAAGCGTGACGAGATAGCAATATCAGCTTGCACAGGTGCTGCATGGCTGTCGTCAGCTCGTGTCGTGAGATGTTGGGTTAAGTCCCGCAACGAGCGCAACCCCTGTACTCAGTTGCCACCTATCTGTAAAGATGGAGCACTCTGAGTAGACTGCCTCGCTTCAACGAGGAGGAAGGTGGGGATGACGTCAAGTCAGTATGGCCCTTACGGCTAGGGCTGCACACGTACTACAATGCCCGGCACAAAGGGACGCAAGCGTGCAAACGCAAGCAAATCCCCTAAAACCGGGCCCAGTTCAGATTGTCGTCTGCAATTCGACGGCATGAAGCTGGAATCGCTAGTAATGGCGCATCAGCTACGGCGCCGTGAATACGTTCCCAGGCCTTGTACACACCGCCCGTCACATCATGAAAGCCGGTCGTACCCGAAGTTGCTGCGTTAACCGCAAGGAAATAGGCACCGAAGGTATGGCTGGTGATTGGGATGAAGTCGTAACAAGGTAGCCGTAGGGGAACCTGCGGCTGGATCACCTCCTTTCTAAGGAGAATAAAATCAAAATGATCAGTCGCGGCGCGCGGCTTCGGTCGCTCGCTGTAACTAATCATGTATAGTTAGGGTAAGCTTGTCGCACAGTTCAGATTTCGGAGAGCCAGTTCTTTCAAAGGCTTCTACTTCCATGCTAGTTCATGGATGCGGGGCTGTAGCTCAGCTGGTAGAGCGGTAGCTTTGCAAGCTATAGGTCAGGAGTTCGATCCTCCTCAGCTCCACCAAAGCCAAAGGTTTGCTCGGGCCTGTAGCTCAGTTGGTTAGAGCATGCGCTTGATAAGCGCAGGGTCACTGGTTCGAATCCAGTCAGGCCCACCAAACACCTTGCCACTCCATAAGGAGTGGGATCTGTTCATTGAAAACTACATACAATCAGGGCAAATATATAAGCGTAATCCATCAATGGATTATCAATTTGATCAAGCTACAAAGGGCTTATGGTGAATGCCTTGGTGCCAAGAGGCGATGAAGGACGCAGCAAGCTGCGATAAGCCACGGATAGCTGCAAGCAAGCTTCGATTCGTGGATCTCCGAATGGGAAAACCCAATGCCGTAAACGGCATTTGTCTCGGATGAATTAATAGTCCGAAACAGCCATACGTGGTGAAGTGAAACATCTCAGTAACCACAGGAAAAGAAAATGAAAATGATTCCGTTAGTAGTGGCGAGCGAAAGCGGAAGAGCCCAAACTAGACTGACTTGTCAGTTTAGGGTAGTGGGACCCCGCCGTGGTAGGCGAAGAATCAGTTGAATCATCTGGAAAGGTGAGCCGTAGACCGTGACAGCCGGGTCAACAAAGTTCAACGCCGCCTAGGGGCATCCCAAGTAGCACGGTGCACGTGAAACTCTGTGCGAATCCGTCCGGACCACCGGACAAGGCTAAATACTCCTTGGCAACCGATAGTGAACTAGTACCGCGAGGGAAAGGCGAAAAGAACCCCTGCTAGGGGAGTGAAATAGAACCTGAAACCATATGCCTACAATGTGTAGGAGCGCCGCAAGGCGTGACTGCTTGCCTTTTGCATAATGAGTCTGCGAGTTATTGTCAGCGGCCAGTCTAAACTAGCAAGTGAAGGCAAAGGGAAACCGAGTGCGAAACGCGCGAATCGCCACTGGCAATAGACCCGAAGCGGAGGTGATCTACTCTTGAGCAGGTTGAAGCTGCGGTAACACGCAGTGAAGGACCGAACTCGTGGATGTTGAAAAATCCTGAGATGACTTGAGAGTAGGAGCGAAAGACTAATCAAACCCCGTGATAGCTGGTTCTCTCCGAAATCGCTTGAGGGCGAGCGTTGGGTAAGTACTCCATGGAGGTAGAGCACTGGATGGCTTAGGGACCCCACCAGGTTGCCAAAACCAATCAAACTCCGAATTCCATGGATCTCATTAACCCAGCATTCAGGCTGCGAGGGATAAGCTTCGTGGCCAAGAGGGCAACAGCCCAGACCGACGGTTAAGGTGCCAAAATGTTGTTCAGTGGAAAGGATGTGACGTTGCTTAGACAGTGAGGATGTTGGCTTAGAGGCAGCCATCATTTAAACAGTGCGTAATAGCTGACTCATCGAGCGATGTCGCGCCGAAAATGATTGGCGATTCAACAGCATACCGAAACCTCGGATTCCAGATTGGTTCGCCAAACTGGAGTGGTAGGAGAGCGTATCCATCACAATCAAGCTAGGCCGAAAGGAATAGTGAAGTGATGGATAGTGAGAATGCAGACACGAGTAGCGATAAACCAGATGAGAATTCTGGTCGCCGTAAACCCAAGGTTTCCTGGGCCAGGTTCGTCCTCCCAGGGTCAGTCGGGAGCTAAGGCGAGGCCGTAAGGCGTAGTCGATGCACAGCAGGCAAATATTCCTGCACCAGTCTGGTTTAAGGGTGAGAATCACACAGAAAGAAACGCGGCAGCATCGTTGATTGATGCAGCTTAGGCTTCGGCCAAAGCCCGCCGCATGACAATCTGTCTAGAAACATTCTCATTCGTTCGCCAGATTGCCCGTACCGTAAACCGACACAGGTGGGTGAGTGTAAATGCACTCAGGCGCGCGAGAGAGACCTCTCTAAGGAACTCGGCACATTAGCCCCGTAACTTCGGGAAAAGGGGTGCTCCGTTTCGACGGAGTCACAGTAAATTGCGTTTACCGACTGTTTAACAAAAACACAGCTCTCTGCTAAGTCGTTAAGGCGACGTATAGGGAGTGACACGTGACCAATGCGGAAAGATCAAGGTAAGTCGTTAGCCGCAAGGCGAAGCGATAAGCCCAAGTCCCCGTGAATGTCGGCCGTAACTATAACGGTCCTAAGGTAGCGAAATTCCTTGTCGGGTAAGTTCCGACCTGCACGAATCGTGTAACGAGTGAACGACTGTCTCGGAGAGGATCTCGGCGAAACTGTAATTGCGGTGAAGATGCCGCATGCCCGCAGTAGGACGGAAAGACCCTATGCACCTTTACTGTAAGCTGGTATTGTGTTCTGGTTAATGATGCGTAGCGTAGGTGGGAGACTTTGAAACGAGGGCTTCGGTTCTCGATGAGTCGCAATGTGAAACACCACTCTTCGTTGATTAGGATTCTAACCCCAATTCCTGTAATTCAGGTGGGGGACAGTGCTTGCGGGTCAGTTTGGCTGGGGCGGCTTCCTCCCAAATGGTAACGGAGGAGCGCGAAGCTGGGTTCAGCATGGTTGGCAACCATGCGACGAGGGTATGGCTAGAAACCCGGTTGACTGTGAGACCAACAAGTCGAGCAGGTGCGAAAGCAGGCCCAAATGATCCGATGGTTTAATGTGGAATTGCCATCGCTCAACGGACAAAAGGTACGCTAGGGATAACAGGCTGATCGGTTCCAAGAGTTCACATCGACGAACCGGTTTGGCACCTCGATGTCGGCTCATCGCATCCTGGGGCTGGAGAAGGTCCCAAGGGTCCGGCTGTTCGCCGGTTAAAGCGGTACGCGAGCTGGGTTCAGAACGTCGTGAGACAGTTCGGTCCTTATCCACTGTGGGCGGAGGAGACTTGCGGGGTTCAAACCTTAGTACGAGAGGACCGGGTTTGACGCACTTCTGGTGTGGCAGTTGTTCCATCAGGGGCATCGCTGCGTAGCCATGTGCGGAAGAGATAAGCGCTGAAAGCATCTAAGTGCCAAGCTCATCCCAAGATATTGTCTCCCGGCCGCAAGGCCCTAAAGACCACGGGCAGACTACCCGTTTAATAGGTCGGGCGTGTAAGCGCTGCGAGGCGTTTAGCGGACTGATACTAATTGGTCGTGAGGCTTGATCGTCTTTTAACCAAGACGATTCTATTAATTTGCTCCTTGTATGTAGTTTTCAGCGAACGGTGCTGACAAAACTGTTCTTTCGATTTTTTGGTGGCCACAAAGCTGCGGCCCGACCCGATCCCATCCCGAACTCGGACGTCAAACGCAGCATTGCCGATGGTAGTGGTTGTATAGCCTCCGCGAGAGTAGGTAGCCGCCAATTTTTTAAAAAAAGCAAGCCGGGCCCCTGGTCCGGCTTGCTTTTTGTTTGCCCCAACAAAGAGTTTTAAGGCTTCAAGAATCAGCTTGCGACTACGGTTCTAAACCGATTATAAACAAAGACTTTTTATGGCAGCTATTGGCCGATTTCAGAAGGGTGATGAGACCTTTTTTGCCAAGGTGGTAGATGGTGAACTTTTCAGATTGCACGGCGACGTTTTCGGGTCGCCCTCGTTTGACAAAAAGCCGCTTTCAGTAAAGGGGATAAAAACGCTGACGCCCGTTCAACCATCGAAAGTGATCGCTGTGGGGCTCAATTATGCAGATCACGCTCGCGAATCTGGCAAACCACTGCCCAAAGAGCCGTTGTTCTGGCTAAAGGCTCCCACTTCCCTTATCCCCGACGGGGCTAAGATTGAAGTTCCTTTTTCCAACCACCGTACCGACTTTGAGGCGGAACTAGCTATCATCATCGGACGAAAGGTTCGCAACGTGACGCCTGCGGCGGCGGCTCGCTATATCTTTGGCTATACCGCTGCTGAGGACATTAGCGATCGCACCATTCAAAATTCTGAGAGTCAGTGGGCGCGCTGTAAGTCGTTTGATACCTTCACCCCGCTCGGGCCATACGTGGAAACCAAGATTGACCCGCACGACCTGACCATCCAGCTCTTCCAAAACGGTCAGCTTCGGCAAAACTCCAACACCAGCCAGCTAATCTTTAACTGCTACGAGTTGGTCAGCTTCATCTCCACCAACATGACCCTGCTTCCTGGTGACGTTATCGTCACTGGTACGCCCAGCGGTGTTGGACCCATCGAGTCTGGCGACCGGCTTGAAGTTCGCATTCAGGGACTGGCACCGTTAGTAAACACCGTCAAATAACCCTTCCCTTCCAAACTTAAAGCCGTCGGGAAAAACTTCTCGGCGGCTTTTTTTCTGCGAAACTTCTTTCATGCGCTGGTCTCAGTATTTCATCCCAACTCTTAAGGAGTCTCCCGCCGACGCGGAAATCCTCTCGCACAAGCTCCTTCTTCGCGCGGGTCTCGTGCGCAAGCTCACCGGCGGCCTCTACACCTTCCTGCCGCTGGGCCTGCGCGCGCTCAAAAAAATTGAGAATATCATTCGCGAGGAGATGAACCGCGCCGGGGCCGTCGAGGTGCTTATGCCCGCGCTCCAGCCGCCGGAAATCTGGCAGCAATCTGGCCGCTACGAGACTGCCAAGGACGTGCTTTACAAGGTCAAGGACCGTGCGAACAAGGAGTGGGT
>Ga0194118_10006512_pt1 | contig 11597 bp, 8 predicted proteins | sample TA2MahsurfametaG_2_FD_148662 | JGI IMG/M metagenome (GOLD analysis project Ga0194118, IMG submission 148662) | Freshwater microbial communities from Lake Tanganyika, Tanzania - TA2015013 Mahale N5 surface | ecosystem: Environmental > Aquatic > Freshwater > Lake | place: Tanzania: Lake Tanganyika...
CATAGGTGTAGATCAAAACTATTTCCTTGAAGTCAAAAAGATCCTTCCTCAAGCAAAAACTATCGCCTCTTTTCATGACTTTACTAAAACTCCAGAAGTACTAGACCCTATTTTTGATGAATTGTTTTCTATTAAAACCGATTACATAAAAATTGCATGTTATGCCAATGATGAAAAAGATGCTGACAAAATGATTGAATTCTGTTCAAGAAAAAGAAGTGAAGGACATTTAGTGATAGGCATTTGCATGGGAATTAAAGGGGTGAAAACTAGACTTCACAGCCTCTTTGATTATCGAGCTATCCCCTTTGCTAAAAAAGTGGCTGAAGGACAATTTCTTTTATGATATTCATAGCTCATTTTCTTCATTTTTATATCTAAAAAAAGAGCAAATTTCTTTAAGAATATTTTTGTAACAGAAAAATCCCTATTTCCTTGCTTTTTTGCTAAAAACCCTGTATTTATTGGTATAGCAACGGTGTGTTTATCATGTTTTTTCATGCCCTTATTCCTTTTGTAGAAATTGTCTTCATCACTGTGATGATCAATTACTTATTTTCTTTTTTCTGGAACACCCGTTCTATGGACCTTATTTTAGGTCTGATTGCATTTTTACTGATTTTTGCCATTTCCTCATGGCTGCATTTCCCTGTCTTAAGCAAATTGATGGTGTTGATAACGAATATGGCAGTGATTGCCATCATCGTAATTTTTCAGCCTGAGCTTAGAGTTGCTTTATCTAAATTGAGCGTTAAAGGGAAAAAATTTAAAGCTACCACTGAATTTGATAAGTTCCTAGACAGCTTAGCTACATCTGTTTACCGTCTAGCTGATAAAAAAACAGGTGCTTTGATTGTCATTGAACATGAAGATTCTTTACAAGATATCGTCAAAAAATCGGTCGTTATTGACGCTAATTTCTCTTCTGAACTTCTAGAAACCATCTTCGCTAAAAATACTGTTCTTCACGATGGAGCAGTAATTGTCAGCGACTATAAAATAGCTGCCGCTGCTTGCATATTGCCTTTAGCAGAAAGCTTTTTGGTTCAGCGTTCACTAGGTACAAGGCATAGAGCCGGTATGGGCATAAGTAGCATTACTGACGCTTTTACCATCATTGTATCAGAAGAAACTGGCAAAGTCTCTTTAGCAAGAGAAGGTTTAATTACCTATAACGTTAAAATCGATCGTTTTAAGAGCATCCTAAAGACCCTCTTTTGCCCCGATATTGAAAAAAAGAGTCCAAAAGAGATGGTGTTTTTAGATTGGCTCATAGAATGCAAAAACTGGCTCAAAAGGATCTTTGCAGACAATTGGTTTAGAAAGCTTATTTCATTAACTCTAGCTTTGATCATTTGGTTTGTGCTCGACCAATCCCTTACAATGACAAAAACGATACCAAGCGTTGCTGTTAGGGTGATTAATGTCCCTGAAGGTCAAACAATTAGCGGTTTGCAATCAAATGGTCTTTTAAATAAAAAAACCACTCTTACTTTAACTGGTAGAAAATCGATCCTTGAGGAAATCAATTCAAGCGATTTTGAAGCCGTTGTCGATGCAGGAAGTAAATCTGGTGAATGGATCGCAACAATTTCTAAAAACAACCTAGTTTCACTAAATCCTGAACTCAATGTTGCTGTCCACATCAATAAGATTGTAGAAAAAAACTTTGTTATCAAACTTGTTCCACTTGCAAAAGAAAAAATCCCTGTTTACGTAACAAAACCGATAGGAGAGCCTCCTAAAGGCTATCAATTCCTCGATGTATGGCCCTATCACCTCTCTTTACCTGTCAGTGGTCCTGAAGAAGTCATTAAACAGCTAAAATCTCGTGGTTTAAAACTCACTTTCAACCTCAGCGATATATCAGCAAGCCAGCTAGAAAAACTCCATGACTCTCCTAATCATCGAAATGTGATTAGCTTTCCTGTCCCCTCAGAGTGGAAATCGCTGGTTATTCCTGATTTATCAGATAAGCCGCAAAAAATTGATGATGCGGAGTCAAAATATTTGCGCATCGATTTTATGCGTGTTGAAATGCTTCCTGTGAAGTTTGCAGTTCCCGTTTCCTTGTACATTCCGCCAGACAACGTCAGTGCTCAAACTGCTTCTTTAGCTTTAGGAAATAGTGATGTCGTCGAAACTAAAAAAGGGATCAAAGTGATCACCCAGCAGCTGTATGCTAAAGGTGTTAGCGAAACCTTTTTGAATGTTGTAAAAGATATGATGGAAATTTGTGTAATACTCAATAGCGCTGATAAAAAGGGGGGATTTCAATGGAGCGTTCAATTCGTCAACTCAAAACTGCTTGAGGATCGTTACGTCAACATGATGATTACCGATATTTTTGATGAAGAAATTCGCGATATGCAGCCTCGCTTTAGAGAAGAATACCTACGTAATCGCTTTAGAAATTACATGAATCGGATGCAGCTTTGCACAAAAGATGATAAATCATTAGATCTCTCTTTTGATGTTAAAGGAAAAGAAGTCCTTCTTACAGCCTTAGCCCCATGATCGCTTTTTACATATTTCGCATTCTGACATATCCGATTCAATGGCTTCCTCACCGTTTTGTCCACTATCTAGGTTGCTTTTTAGGTTCTGTTTGCTTTTACTTATCCCCTAAACTTAGAAAGAAGACAATCAAGCATATCAAATTGGCTACTACACTAGGTGTTGATGAAAAACAGATACCCAAAGTGGCAAGAAAAAGCCTAGAAAATCTTCTTATCACCTGTTTAGAATTCATCAAATATGCTTCTAGAGGAGATCCTTTATCGAAGGTAAAGCTCATAGATGAGTCGGGAGGCAATTACGAAGGCGCTATTTTCGTTTGCTCACACGAAGCCAACTGGGAAATGTTTTTTTGGCAAGGATCTAAGCTAATGCCTATTGTCGGCATTTCAAAGCCATTCAAAAACCCTTACTTTGATACTTTTATTCACAAAGCAAGACAACGTCTAGGTGGCAAGCTCTATCCTCCTAATAACGGTCTTAAAGAGTGTCTAAGAGCCTTACGGCAAAAAAAAGCCGTTGGCCTTTTAATGGACCACTCTAAACCTGGCCAAGGGATTGAAACTGAGTTTTTCGGAAGAAAAATCTACTCTAATTCTGCTCACGCCCTCTTGTCTTATAAAACAAATGCCCCTATCATACCAGCTACATTGTCTAGAAAAAACCATCTTTATGAAATGCGCTTTTATCCTCCGATTCTTCCCAACCAAGATCAACCGCTGCAAGAAGAAGTTGAGCGCATAGTACTAGAAACGGAGAAAATTTTCGAAAATTCGATCCGAAGCGAACCATCTAAGTGGCTCTGGGTCTACAACCGCTTTAGAGTATAGCATGCCTGATAATCGTTATTTTTCCCCTGATTGCTTTAGTCCATCTAAAACGATTTCTATCAAAGACAAAGAGAGTCATCACCTTTGCCGTGTGATGCGAAAAAAAATAGGCGATGAAGTAGAGGTGGTCAATGGAGAAGGTGATTTAGCAATCGCTAGAGTACAAAAAATCGAAAAAGATTCTGTAGAACTAGCAATTGAAAACGTTGAAAATCACATAAGGCCCATTAAAGACTTTAGACTAATTCAATCTATTGTGCAAATGGCAAAACTTGAACTGATCGTTGAAAAATGTATTGAGCTAGGTTGCACAGAGTTTTGGTTTTTTGGAGCAGCGCGAAGTGAATTTCACACCCTTTCAGAAAATAAGCTCGAAAGATTGAACTACATCATGATTTCTGCCATGAAGCAGTGCGGCTCATTTTACCTTCCTAAAATCAAATGGATAGATAAAATCGAAAAAATAGCTCCACCTAGCGGCCCCTTATTTTTTGGAGATCTAAGAGAAAACACCCCTAGAATTACTTACAGCAAAGAGTCTTGCTCCTTTATCAATGGTCCTGAGTCAGGTTTTACAGAAAAAGAGATTTTATTCTTTCAGACAAACTGGCATGCAAAAGGCATTTCATTACACGATCATACATTAAGGACTGAAACTGCTGCAATCACTGCAGCAGCTTTTTTTAGCACTATTTAAGTTACAGTAGGCACAGCTCTAAATTTTCGCAATCTTCTGGCTCGTAGTTGACTCTTGTGAATCTCAAATCAATTTTTTTCAACGAGCTATTGCGCTCAAGTCCTTTTACATTTTCTAAATTAACAGCTCTATAAGCGATAAATTCCTCAAGATTTGGACAATCCTTAGGCGCTTTAGCAACTTTTGTGCCGGTTATATCTATAATTCTTAACTTACTTGAGCCGTTTAATCCATCGATATTCAGTAAATTACGTGCATTCTCAGCTTTAAATTCTTCTAAATTTTCACACCCTCTTGGAGCTACAACAACACTTGTTAAACTGATATCTATCTGCGTTACTTTTTTTAAGTTGTTTAATCCTAGTACGCTATATAGTTTTTCTGCTGAAAAAGCCTTAAACTCCTCAAGATTTTTACATCCTGAAGGAGCTATTACAACCTCTGTATCACTGATGTCGATCGATCTTAAATACTCTAAATTACTTAGCCCTTGAATATCTTTTAGCTTATACGCACCATGCGCTTCAAAAATTTCAAGACAATCACACCCTGTTGGAGCTTTTTCTACAAGTGTTGCATTGATATAGATTTCCCTTAAAAATTTTAAATCATTCAATCCCTCTATGGCTTTTACGGACATTGACCTAGAAACATCGGCTACTTCAAGGTAATCGCAGCCAAATGGCAACATCTCTATTAAGGGAGAAGTAACACGAAGCTCTCGCAAACTTTTTGAGTTGTTTAATCCTTTAAGGCATTCTAAATGCATTTCCTCATATGCCAAAAATTCTTCAATCTGATCACAACCACTTGGAGCTTTTTTGATTTTTGTCTTTGAAACACGAAAAACTTTTAACTCTTTTAAGTTATCCAATCCCTCGATATCTTCAAGTTCACTTGAATCATAAGCAATAAATATCTGTAAGTGATCACATCCATAAGGCGCTTTTTGGATCTTTGTTTCTTTTGTCTCAAATCTAATCAAAGATTTTAAATTTTGAAGCCCTTCCACATTTTCAAGTAGAAGCGATTCCAAAGCGAAGAATTCTTGAAGATTTAGACATCCCAAAGGTGCTCTCGCAGCTTTTGTTTGACTAAGATCGAGGTGAATTAAGGAAACTAAGTGGTCAAGCCCTTCAACATCTTCGAATTCACCAGCATTGAAAGCAATAAATGTGTGAAGATTTTTGCAATTATTTGGAGCATTACGCACTTTTGTACCGCTCAGTTGGATAAATTGCAGTTCGGGTAAATGGCTCAATCCAGAAATATCTACAAGATCTGTTGCATCATGAGCTATAAAATCTTTAAGACCAAAGCACCCATTTGGGGCTTTATCTACTTTTGTATAGCAAATATCGATTGTTTTTAAACTCTCCACTAAACTTAAGCCACTTATATCTCTGAGTTTAGACGCTTTTCTAGCTAAAAACACCTCTAAATTGGCACAACCAGAAGGAGCTGACTCTACTTTTGTTAAACGGATATCAAGCTTTTTAAGAGCCATTGAAAAATCTAATCCATGAATATCTTCAAGTTCACTTGCGTTTCTAGCGATAAACACCTCAAGATTTGCACATCCTGTTGGAGCAGATGACACTTGAGTTCCCCAGATATTGATCAATCTTAATAAGCTTAGATTGTTCAATCCTTCAAGATCTTTGAGACTTTTTGCATTTTTTGCATAAAATTCTTCTAATTTCTGACAATTTTTAGGAGCTTTTTCTACTTTTGTTCCGGCGATATAGATCGCTTTTAAAAATACCGAATTTTCTAATTGCTCGATCTCTTCAAGCTCTTTTGCTTGATTTGCTATCAATTTTACAAGCTTTGGACAACAAATATCTAACGATCGTATTTTCGTTTTTGAAATATTTAACTCTTCTAAATCTTGCCATGCAAAAGTAAATTTATCTATAGGATTAGAGCTGATATCTAAAGATTTAACAGAAGGAATAACCTCTATCAGATTTTCTAGAATGCCATTTTGCAATCTTGATTTAGAAAGATTTAAACTCAAGGCTTCATTTTTAATACGCTCATTAAAAGCTTCACAAGCGATGCTCGATTTAAGCTCTTCAATAGCTACTCCCTCTAAAAGGGCTGCTTTAATGTAAGAGCTCACTAAAATCGATAGATCCCTATTTTCTAAACAAGAAAGTGTTGTAATCAATAAATAAAGATCTTCACTTTTTAAAAACCTGCTTGAATGCTCTATACAAAGACTAAAAAAACCAGGTTTATCGGTTAAACATCCATCCATCAATTCATCACGAAGGGTCGATTCACGATTTTTTAGCTCAAAAATTCTCTTAGCTTTTTCTATCATCTCGCATTTTTCAGACCAAGTTAATAAATCCTCTTTAAAGGCCAATAAAACTATCTGTTGAATTTTTGCAAAACATTCATCTTCTGATTGTTCAAATTGCACGACCTCTTCGGAAATCACGCCTGCATTTGTATGTAAAAAGCCTTCCATATACTCATGGATAGAATTGGCAAAATCCTCTTCTACAACTTCAATACGCCTTCCTTGCCAATATCGCTTGCTTACACTTTCTAACTTGTCGAGTAAACCTATTATATTTTGATAGGTAACTAATTTGTTTGTATCGATCGCCACCCTTTACTCTCCAGATCACAGTTTTTATCTTATTTTGATCGTTCAATATCCCAGATTGATTTATTTTAATCATCACACAAAAACTAACTATTACAATTGATAATATTGAATTTGCACCCAGATTATATTTCGAAAACGATTTAAATTCTATGAAATGCATTCTTGCTATTGAATAAAATATCTTATGATCAAAAAAAAGGCCCTGTTTTAAATAACAGAGCCTTTTAAAAAAACTACGTTTTTATTAAGCAAACAAAATGGTAATAATACCGGGATTAGACCAATCTTGGGCACATCTCGAGCCAGGCATTTCTTTAACTAAAAAAATCACTAAAATACTTTTGAAACTCATAAAGCTCTCGGGCATTAGAATGTAAACCCTTTTTCGTCATAAACGTAAAAGATTTTGTTACAGGATTGCACTCTATTAATTTTAAAAGCGCGCAGATACCCGCTCCGTGCGAATAATAATGTAAATCATATCCTCGTTGTTCACCTCTATATTCCGGTAAACCCATCATCTTATCAAATATTTCTAGCGCTTCATTGTACAATTTGAACCCAACAGAGTCCTAGCCATGGGAGAAATTAATATTAAGTGAATTATAGAAAATCTACGTCTGGTTGGATACGCATTTTTAACTACTATTAAAAACGAAAATTAAATAGAATTTAAGACAGTTTTTTTTTATAATCAATATGATTTTTTAACTCAAAGATTTTATGTTTACCATAGCGGCAAGACCCCCTATTATTGATAACATTTCACAAAGCAGCAAAGTAACTCAATTTAATACTTGGCTCTTTAGCATCGATTGTAGAGAAATTGATTGTCAAAGCACATTGAAAGTAGCCACTCTTGCACTTATGATCTTGGGTTTTGTTGGTTATTTCCTTGTTATCGGAGTCTTTGCTCTAATGGATTGGTATGAAGAACGCCAAACTATAATAGCATTAAACGAAGCTTTTGGGACTAACGATATCCTTACTATTTGCTCAAGATTACAAAATACTACGGAACCGCTTGAAAGCTCTCATCGAGAACTTGGCCTGCATAACATCTTATCTTCTTCCTTGATCTCCTTCCAAGAAAAGTTTGAACTCTGTAAAGAAACAGAAAGATTATTTACTGAGAACAACTACACACAGCAAAGGGAATTTTTTATTCCTATTATTGTTGCTAATAACCAGGTAGAGGTACCTTTTTCTCTTCTAGAAACCTCTAGCATCTTAAAAAGTCAACTTACATTAGAAGATGGAGAAGTAGATTGCGAAACAGAGCCGAGCATCCATGAAAGTCGGCACTTTTCTTTAAAGGACTTTCAACAATCTTTACCCTTACTCACCACTAGGGCAAACATTTCTTTCAATTACTTCGAACCTTGGCTAAAAACATTAGCTATCGCCCATTTTCTAGACTGTGATAGCAAGGTCATAAAAAAAATTGCTGAATCGCGGCCATTTATTCAAACTCAAGAGATTACTATTCCTCGTATCTATGGATATGAGACTCATCAATTGGTCTATACCTCTCATATTCGTGAAATTTCACGCTGTAGCCACCTACCTGAGAAAGCAATAGGAACTTATGTTGCTGAATTGCTTAATAGCTATATCCGCAAAGAATCCCTAATTCATCAAAAATCTATGAATTTGATTTGCAATGAGTTGCGCTCTATACCAGGATTTTTAGAACTTGCAAGAACTCTGTCAATCAAGCTTAATCTAAGATATATCTCTGGCATGAACCAAGAAGATTTAGAAGCACTGCTAAACCTATTTCCCTCTACTGAAGGACTAGACTTAAGCTTTAACGCACTAGACTCAAGCTTTGTTCAACAGCATCTAAATGTTCCTTCCCATATTATACCTAATCTAACGGAATTAAAACTTCTGGGTAGTAACGTGACAGTTACTTTTCCCCAGGTCAATTCACTTCCTCGTTTAAAAATTTTGACCTTAAGCAACACCACAAACTTCAATGTACCCTGCCCTAATTTAGAAATTGCTAGTTTGAAGTTTCATAATGGATTAGCTCCTCCGGAAGATTTTTTTGATAATTTACCCCATCTAAAGGGTCTATACTTGCAATCTTTTTACTCTAATTTACGTGCACCCGTAAATTGTCCTAGCCTTAAAGTGATTGATTTGTTCGCCCCTAATGTAGATTTATCCCCGCTTAATGGCCATCAATCCATAGAATCAGTTCAAGCGACTTATATTGATAGCATAACAGAAATAGACACTAACCAATACGAATGTCCTAATTTGCGAGCTTATCAAATATTTATTCGATAACCAGATAAAAAAAGTGATTTCGCAAAAGCTATCTTTTTCGTATGGAAGCCACCAAATATTTTCATTTCTATTTATGAAATCTCAATTACTTCCGATTTCTTGAAACTCGAAGTTCTAGGGACTACCGGTTTATTTTGATTTGCTTGCGAATTTTGTAGGCCTCTAAAATTGAACCTTTCCCCGTAGGTTTAATGCCCATGAAAAAAACTACACTTGTTTAAATAATTACATTGCCACGCGTAATTTTTATTTTTAATATACTAATAAAACAAATTTTAAAAATAATTAACGACAAAATACATTGATAAGACCTGGATTTGATTCTTCCTGCTTGCATATCCAATTAGGCATTTCTTTAGCTAAAAAATCTCTAAAATACTTTTGAAACTCATAAAGCTCTAAACTATCAGAGTGTAGACCTTTTCCTGTCATAAATATAAAAGACTTCGTTTCAGGGTAAAGCTCTTGTAATTTTAAAAACGTACAAACACCTGATCCGTGTGAATATCCGTGTAGATCGTAACCTAGTCTTTCTCCTCTGTATTCTGGAAAATCGATGTTTTCATTAAATAATTGCATTGCATCAGAATATAATCCGAGATTCACCATAGTTTGAGCCATTGAATGATGCGCAATTTTATTTTCTGGATCTAATCTTTTAACGACTTCATAAGCGCTTTTAGCCCCCTCGACATCTCCTATTATGCCAGCTGCAACTATGTAAGAGCTATGTATAAAGATGTCGTTTGTATCTATTCTTTTAGCTTCTTGATATGCAGCTTTAGATCCATCAATATCCCCTAATTTGGCTGCTGTTACTACATATGAGCTATGCGTCAAAATATTATTAGCATCTATCTTCTTAGCGGATTCATAAGCACTTTTAGCTCCTTCACTGTCTCCTATTTGCCCAGCTGTTTTGATATATGAATTATGTAAAACGATATTATTAGGATCTATTCTTTTAGCTTTTTCGTATACGCTTTTGGCACCTTCGACATCTCTTATTTGACCTGCTGCAACGATGTATACATTATGTGTAAAGATATCTCTAGGATTGATTTGTTGAGCTAATTCAAACGCAGTTTTAGCCCCCTCGACATCTCCTACTGTGCCAGCCGCAACGATGTAAGAGCTATGTATAATGATGTCGTTTGCATCTATCCTTTTAGCTTCTTGATATGCAGTTTTAGATCCATCAATATCCCCTAATTTAGCCCCTGCAACTATGTATAGGCTATGCGTCAAGATATTATTAGCATCTATCCTATTAGCTGCTTCGTAAGCACTTTTAGCTCCTTCGCTATCTCCTATTTGCGCGGCTGTTTTAATATATGAATTGTGTGTAACAATATTATTGGGATCTATTCTTTTAGCTTTTTCATACGCACTTTTGGCACCTTCGACATCTCCTATTTGCCCGGCTGTCACAATATAAGAAGTATGTATAATGATATTTTCTAAATCTATCCGTTTAGCTGCTTCATAAGCGCTTTTAGCACCTTTAGCATCTGCTATTAGGCCGGCTGTTACTATATAGGAGCTATGCGAAATGATGTTATTCGAATCTAATGCTTTAGCTTTTTCATACGCGCTTTTAGCCCCCTCGACATCTCCTATTTGACCTGCTGTTTTGATATACGAATTATGGGTAATAATATTTCTTGCATTAATGATTTTAGCAAATTCATACGCACCTTTTGCCCCTTCAACATCTCCTATTAGACCGGCTGTTTTGATATACGAATTATGGCTAACGATATCTCTAGGATTTATCCTCTTAGCAGCTTCATAAGCGCTTTTCGCTCCTTCAATGTCCCCAATTTGCCTAGCTGTCACAATGTATGAGTTATGGATAACAATATCTCTTGGGTCTATCCGTTTGGCATTTTCATAAGCGCTTTTTGCTCCTTCAATATCTCCTATTTGACCGGCTGCGACTATGTATGAGTTATGAATGACGATATCTGTTGGATCTATGTGTTTCGCAGCTTCATAGGCGCTTTTTGCCCCTTCAGCATCTTTGAGCTGCCCCGCTGCTACTATGAAAGAACTATGGGTAATAATATTTCTTTCATTTATTTTTCTAGCTGCTGCATATGCAGCTTTTACCTCTTCAATGTGTCCTAATTTTCCTGCGGCTACTATGAATGAGTTATGCGTAACGACATTTTCTTCATCTATACTTTTAGCGAATTCATAGGCTCTTCTTACGCCCTGGATATCTCCTATTTGACCTGCGGCTTTAATATAGACGTTGTGTAAAATAATATCTTCTTGGTCTAATTCTTTACCTTGTTTGTATAAATCTCTTATTAATAGTGCGTTATGTCGATTGCCCGCAATTTTGAGGTCAGCGCAAATCTGTTTTAATCTTTCCTTAGTTTCTCTAGAAACACTTTGAACAGTATGTTTTACATAAAGTCTAGTAGACTTTTCATAAGTTTCTTTCAATCTTGATCTTGCTGAAATGCTTCTTGGAGCTTTGCTCTCTGGAGCTGTAGGAACAGCAGCGCTTGACACATCCTTAAAAACCTGCAAAGTCCTCTGATGTTTGTTAGCTGATTCTGTTTTTATAGAACTTGGGGCTCGAGATTCTGAGGGTTTATTTTTATTTGATCGAGAATTGAGT
>Ga0194118_10006518_pt1 | contig 11593 bp, 9 predicted proteins | sample TA2MahsurfametaG_2_FD_148662 | JGI IMG/M metagenome (GOLD analysis project Ga0194118, IMG submission 148662) | Freshwater microbial communities from Lake Tanganyika, Tanzania - TA2015013 Mahale N5 surface | ecosystem: Environmental > Aquatic > Freshwater > Lake | place: Tanzania: Lake Tanganyika...
TTATAATCAGTTATTATCTCAGATTTCTGATCTTCAAATCGATTTACCTAATATGATTGATAACCGTTTATTCATGTCTATTCGTCTGAATTCAGTTGTTAAACTTCAAACCGAAGATGCAACTGATGGTCTAAGACATAGATTATTAGATCTTAGTGATAAAATTAAACATATTCAACACTTTTGTTTTCATTCAAAGATTAAAGGATTAAGTAGAATTTTAGGAAAACTATTAACACGTATTTGGTGGATATATCATTCTAGTTCTCCTATTATGAAACCCATTTATATGTTTGACACTGATGAATATGAAGATGTAAAATCAGAATCTGAATCAGAAGAAAATTCAGAAGAATATGAGTCCGATTCTGATTGTACTGATTCTGAAGAAGATTAAATTATTTTAATTTATTCATTTATAAAATTATAAATGAATAATATATTTTTACAGACAAAGTATGGCATTGGCTCTACCACATGACACCGCGCTCTGACAAAAGCTGATGCATCTCATGCAATGCAAAGTAACGTGGATGCATTTGGGAGCGGTTCTTTGCATCTTGTTTTTGCCACTGACCAATGCTCAAGCCTTCAGAAGCATCAAATGCAATCGAACCAACAGGCTCTGGCTCGCTGTCATCGATCTGTCTCCAGGTTTTAATCTCATGGACAACAACGAAGGGATCAATGTCTCCGACCACACCCTCTTTCTCTTTTTCATTGAGCTCTTTGAGCGTGCATCTGGCTTGGGACAAGGTTATGATGGTAACAGTACCATCAAAAAAAACACATGTTGACTGGTAGTTGTAGAAATCTGTTCTTCCAAAGCGTTCCTCCATTTTCTGCTTGAGGGTCATACCTTCTTTCATTGCTTCATCGACATGGTCTTTGATTAAAGAGCTTGCAGCTGAATCTTGCCCACACTTACCCAAGGACACGTCCTCAGTCACCACAGGCACTCCTAGTTTCTTGTGCATTTTGTTTGCCTTGGTAGTAGCAACGTAGAGTGGTTTCCCCTGTGGTTCATTCTTTTGGAAGGGAACCATTACAAGGTTGTTGCCAAAAACAGCTCCAATGTCCAAGAGCTTCCGCTTGTTGCCTGAGCAGAATGTGACGATGTTGCTGATGCGTGGAAGAGCCTCCATGAGGTCTCCATTAAAAGGCAGCATGCATGCTCGGTGAACAATCGGAAGACCGCAAAATGACGATGGACCGTCATGGCATGGCGTGTTCTCAGCGAGGATAGCTTTGACTCGCCTCTCAAACGGCTCGCGAAACTCATCGGTAGCATCATCCCATTCTTGTTGAGTGATCTGAAGTGGATTTCTCAGAATTGAGGTGGCAAACTTGAACATGGATGAATCCCTAGATTCAGCGACAACTCTCTGCTCTGTTCCAAGTGACCAATGCTGTGAGTTTATCTCGCGATGGAGCTCATTCAGAGCGGGACTCACGTAAATTGGTCCTTGGTGACCAAGATGTGAAGCAATGATCGCTGCAGTTTGCTGAGTGCGTTGCAGCTCTGAACACAAAAAGGTCATCTTTGGCGGCATCAAAAAACCAGAATCAATTAATGCCTTGAGTTTTGCGGCTGTGTCAAGAGTTTCTTCTTCACCTTGAGGGGTCAAAACAGCATCTTGACACAGTGTCTTGCGGGCGAGGTCAATTTTCTGTTGCTCATCAAGAGCTGACAAATCAATGTTGGAATTCCGCTTCTGAGCCAGTTCAAGCATCTGAGCAACAATCTCGGGATTCTCTCTTAAAAACTTGTCACACTCAGCAGGTGGCTTGTTGTGCCATGCTTGTCCATGTCTGAGAAAAACATACACAGTTCCCTCTCGGTGACCCGATGGGATTGGGACAGTAAGCCGCATTGCATTGAATACTTTCGGGCTGACGAACCTTGTCGGAGCACTGATCACGATGTCCGCATGCATGTAGAAGCGAATAGAGTCACCCTCTTTGATACCCAATATGATACAACAATTCTGAAATACCAGGTTCTTCAAACCGGGGTTGATGGAGTTCAAGAGAGCATTGACAGTTATTTCATTTATGTGATTAGTTGCAGTGCATGAAACAATTCGGTTCATGGAAGCGACTGCAATAACAAGACGAGTAGATTCGGAAAAATCAGCTGCAGTAGCAGCAGGAAGGTTTGAACGAGTTGTTTGCATATTTATTGGAATTTTGAGATTTGAAATTCTAAGCACTAATAAGCAAAATATATTTCAATTTTTTATAAATTATCATCAGGATAATACATCTTATATTTTGCCTTACCTTGAGACATATCTGTTAAAGATAAATTAGGTGTAGATGAAATTAGTTTAGTATATTTATCATTATTAGTTTTAAAAAATTTTTCAGCATTCATTCTATAGATGGGCATTTTTAATACTTGGGCAGCAATTTCACCTAAAAAACTATCAACATCTTCAATATAAGTTCTAATGGTCTCATTCTTTTGATCATCAACATATCTTTTAGATAATGAAGTAATTAAAGCAACAGCAAAATTTAGAAACATTAAGATAATATTAGATACAGTTTGAAATAATGCATCATTATCAATCCATAATTTAAATGCTGAGAAAATACCTAAAGCTGAAGATGATATAACAGATATGGTAGCTAATCTATCTGACATTTTTCTATTTCTGTCTAATACCCACTGATATACAAAACTTAATTCTTTAAAAGTGTAATACCAATTATTAATAGTTTTGATTGCATTATCATCCCATCCATTTTCGTTATGTATTTTGGTAGTCATTGAATTTATCATAGACGATCTAGATTTTTTTTTTTTATTATCTTGTACACTAATTATAGGTGAATTATTTTTAGTTTCAACTGAATCAATTTCAGTTTCTGATTCAGGTTGATTATTAATATTTTGAGAAATATTTTTAGCTTCAATTTCTTCATCAATAAAATCAGGTTGATTATTATCAACATCATCTGATAGTTGATCTCCAATTGAAGACATACCTGTAGTAGCTATAAGTATTTCTTTTTTTGGTTTCACTTTTTTTTCTACAACTGATTCACTAGATTCAGTTGTGGTAAATAAATCTTTAATATTTTTATCTTCATTAGGAATATCATCTGAATCATCAAGAAATAAATTTGATAATTCATTTTCTTTGGGACTAGATTTTTCACTCATTTATATTATAATAAGTTATAAATATTTTTCTAGATCAAATAAATGAAAAATATTTACGGAACAATTGGATATACACTATTAAAAAATCCAAATACAGAAAATAAGATTATAATTCTTGCTGATATGCATGATAGATTACCTGAATGTGGTAATAATACAAATATATCTGATTGGTTTAAATCTAAATTTCATTCAAGTAAAATATTATTAGAAGAAGTACCAAGAGAGAAAGTAACTTTACAAGAATTATGGGAAGAATCACCACATACCCAAAATTTGAAGAATTTATTTTTAACTAATCAACATATAATACATGCAGTAGATATAAGACCATTTTTAATTCCATTTAGTTGGGAAATATTATCGAATTCAAAAACATTTGATGACCAATATTACAATATCAAATTAAAAAAATATTTGTTTAGTATTAATAATTTTTTTAAATTAGAATTAAATTATTTGATAGAAAAATTACCAAATTATAAATTAGAAAAATTAATTAATACAAAATTAGGAGAACATTTTTTAAAAATAAAAAAAAACTGGAAAATATTTTTGGATAATTATCAAATTTATTTAAATTATCAAATTAGAATTCTTTATCAAAATAATCATAATTTATTAGATAAAGTATCTGATATTATAAATGAAATTATGGAATGGTATATTTGTGCTAATATAGAGTTAAATTCTAATAAATCTATTATTTTACATACTGGATTAGCTCATTCAGATAAAGTACTCGAATGGTTAACAAATCATTATAATTATGAATTAGAAAAATCAAGTGGTATTAATAAAATGGATGAAATTAGTTTAAAACCAATGTCTGGATGCATTTCATTACCAGATAATATTGAAACTCAGTTTGGTGGTATGAATGGATTTGGATTTTATAACTATTAAATTTTTAATTTCTATTTAATAGTAATGAGTAAAAAATATATATTTTCAGAATCAGATTATAATTCAGGAGATGGAATGATGACATCTGTATGGGGACCACCTATGTGGCATGTATTACATACTATAAGTTTTAATTATCCAATAAAACCAAGCAATGAACAAAAAATATTTTATTATAATTTTTATTCTAATTTAAAAAATATATTACCCTGTAAATATTGTAGAGATAATTTATCAAATAATATGAATACATTACCTTTAACTATGGATGTATTTAAAAATAGAAGCACCTTATCAAAATATGTTTATCAATTACATGAATTAGTTAATTCTATGTTAGGTAAATTATCGGGTTTATCATATGAAGATGTAAGAGACAGGTATGAACATTTTAGATCGAGATGCTTAGAAAATCCATCAAAAATAAAGAAAGTAGAAGAACATAAAGAGAAAGGTTGTACTGAACCACTATATGGTTTAAAATCTAAATGTGTATTAAATATTATCCCAAGAGATAATAGAATATCATCTTTTAAAATGGATCCAAAATGTGTATTAAAAAAAGGGAAATCTGAACTTGATCAACCAAAGAAGGGATCAAAAAAGAAAACCAAAAAATAATTTAATAAAAATAAAATTGATAAAAAGATAACCTATTTAATTAAAGTATGTTATTTTAATGGAAATTAATTATGATCTTAGACAAAAAAGAGAAACTAGTAAACTATATCAATTAATAAATATAGATAATGAAAGCGATATAATAGAAATTCCAGGTGATACAATATTAACATTTAATACTGATCGAACTTCAAAAACATTTCATGAAACTAATCTATTTATGCTTAAAAATTTAAATGGAAGTGCTACACAATGTTATTATGTACCTACTAATGCCACATGGTATCAACTTATTAATATGGAAGGTATTATTTATCAAGTAAGTTTTGATGGAACCAGAAAACGTCGTGTACAACTTAAACCAACAGCTCCAAAACTTAATGATGATCAAATAGCTGATTTACTTCGTGTACCAGTTCATTCAGGTACTGATACAGATCCTGAATGGCAAAGAGGATTATTACAAGCATTAGATACTGGTGCTACTAGTGTTATGGATATTAAACGTATATTACATAGTAGATACTTGGGTGGTCGTTGGTTAACACCACGTTTACAACGATTTGTTGAAATATATCCTCAATATAACTCTATATTATTATAGAAATAATTTCTATAGTATAATATATGTCTTATCGTGAAAAATATTTGAAATATAAAAATAAATATTTGGAATTAAAATATAATCTTCAACAACAAGGAGGTGCTAAAATAAATGATCCTGTGTATGAATCAAATACAAGAAAATATTTAGGAATAATCACAAGTTTTACTAATAATTCATATCAATATAGAAACTCAAATGGAATTATATATAATCTTTCACCATCAGAAGAAAATAAATCATGGTATGTTCCAAAGCTAAGTGAAGAAATTGATAATATGTTTAAAGAGGGCAAAGGTACTTTTACTGAAGGCAAACCTAATAGTTATACACCTCGAGAAGTGAAAATTCCATTATTAAGTTTAGAACCAAAAAAAGCTAAAAGCGTCCCTAATCATCCCCCACCTCAAGGTGCTGATTTAATGGGTACTAAATATGTTCCAAAGCCAAGTGAAGAAATTGATAATATGTTTAAAGAGGGCAAAGGTACTTTTACTGAAGGCAAACCTAATAGTTATACACCTCGAGAACGAGAAGAGGCAATTCAATTATTATATTTAGAAACTCCTACACTTAATAGGCCTAATTTAGATAAATTTTACAATGTCGCACCATATCCATTGAGAGATAATACATTTGATGATTATAGACAAAAAGAATTGGGCGATTTAAGAGCTGAATTATCACGTAGTAAAAAAAAAATAAGTGAGCTTGAGTCAAAAACTTGTATAACAAAAGAAGATGGTCATCAATATATATATTATGATAATAAATAGTGATTTTAAGTTAATTATAAAATAATTAGACAATTTTTTTATAAAAAATATAATCAAATTTGCAGACTATTATATATTTATTCAGCTAAGCCATATTTTTGAATTAATTGATTGACATAGGTAATGTATTGAACTTCAGCATTATATTTACTCATTCCTTTATTTGAATTCCATGATTCCCATTTGGCTTTTTCAGTGAAATTTAACATACCAGGTTTATCAGTGTTACAATCACCAACAACAGCTTGTTTATAAAAACCATATAATATTTTTAGCTCATCATTATTTGGTTTTTCTGATAATTTTTTTACGGTTTCAGCGGCAATTAAAAATTCTTTAGAGTTGGACATTAAAATAATATAATTTTATATCTTTAAATATTTACTTTTGAGAATTCATCATTTCTATTTTTTTATTAATTTCAGCTAATTCTGAATTGGTTAAATTATGTTGCGCAACATTTTCATCTTCATTTTCTTCAATATCATCTAAATCAATTTCTATTTCATCTGACATTTCTGATTCAGGATGCTGTAATTTTGTTTTTTTATTAACAACAATTTTTTGTTGTTGCATCATTTGTTTTTCATGCATTTGTTTTTGTAACATTTGAACATCTTTTTGACTTGGTTGTTGTTTTGGAATAGGTAGTGGTAAAGGTAAAGGTAAAGGTAAAGTTTGATTTTGAAATGATCCGGTTACTTTTACTGGGTTACCATTGGCATCTAAAATAAAATGATCTTCATTATTTAAACCTATAAATGGTGCATTACTTTGTTTAGGTAAAATTGATTTATTTTTAACATCTTTTTTACATTTCTTAAAATAATAAAATGCCACTATACCCAGTACTATAATTCCAATAGCAACATATAAGTAAATTTTATTTTCTGTAAATTTTTTTAATAAATTACTAATTAATCCATTTGATTTTTCGGTCGTTTTAACAACAGTTCCTGTTGGTTGTTCTAGAGTAATTTCTTTATTTTCTGAGCCCATATACTAAAATTAAGATTTTTATAATTATTTTTAAACTCACTAAAAAAATTGATTTAAACAAGTATTATTATAAAGTTTAATTCACTTAATGGACAAACAAACTTTAATTAATCATTGGTCATATCAAAAACCAATTGATTCTTTAAAAATACATGATGTGTTATCAAACAAATTATGTGATTATTATTCTAAATTAAATAACTTAGATTTGGTGAATTTAAATTTACTAGATGAAACATATAATCAGTATTATTGGTATATTTGTAAAAAATCAGGAGTATTATATTATATTAATTTGATAATTGATAATAGAGAATTTCAATTGACCAAAGAAATTATTCCAGCTTTATCAGAAGTTAATAGATATGTTTTTTATCAAATTAATTTTGAATTACAGACTAATTTAAATAATTATCCAACAATTAATAGTTTTGAAATAACTTCAAAAAATTTGAAGGAAACCCTAAATTATCACTTAGTAAATTTATCCATTGAGGAAAAATCAGTATTAAATATTAATAAACCATCTAGATCAATGAGATATTTGAGAAGACAAATTTTAGTAGAAAATAGAAAAAGATCATTTAGTGATGATGAAAATGATATAATTGAAGTAAAAAAAATTAGAAAAAATACAGATGATATTTGGAACGAAATGGTATCAGCAACATCAATAAGAAATTATATGTTAAATGATCCTTTAATTGATTGGTTAAAAGAATATAGAATTCATGATTTAAATGATGTTCCTTCAAAAACTTCTAATTCAAAAGCAATAATTAAATCAAATCCCGATCCATTTACTAAATGTATCATGGATGCTGGTAATGAGTTTGAAGAAGAATTAATAAAAATACTTGGTAATGATCATAAGATAGTTAAAGTTGGAGATTATATTTTAAGTCGATCACCAGAAAAATTTCAAGAAACAATAGAATTAATGAAAAAAGGTGAATATATAATTCATCAAGCAGTTTTACATAATTATGATGATAAAACATTTGGTATGCCAGATTTATTAGTAAGGTCTGATTATTTAAATAAATTGATGGGTTATCAAGTTATTTCTGATACAGAAAGCATATTAGGATCGCCAACTCTTAATGTACCATGGCATTATAAGGTTATTGATATCAAACATTCTACTATACCTTTAAAAGCAGATGGTATTTATATTTCAAATTTAGATATTGTTCCTGCATACAAAGGACAATTATATATATATACCAAAGATTTAAATAGAGTTCAAGGAATTAATATTAACAAGGCATTTATTTGGGGAAAAAAATATATATGGGAGTCAAAAGGAATTAAATATAATAATAATAAATTTTTAAATAAATTAGGAATTATTGATTATGATTCAGTTGATTCAGAATATGTAACTCAAACAAAAAATGCAATTGAATGGATTAAAACAATGAAAAGCGAAGGTTCAAGTTGGACTTTATTACCTTTACCATGTAGAAAAGAATTATTTCCAAATATGAGTAATAAAAAAGATGGAGAATATAGAAAAATAAAGAATCAATTAAGCAATGAAATAAAGGAAATAACAAGTATTTTTTTTTGTGGTATTAAAAATCGTGAAAAAGCACATTTACAACAGGTATTTAAATGGACAGATCCAAGATGTAATTCAAAAGTTTTAGGATTTCCTGAAAATAAAAAAATATTCAAAATTGTCGATGCTATATTAGATATTAATAGACAAAAAGAAGATATTATTAGACCTACTTTAATTAAATATGATCGACCTAATTGGAAATTAAAAGATAAAGATAGTATTGAATTTTATATGGATTTTGAAACATTAAATTCAAATTTTGGTTCAATTATTAAAGAGGGAATTATTTCATATGATAACAATCAATTTATATTTATGATAGGAGTAGGATATGTAAATAATGGTAAATGGATATATGAAACATTTGTTATGAAAGAAAAACAAGAAATGAGTGAATTAAATATGGTAACAGAATTTATTAATTATATAAGTAATGTATTAAAAGAATTCAAAAAAGATAAAGCTATTTTTTATCATTGGTCAAATGCTGAAATATCAGCTTATACAAATTTTAAGAAACGTCATTTTAAAAATAATTTTTGTGATAAAAATTTTGTATTTTATGATTTGTATAAACTATTTTATAACGAACCTGTTGTTGTTAAGGGTGCATTAAACTTTACACTAAAAAGTATTGCTAAAGCACTTTATAATAATAATTTAATAGAATCTTCTTGGGATAGTTCAAGTCCTTGTTCTGATGGTCTAAGAGCAATGATTTTAGCTAATGAAATCTATGAAAAAGTCTATAAAAAAGCAATAGACAATATAACACATGATCCAGTAATGAAAGAGATTATTAAATATAATGAAATTGATTGTAAAGTAATGTGGGAAATTCATAATTTACTGAGAAATAATTATTAATATTTTGATTTAAAACAAAATTATTAATCTTTATTAATAATTAATAAATGGGATTAGATAGATTTGCTAATTTTATATCAAAATCTATCAATAATGATGGAATTGAAGAAATAAATATTGATAATAATTTAAGGAAAATTGTTTCAAACCATATCATATTTGATTTAAATTTTTTAATTTATCAAGAAATTGTTGAAGTAGAAAATGAAATTAATGATATTATAAAAGTTATATTATGTCTACCTTTCTCTCCAGATAAAGGTGATAAATTGGAGATTATTCTTAAAAGTATCTTTATGCAACCTCATTGGAAATTATATTATATTGGATCTGATTTAGAAAATATATTTGATGGTTATAATGAAGATGAAATAATAAAAAAATTCATTACTTATATTAGTAGTAAAATTACATCCAATATTAATTTATCAGATGAAAAAAATGAAGGTCTTTCAATTTTAGAATTAGTTATATATGAAAAAATTGTTAATACTATAATTAATTACATTGATAAAATTCATAGTGTAAATTTTATTCAATCATTATCTATATTTTATGACGGTATACCATCAATGTCAAAAGTTATTGAACAAAGAAGACGAAGAATAAAAAATTATTTAGAATCAACAGAAAAAAAATTATTATTTAAAAAATATTTTGATAATTTGTTACCAAATAATAAAAATTTATTTGATTGCTTATCAAATAAATATAATGACATTGAATCAAATTGTGTAATATTATTTGATTATTTTAAATGGATTAAAATTAGATTTACTATTGATAAATCAATTGGACCATCATCTAATTTTATTAAAAATTTAGAATTGTATATGAATATAAAAATTAAAAAAAATTATCAAAAAATGAATATTTATATAAATAGTGCTAAAGAAAATGGCGAATCAGATTTAAAAATATTTAAATATATATCACAAGAAGATTTAAATGGAGACTATTGTATTCATACAACAGATTCAGATTTCATACATCAAATATTAATTCAACAATCATATTTTAAAATTATTGGTAAAGACATAAATTTTACTGTTGTTAAATATTTAAAAAATATTAATTTAATTGGTTATGTTCAAGTATTGGACGCTAATTTAATAATCAAAAATTTATTAGATTTATATAATAGTTTAAATAATATTAAAACAAATAATTATAAAATCATTTGGGATTTATGTTTTATTTTTTATCTATTTGGAAATGATCATATACCATCATCTGTAGAAATAGGTCCCGAACTAGGTTTAGAATACTATATTAAATCACATTATCAATCATTGGATAAAAATAATATTGTAACTTTAAAAAATTCATTTATAACTATTGATATAAAAAAATTACAAAGTTTTTTTGAAAAAATATATGAGAATAATGAATTAAACATAACAAAAATAATATTACAAAGATTTTTTAAAATAAATACTCAATTATTAACATTGTTAGTTGATAAACTATCTTTAAATTTTGAACAAATTTTAGATTTTATGAAAAAGTTTATTATATATTGTGGTTTACAAAAATCTGAGGATTTAGAAGAAAATGATTTGCGAAATATTTATTTAAAAGATATAAGTACAGATTTACACGAATCTTATTTAAATTTATCAATATTTAATTTAAAAAAAGATAAACAAAAATTATTATTAGATTCAGTAGATTTGATTAAAGAAAATATAAATTGGTATGAAAGTGAATTCAATGGATTGGTATTATACAGTAAACCTCAAAATATTACCAATGATGTATATCAGGATTTATATAATTATATTTCAGAGAAAGCAAATAGTAATTTAAGTAAAAAATATAACCATTATTACGATCATTTAAATATTTATCAACACTTAGATTTATTAAAAGTTATAGATAATTTTAATAATGACCATATTTATGATTATTTAAAAAAAATGTATCATTTAACTATAACACAATTTGGTAGCATGAAAGATTATCATTCTAATAATTTAACTTGGTTTAAATATTATAATGTACCATCTTTAAAGAACATAATTTATTTTCTAAAAAATATTTCAAACGATACTAATTTAGTAAAAAATTGGTATAATGAA
>Ga0194118_10006526_pt1 | contig 11569 bp, 24 predicted proteins | sample TA2MahsurfametaG_2_FD_148662 | JGI IMG/M metagenome (GOLD analysis project Ga0194118, IMG submission 148662) | Freshwater microbial communities from Lake Tanganyika, Tanzania - TA2015013 Mahale N5 surface | ecosystem: Environmental > Aquatic > Freshwater > Lake | place: Tanzania: Lake...
ATTCCAACTCTTAAGATATATTCAGATAAAATGCCAGGAAGTATCCAACCTGTTACTACAGGTGTTAAATTTTGGATAGATAAGTTTATCGAAGTTTGTAAGGACTTAGATGCTGTTTATAACTTAGGAGATTTAACCTCAGAAGAATTAAAAGAAGTAATTTCATCCATGAAACCAATCTTAGATAAGATATCTTTAAAGGGGTTTTTTTAAAATGAGAAAAAGAAAAGCCAATCTGGATTTTGAGGTTATTAAAAAAATACTCAATGATAGAAATGATGACGAGTTAGTAGAGATTAAAGTTTTAGAACACCAACTCTCTGAAATGGAGAATGCTCTCTTACAGTTTAAGACCCAATTCTTAGGATACTTAGATCGTGTAGAAAAAGCAATTCTTAAGGATGATAAATTCAGGAAAGAATTTGAAGCTAAATTTGGGTATCTTCCTAAAAATTCTAAGCTCATAATTTTAGATCTTGAACTAAAGAAAATGTTTCAACATAACCTATACTGGAAAATTTTTGATCATTTTCAAAGCAAAATCAATGCTACCAAAGAAATTATTGCAAAGCAGGAAGAAAAACTGAGAAGTGATAAAACTAAAGTAGCCCCTGTAGGTAAAGTCAATCATGCTGATATCAATTTCTATTAAAATCTAAGATTTCTATATATTAAGGGGTGGTAGAAATCTTCTCTTTTTCAGCTAAAAAAAAGACCAAAAAAAACACACACTAGCTAAAAAAGCTAGTGCTATATTTTTTCAATTTTGTGTTTTAGAAACACAACCAAATCTGATAGTGTTTCAAAATACAAAACTCCTTCTTCATTAACCAATCTCAATCCTTTACCTATATCTTCAATAGTATATCCGTTGATAGGATAAAACTCACCATCATATCGCCAAGATATGTAAAGGATATGTGGTTCTTTTGACGAATGACTAAAGTCATAAGAAAGAGATAGAGAAATACCATTCACAAAAGCTGAAGGTTTAGTGAATGGGGAGAAAAAAGAAACGAGAGCTTGTAGATCAAGAGTACTCATACTTGATATTCCTTTCTTAGCTATCTAGCTAAATTATCTATTACACTATATAGATGCCCTATAACTGGAATTACACCACAATACAAAAAGACAATATTTTTCAATAACTTACATTCCTGAACCTTTTCTTAATATGTAGAAATCTTACATATTAATATGTAGAAATCTAAGTTTTATGCGAACACCCCCACTAGAAATAACTATTAAAGAGAGGTTTAAACCAGCTTAACATTAAAGTGCTACCTAAACTGCAACCTAAAGCAGTACCCATAAATAATATAACTCTCTCTTTTCTTGTTTTAGCTTCATATATAAATATACCTGACATAAACCATATACTTTGAGATATGAGACCAGTAAAAACCTGTGTTATTATCCAGTCATGTGTCACAGCATAAAAATCAAAGCTAGACATAAGGTCAGCTATAAAGCATAAGACAAAAGATAAGAAGAATTTCTTTTTGATAGAAGTATCTTTTGTAGCTTTTGTAGCTTCTAATCTATTTAGAAAAAATTCAAATTCAGTCATTTTCTCTTTCCTATATATACATCATTACTATTTATCCATTGTGATTTTATAAGTGCCTTTACTGTAAATAAACTCACTGTCTGTCTTATATTATCCTTCTCTACATAATGACCAGCTTGCCCCATTAAACCTATACCACATCTAGGACAAGACCTTGTACTTAATAAATAACAATCCTGCATACCATGCTGTATGTCATTTCCATTACTATTAAAATAACAAATCATTTTTACTCTTTTAAAAATCCATATTCATATACACCAGGTCTTAACTTATCTCCTAATACTTTATGTAAATCCTTTAATCTCTTAAAGTCATCCTTATACTCATTCTCCCAAAAACCCTTTAACTGATACCAACCACAATCCCAACATAACATCTGTAAATCAGGATTTGCTTTAGCATAGGCTTCTCTCTTATCTAAAGAATTAAGCCATAGCTCAGTAGCACACATTAATAAATCCTTAGCCTCTACACTTAATGTTAAATCAGCTATAAGAGTAGCTACATAAGATTCCTCATAATGCTTTTCAAAATCAGCATAAATAAGAGGACACTTCTCTTTTAAGAGACCTTTAATGCCATATCTCTCTAACCAAAAGAAATGGTTCTTAATTTGCCAGATTTCTCCACCCCAAGATACATCTCTCATAGAAGTACAATTATTCTTTGTTTCAAAGATACTGTAAATATGACAATCATCTACCCATTGTTCATAGCCTTCTTTAGTTTCACTTGTATGAATATAAGCACCACTCTCATCTAACCATCTTTGTGTAAATGGGATAATAGGATGGTCTATATAAGGTATTTCTTTTTCAGGAGCTTTTTTAAGAGGACCTGTCTTTTCTCTTTCCTTAATTTTAAGACCACTTGTCATAATGGGATATTCATAGGTTTCCATATCCTTAATAGGTTCTCTAACCCATTCACTAGCTGGCATATGGTTATCACAGTTATAAATTTGTTTCCAACCGATATGAGAAGCATCAGTATCTTTAATTTCTAGGATAGGGTCTTCAGTATTTTCTCCTTCAGACCATATAGTAAATCCTACACCCCATTCAGATGAGACCCCTGAGAAAGCACTAGCATTAAAGAAGAAGCCCTTTTGAAATTTAAAATCACGGTAATACCATTTACGGAATTTCTGAGCTGTTTCTTGGATCATAAATTTAATGGGAGAGAATAAACAGATGCTTACTTTTTTAAATCCAAAATTTCTAGCTTGTCTAACAGCCTCATACATAAATTGAAAATATAGGTTAGACCTACAAGCACCTACCATACTCATAAGTTCTTTAACCTTAGTATCTGATACACCATCTTTATTGTCATCCTCCTCAGATAAACTTCCTGCTGCAGCATATGGAGGATTTATAAAGAATACAAGTCTCTTATCTGTGTTGTTAGATAAGAGAGTGATTACAGAATCAGGTAAAGGATTCTCATAGGAGAAAAGGTCAAGGTCAGGATTTAAAAAGTCATATTTAAAGGCTTGTGAATAGCCTTGTTTTTGTAAGAGGTCTACCTCAGGTTGTTCAAGTGTAGAGATAATAAGATTTTTAAAATCATATTCTCTTGTTAGGTTTCCAGTTCCAGCACAGCAATCCCATACGATACATTCATCTTTCCAGTTTTCACCTAGGACAGTATTAGTTAAAGTATGTGCTTCATCTACCCATAGCTTAGGAGTAAAGAAAGCACCTTGTCTAGTTCTGATCTCATTTAATAATGTTTGATCGTAATTTTCGATTTTCATAAAAACCCTTCGATTGATAAGTTCAAATATATTATACTAAAATGTAATTCTTTATAGGGCTATAGTATAATATATCGCCATATAACCTTTACTATTTAGGAGTAAGAATGTCAACAGACCCCCTTTCCTTATTGACAGAGTCTCTAAACTCTAGATCTATTTTTTTCTTAGACCTCTCTGAGGATAGCTTTATACAAGTCTCAAGAGATTTTTTTGATGATGTAAGAATCACCTTAGTAATAGGTGGCGATTATGTTAAAAAAGAAATTTATAAATACACAGAGTTTAATACTGACATTTTTAATAATTTTTTGAGAGACTTAGAAATCTAGTACCCCCTTTTCATTTTTTATTCCAGTGGGTTCTTATGTTATCCATAAGATGATTTATTAAATGTTGGTGATTAGAGAACACTTCATTTTCATTTATAAGCTTTCCGTCATATCTCTCATAATATTGAAAACTTAAGCTACCTTTTATATAGATATAGATATTAGTGATTCTTCTATTAAAAGGTGAAGGTGTAATCCAACAAATTTGAATTTCACCTAAAGAATAAGTATTCATTCCTATAAGTGTAAATTTATATTCTTGTAGGATCGCATCTAATTCAAAATTTAGGTCTATATCAGTTTTTGTGACAACTCTTTGAGAGTTTATTATTTCTGTAAACATATTTTCACCATAATCCTCTGATTTGATTCATAACACTATTTAAATATTCTCTTAAGGTTAAGTGTTCGAGTTCCAGATTATAGGGATCGCCATCTTTATTTTTCATAGCTTTGATAAGAACCTTAGAACCTATACATAAAGAGCTTAAGCTTTTTCTCTCAAAGCTGAGACAGCCTGCAAACTCTAGCTTAGAGTGAAATTCTAATTCTATCATATTAGCATTTATAATTAGTTCTACTTTTCTTTGTCCATAAGACCAAATATCCTCAGACTCTTTGATGAATTTTAACTCATCAAAGAAAGCATCTAAAAGAAAGATAAAGCTTTTATGTTGTGCAGACTCCTCTAAATCTAAAGCAGTTGAAAAGAAATTATCATAAAAATTACGAATCTCTTCAAGATTTGTGCACCTTTTACCATTTTGTATATGTGTGTAGCTCATTCTTTAATCCCATCTCGGTTTTCACCGTATTTGTCAAGTAGGTTTCCTTCTTCATCTATTACATCACCATTCTCATTAAAGGTCAGATCTAAATCTCTAATATAATTAGAGATGTGTTCATCAGAACAATAAAAGTCATATTCAGCTTGTAAATTAGAGAGAATCATCTCTAATGCACTCTCAAATATGCCAACAATTATATCTCTAGCCCTTTCTGATTTTTTAAGAATATCTTCCATCTCTAATAAGCCCTTATCCTCACATGAACATTTCAAATATCCACAATAATAACAGTTCTCAACAAACCTTAAATCATCACTTACAAGCTCTCCCATAGAGCTATGGGCTGGATACATTTTAGTATCCTTTCTTGCCCCATAGCTACAAATATAGCTTGAATCTAATTTAAGTAGCTCTACGGCTAAATATTCCTCTCTTGTGAACTTGTGCCTCCACCTTTTTAGAAAATCCTCAGAAAAAGATAACTCAACCTCAGAAAGACATTTAGCTTGTAAATCAAAGATAAGCTCTTGAAAGCTTTTCATTTCAAGATCATAATCAGATTTTAAAGTCTCTTGAGAAAACTCAAGAGAGGATATGTAATACTCATCATAGAAAGCATCCTCAAGATACCTTGACAATAGCTTATTTTGTACTCGGTCGGACAAATCATCATATTTGTATGTCTTCATAAAGCAATCCTTTACTTATAGGTTATATATAACCTATAAGGTCTTAAAACGATTTTCACACCCATTTTAGCTTCCTTTATATATTATAAGGATATAGCTTTTTCCTCTACCCACCTTATTATGTAGAAATCTACCCTTGAGATTATGTAGAAATCTATTTTAGTCAGTTTAGGGTACGCATATACCATATTTCAGCCATATAGGTAATATAGGGCTATAAAACAATACCCTATGCGTACCCCTGTTTTTAGCTATATACTATATAGATTTCTACATACTATAGAGATATAGATTTCTACATATTATAGGGGTGTATAGATTTCTACATATTATGGCGTGGGGACATTAATATAAAATATTGACATATTTAAACAATATGTCAAAGAGCATATTTTATGGTTTAAACCATAAAGAAAAGGAACACATAACCAAACTCAAAAGGAGTTAATATGACTAGTTTAAATCCCGTTACTGATCGTGCTAAAATTATGGCATTTGCTTTACAAAATGATCCCATGAGAATGGGAGAAGGAGCATTCATTGGTCTTTGTACTCAGAACAATGTTCGTGTTGTAAGAGGTGGTACTGGATTCGCAGTTAAAGCATTAACCTGCAATGGTATCGTTTTAGGCTTTTTAAACAAAATGTCTAATTATGATCTTAACAGTTCAAATGATGCACAGCTTTGTCAATTATTTGATGCTTTTGCAAGCAATGAGGTTGCTAGACATCAAAGAGAGGATATTGTGCTTTATTTGCCCGATGCTCTTGCTGCTCATTTTTCTATGGGGGCAAATAAGAGTGTTGGTCTTGGGGGGGCTGAACATGAGCTAGGGCATATTCTTTGTGATAAAGCAAATAAAATGACACCTCTAAATTGGTTTAAGCATTTTATCAAAGAACTTCGCACACTCGCATCTAAATTAGAACCTACAGAAGAATTGAGATATTTTACTCAAACTCTAGGTAAATTCGCCAATCTCTTTGCTGATATTCGTTTAGAAAATATGATGCCAGTAATGTATCCCCCCACTAAACAAAGATTTGTGGATATACAAAAATGTATCTTTACCTTAGAAGACCAAGGTCTTGATCAAGCTGATTCCTTAAGTATCTTGTTAGTCATGATGAGAGATTTAGGTAAAAACCATACAAGCCAAGAATTGACAGATAGACTTGAGTTTTACAAGAATAATTTCCCTAAAGAATGGAATCTTGTAAATCAAAAGTTCATGGATATGATTAAACAAAATCAATGCCAAACTGACGATATTGACGGCACTTTACATTTTCCAATGTTGAGTGCAATTCAATTTTTGATTGAAGTAAAGGATCTTATTAAGAACCCACCTCCAGAGGAAGGTGGAGATAAGGATGATGAAGATGAAGATGAAGATGATAAAGACAATCCTACAAAACAGCCCAAGGATAAAAAGGATAAAAAGGATAATAAGGGTAATCCTAAAGGGAAAGATAAGAATGGCACTCCCCCAGACGAAGATGGGGGAGATAAAGGCAAAGGTACTTCTAAGACGGATTCTAAGACGGAATCAGATTCTAAATCAGATTCTGAGTCTGAATCGGAATCAGAATCTGACTCTGAATCAAAATCTGAAACAGATAAGAATGAAGATAAAAAGCCTAAAGAAAGTAAAAAGCCATCTCAAAGTAAATCAAATAAGGATTTGATTGAGCAGATTCAAAGAAAGCTAGAATCTGGAGATTACAACACAGATACATTAGATGTGTTGCAAGAGAAAGCTGAAAAAGAGATTCGGAAGCTAGATATTGCTAGTGGCTCTAAAACTTATATTCCTAATGGAAATAAGGTTGTTTATGTTGATCGAAAACAAGCTGATAGAAACTACCCCGTCCAAGGATAAACACATGAGTAATAAAGATAAAATTATCCCAGTCGTTCAAGACCTTCCAATATTTAGACAAATATTTGATTTGCCTTTACCTAAAGGGCATGACAAGTATTTCTCTCAAAGCTTATTTAAAAAATTCATGAATGATTATTCTCAAGATTATCATTTAGAAACTGGAGATTTTGAGAATGGTGGAGGGATGGTAAGTATTATCTTCCCTGGAGAAGAATATATCTTCTTAATTGATACAAAAAATCAAGCCCTTGAGATAAATGAACTTGTCGATTATGACAGTTCTACATTTAAGGTAGTGGAAAATATCCCATTTGATTGGGATGTTTTAAAAGAAAAAATGAACCAATATGCGAACCCTAACTAAAGGATTTAAAATGAAATACGAAGCACACCATAAAAAAATTAAGAACATGATTGATGACTTAGGATACATGAATGTGTCCTGTGATGAATACCTATCAGATTCAGAGTTTGTGGTTTTCATAAACCACAAAGATTCAATTTTGGTTGAGAAGGATTTACCCATGTATATACAAATATATGGAGATTTTGACTCTCAGAAAATAACCGTAACTAAATTAATCTCAAGCTGGCTTGAAAATGAGGATGAACCAGAAAATGGTTGGGAGGATTTAGAAACCATGCCCTTTTCTTGGCATGGTTTAGAGAAGCTTATCGTTAAATACCACAATGCCACTTACTAAAGGAGATATATATGATTATTAATAAATCAGATCTTGTAGAATGGTTTAAATTAAATAACCTTCAATTCACTGAAGTGCAAAATGGTTATGTAATACACATCTCAGACAAGGTAGGTTGCTTGTTAACCTTTAGGGGTATGTCAAATCCTTCCCTTATGAATCAAGGTAATTATTTGTATTCACTAGCCTTGAAAAAGGTTATAAACCATAAAGACAGTCTCACATCTGTAGTTATGGCAACTACAGAAATGGCATCGCAATTTATTGAGCATTGGAGAAAGATATATGAAGAAAAAATGCACTTCTATGAAGTGCAGCTTCATATGACTGATACTGAGAAGGTTAATTATCAAATTCAGATGTCAATGAAAATCCAAGCAAAACCTGATTATGACAAATCACCATTTTTAAAGGAACTACTTGATAAAGTAAGTAAAGGTCAAGTGTTATCCCCCAAGACAGTGCAAGCTATTGATAATAGCACTAGTGCTAGTGCTTTAACAGAACAGCAAATCAATTTCCAAAAGAGAATTGATGCCTTATGCCAAGCATCTAAAGAAAAAGGTGATGATTGGACAGCAGGATTTACTAAGACTTTATTAGAAAGCATTAGTAAGTATGGTAGTAAAACCACATTTACTGAAAAACAGAAACAAATATTACAAGACAAATTTGCTAAGTATAGCATCTAAGGAGAAAAAACATATGTTAGATTATTTGATCATTGAAAACCTAAAAAACAGAAAGGCAAAATAAAATGACACACCTTATTGACCCAACCACAAATCTTGTTTATAAAATAAACACACCAAATATCCTACAAATCGTCTCTCTATTAGAGAGAACAATCACATCGGATGATTGTGATGTGGAAAAAAACCTACATATTTTACTATCTCTTTCAAAAGAGATAGTTCATAATGAAATGGCTAACCAAACACCACTACAATTAGAGCAAAATGTTAACACAGATAGTGAATAATAAAAGAGTCAGTTCAGATATTGACACTCTTTATAATCTTTGTAAAAACTTAGGAAGTCCCTTACATCTTATGCAATATTTTTTTATTGATATAGGCTTTCAGTTGTATTTCGCAGGTAGTAAAAGCACCTTAAGAAAACACAATTCAATCTCTAATCTGTTTTTTAGAGAACCTAAAGATGAAAATAATACTTATGTGTTTTATCTAGAAAATGCTGAAAATGAAACCTTAAAAGAATATGTGCTTAGGTATGAGAATGAGGAATATATTGGCAATACTGATCTTGAACTAGATCAGTTCTTTAATCTGATTCTAGAGGATGTCAGAACCCTTTGGTCTTAAAGAATAGGCTAGAAATCTATGTCTAACATAACTAAAATAGAAAATGGTTTAAGAGTCATTGATGAAATTAATCTTGAATCTGTATTAAGATATATATCTGATGAGATAGATAATAAATATAGTAATATCAGATATGGTGTTCTTGTAGATTTAGCCTTTAATCGGATTCTTGATATATTCTTATATGAATTACATTTTGAAGGGAAAAAGCTAGATCATTGTGAAATAGAAACTGATTGTCATGGAGATGGATTTTTTAATGTAGTGATAAAAAACCACAAAATGGATTTTCATAGAACAGTAAAATTTACTTTTAACCACACCCTAGACCTCCAAGAGGATGTTCTTGAGGTTTGTAAGGATGGTTTAAAGATTCTTATAGATAATATAAGGAATGTATATGTTGGAAGGGGGGTATAGTATAGTGATTACTAAAATAGAAAATGGTTTAAGAGTCATTGATAAGGAAAGCCTATTAAAGACTGTAGATGAGGTCTTATCAAAAGAGAACAAAATAGAAAAGGCTTTCCTTAATCTATTAGTTCTTTTTTTTGAGGAATTACATTTCACACCCTCAGAAAAGGGAGTTTTAAAATTAAATCATTTTGAGGTAGATATAAATATAAGGGGCATAAAAAAGATAACTCTCAATAATAACAATTATATAGAACAAAGAATACTAGAGTTAAATACTCTAACTAGCTCTATTTTAGTTTTTAGAGATGACGGAAGAATTGAACTAAAGGCTCTTCATGAGCTTTTAAATGATTTAATGATAGATATAAGAAATCACTATTTTGGTTCTCGATAGACATCTTCTCTTCCTATATAGACATCATTCCCAATTACCCAATTTGACTTTACTAAGGACCTAACACTAGATAAAGCTATACAGTGCCTTATATTATCCTTATATATATAAGTGCCTCTCCCCATTATATGGTGTCTATCTCCACCGTAAGAGGTAGATGATAAAAGAGTAGTAAAATGATTGTGCATAGGGTCATTTCCAAAGGAATTAAAAAATCCGTAGTGTATCATTTTAAACTCGGTTCTGTATAGACATCATTTCCAATTACCCAATTTGACTTTACTAATGCTCTAACACTAAATAAAGCTAAAGTCCTTCTTGTATTCTTTTCATACATATAAGTACCCCTACCTATTATATGATGTGTATCTCCCCCATAAGTTGTAGATGACATAAAATAAGAAAATTGGGCGGAACCTGAAATGTCATTAGCTTTAGAATTAAAAAAGCAAAACATATTATCTTATATCCTTATATGGTGCTAGGTAAAGATCACTTGAATTATGCCACTCTGATTTATGTAAAGATTTAGCTATACTTAAAGATAGTGAACATCTAAAATATTCAGGATATACATAAAACCCATTTGTACCACCATATAATCTACAAGACCTTGAACTTATAGAAGACAAAGCAAATTTAAAAGCCTTAGAATTTAAAACTTCATCTGATGATATTTCTAACCAATAGATCATTTTATTTCATCCTTATTAGGTGCTAGGTAAAAGATTGATTCAGCCAGCTCTTGTCTATAACATCTCTTCCCCTCGCTATGTACAGTGCCATACCTAAACGAAAGCTCTTTTTTGCTAGGTAAAATCCTGATTTACGACTAGATACAGAGCTCATAAGGAATACATAGTTATCGATTGATCGGACATCATTACTATCATTTTCAAACCAACATATCATTTTTCTTTATCCTTATATGGTGCTAAATACCTATTACTATGAGTAAGCCAATAAGTCATATTGTTCTTCCTATATAGACATTATCACTATTTGTCCATGTTCCTTTAACTAAGGACCTTACACTACATAAAGCTATACTCCTTCTTATATTACCATCGTATATATAAGTACCTGGTCCTTTAGGTCTATTAGGAGTAAAGGATGTAGAGGATAATAAGGAAGAGAATTGGTTGTGCATAGGGTCATTATCAAATAAAGACAAGAAAGCATAGTGAGTCATATTATAGCCTTTGGGGTACGATAAACATTATTATTAATTTTCCAGTCTTGTTTTAGGGCATCTCTATTTCTAGCTACATATAAAGCAATAGCATATCTAAAATTACTAGGTTCTAAATACATACCGTTATTACAGCTTGAAATAGTGCTAGTAAAGAAAACAAGGTTAGGGTTATGTTCAGCTGTATTACTGTGATTATTAAACCAACAGATCATTTTAAGTCCTTATTAGGAGCTAAATATAAATTATGGTTTATAATCCAATCTCCACGACCTATAACCTGTCTACCCTTTGAAGTAGATAAAGCTACAAACCTTCTAAAATTAGAGGATAAGACCTCTACACCTGATTTACTTGAGGATATACTAGATAAGATAAACACACTGTGTTCATTTCTAGTTACCTCATTACTACTTGTTTCAAACCAACATATCATCTTATATCCTTAGGTCTCATATATACATTCTCATGATTATCCCAATTTGAGTAAATAAGTCTCTTAGAACT
>Ga0194118_10006531_pt1:0-5000 | contig 11561 bp, 3 predicted proteins | sample TA2MahsurfametaG_2_FD_148662 | JGI IMG/M metagenome (GOLD analysis project Ga0194118, IMG submission 148662) | Freshwater microbial communities from Lake Tanganyika, Tanzania - TA2015013 Mahale N5 surface | ecosystem: Environmental > Aquatic > Freshwater > Lake | place: Tanzania: Lake...
TGGATGACATTTTCTAAAACGATTTTATAAGAAACCTGCGAAAGCGGGATTAAGTACATTTGTCGATCGGCATCAAATTTAAAAAATGAAAGCTGTGATGCTGTGCACCCTGTAAGATTTTCTGCCGAAAGAAAGATCGGATAGTGTGCCGTTACATCTATTTCATTATTCTGGAATTGCAATGATAAAAGACTTAATTGCTCTTGCAAGCCTAAAAAATCTGCTCTTTTTTCTTGTGAAAGCTCAATCCCTAATCGCTTTGCATTTCGCACAAAATATTCAATACATTCTTTAAACTCTGCAGAATCATCAATGAATTCAATCTGATCATAAGATTGACACAATATATTGAGAATTTTATAAAAATTATCATGAGTAGCTATTTTTAACTCAAGCTGTGTTATTTTCTGCAAACATTCTGTGTGCAACGATGTAATGTCATCATCATGCATAATCATATGGTATTGAGATAACACAGACCAAGCAGTGCTTAATTCTTCGCGTTTTAATATGAGCTCTAATAAATAGGTTGCCAACCGATCTATCGAGTCTTCAGGCTTGGCTGACTCAAGCATTATCATTAAATTCAAAATGAGTTCATTAATTTTTTGATATTGCGGCTTACGATCATGTACAGACGTGAATTTAAACATACTTGAATATCCTATATTAGTTGTACAATATGTTTGCATTGTCTCACAAAATAAAGAATAACGTACAGACCATCCAGATTACTTAACATCTGAGATACTCCCGAAATGTTCCACGTGGAACATTTTCATATCCTTTTAAGATTTTTTCAAAAATCATCTCCTATATATCCAGAAGAATCAATTTATTACTATTATTCAATGGAAAACTTATCTCATTCTGAAAAATACAATTCGCTATTTAGTATTGTATTAAAAAATGCCAACAATTCTACAGAGAAACATGCGGCTCTTACACAGCATATTCAAAGTAATCGTTCCGTGAACACAAACCAATTCATTGACTTCTTATCACTAACATATCCTCCTTTACAAATATTAGACATATTAAAGGAAGCCGCAATGGCTCAGATCATTACTATTGAGCCACACAATATTGATCGCTTAATCACAAAGTACAACTGGGATCTATACCCAGCATTCAAAGCATTTCTTAAAGAATATATTTTGGATGAGAAAAATTTTAATAATGTATCAGACCGATATTGGGCATTATACCGAGAAGCATTAATTGCATCAGCAGTAGATCATCAGATTAGAGAATCATTTTCTATTATTGAACCTGATATTCGAGAGTATTTCATAAAACGAGCAGAATCCTTGAGTGTTGATTCCTCTCAAGTAGATGACCAAGCCATTCTTGTTGGAGCATTTTTAATGCAATATCAATCCTATTTGCTTGTAAAACTCACTGAAACCGAAAGAACGTTATTACCTGAAAACGCGCTTCCAGAACAACCGAATAATCCGCTTGGCACGTTAATTGATAATATTACTCGTCTCAGCAAATCTCAAAGAGTTAATCTAAGCGCGGTAGAGGATTATCAAAAATATCTTAAAGAATATGTTACTAAACTCATAGCAAAAAATATGAGTAGATTTGCATTATTTTTGAGCGAAAATCTTGATAATGAAGATCAAGAAGAAGCTATTATCATTCAAGAAATACAAAATTATTTAGAATCTCTTTCAAAGCTTGATGCGACTCGATCTGACGATTTTAACTATATGCATACTTTTGGAGAAGCCCCCTTAATCACAAAAGCCCTGCTTATTGGAGAAACGTTGGTTAATCATAGCACTCTTCAAGTATCAGTTAACGCGTATCTTCTTATCCTAGAAGCGGCATTACGTACGAATTTTTGTACAATTGAAACACAATTTTCTGATAAATCCATTTCGCTATTGGCGGTGCTGTTAGAACTGGCTCGAAATGAGGAAGATCAAGTTAAAAAAGATACTATTTATTCATTTACCAAACAAGAGATCAAAAATTTTATCAGTCAGCAATCTACTCATACTCAAATGTTTTCAAATACTGAAGCGCAAAAGGTGTTGATAGATATTTTTTTAGAATCTATTAACACAACATTAACAACCCCCTCAATTGCAGAAAGTGAAACCGAGATCAAAAAACAGTTACAATTTGTTAATAAGTTATTAGATTGCATGCTATATGCCGGAATACCCTATCATGCAATCCTTCTAAAGATCAAACATATTATCGAATCAACTAATAATCAATCAGCAGAAAACATCAATTCAGATGATGCCTTAAATGTATATAGGGTTTTCACCTCCCTCAGTTGTGGTTCGCTAAAATTGCTCTTTCAAGATCTAGCCGAGCAAACGGTCATCAAAAAAGATGATTTAATTCTTAGTGCAATTAATCAAACACTTTCTCAACATAGATTGAAAGATACTGATTTCAAAAATGAGTATTCTACTGCTATAGAGTTTTTTAAAGAATTATTTTCAAAAAAAATAACGTTAGATACTCAGCTTTCTATTGTTCAAAATTTATTTCACATTGGATTGTCTACTAATGAAAAAATTGGAATCCATGCCCAACTTTATGAGCCTAACGTAACAATATTAGAGTTATGCACAACAGCGGGGTGGCTCAAGCATGAAAAAACTCGTGCAATATGTATAAATTGGGTTGATAAAATTGTGTCTGATTCTATTAATTCTTCAGAAGAAAAAACTCATTATGGGATTCATAATTTAATACGCCCAATAACAACATCACAATTAGATAGTGATTCATTATTTGATATATATTGGAAAGAAAAAATAGAGCCTAGATTAAAAACAGCAAATGATAAGGAAATTCAAGAATGGGCTCGCTATTACGATGCAATAGCACAACAGCGCAATGACACTAGCTCCCTACCATCAATAATTATTATAGAAGAACCTGGATCGTTATCTAAAAATGAAATGAAGTATAAAAAATTCATAAAAAATGCTGAGAATTTTCAAAAATATTACAGCAAGATTCAAGAAGAATTAATAAAATTTCAAAAGAAAACAGAAGGATATAGGCAAAAATTACTAAGCGCGCTTAATCTGTTAAGCATGCTTCAATTAGACCAATCAAAACCAGAATCCATTCAACTTCTTTATGCAGAATTTTTAAATCTTGCATCAAAAATTATTGAGCGGCATAAAGAATACTCTGTTACGAATCTATTAGAAGATCTTCTTTATCTTAGTGGTGAATCACCTCAATGTCATACATTATTCCCTCATAATTTACAAAGAATTCATGCTTATCACATCAGTATAATTCAATCGATCTCATCTCTAAGCTCAAACGAGCTCGACTGCAATGATTATTACAATTACCTTGCATCCCCCTCAATTGAGCATTCTGAAAAGCTAAAGTTAATCTATTTTTTAATCGATCAAAGATTAGATCCATCCTGGGAAAAATTGAAAAATTGGTTACTAGCTATTCCAAGATCGCTTGCCGCACAATTTATTGAGACTAGTGCTTTCAAATCTTTTATTCAAGATAATAAATCTTCATGGAATCTCTTTTCATCATATCCGCCAGCAGCTTTATTAGCAGAAATTTGCTTCAAAGATACTTCTGAATTGATTAATCAGCAGATAGAAGTCAAAGAAAAAACTCTTCAAGTTTTTGATAAAGATTGGATAAGTATAGAGCCTCAACGTACATTAATTCTTAACAGTCCGCAACAAGACAATGATAGTAAATCTGTTGAGAATAAAAAAGCTCATCTCTAAGATCAAAGGGAAGGGGAATAGAAATTAGCGCAAAAGGGCTGTTGGGAATGAGATAAGAGGATATAGAGAATAAAAAGAGAAAAGAACTCTTGGCGGCGACCTACTTTAACATGAGAAACTCACACTATCATCGGCGCTAAGCTGTTTCACGACCGAGTTCGGGAAGGGATCGGGTGGTACCAGCTCGCTCAAGCCACCAAGAAGCTTAAGAAGAGACAAGAAAATTAGCGCTGCAGTTGGCAAAGACAGTATTATATGTTAAGTCTCACGGTTTATTAGTACAAGTCAGCTTCAAGCATTACTGCTCTTCCACACCTTGCCTATCAACGTCGTAGTCTTCAACGAACCTTTAGGGGCTCCGAAGAGCCCGGGAAATCTAATCTTAGGGAGGGCTTCCCGCTTAGATGCTTTCAGCGGTTATCCCATCCAGACATAGCTACCCAGCAATGCCACGGGCGTGACAACTGGTCCACCAGAGGTCTGTCCACTCCGGTCCTCTCGTACTAGGAGCAGCTCCCTTCAAATTTCCAACGCCCGCGGTAGATAGGGACCGAACTGTCTCACGACGTTCTGAACCCAGCTCGCGTACCACTTTAAATGGCGAACAGCCATACCCTTGGGACCTGCTTCAGCCCCAGGATGTGATGAGCCGACATCGAGGTGCCAAACACCGCCGTCGATATGAACTCTTGGGCGGTATCAGCCTGTTATCCCCGGCGTACCTTTTATCCGTTAAGTGATGGCCCTTCCATACAGGACCACCAGATCACTAAAACCTACTTTCGTACCTGCTCGACCCGTCAGTCTCGCAGTCAAGCACCCTTATGCTTTTGCACTATCAGCATGATTTCCGTCCATGCTTAGGGTACCATCGCGCTCCTCCGTTACTCTTTGGGAGGAGACCGCCCCAGTCAAACTACCCACCATACACTGTCCCTGACCCAGATAATGGGTCGAGGTGAGAATTCCAAGCAACTAAGAGTGGTATTTCACTAATGGCTCCGAAGTGTCTGGCGACACAACATCAACGCCTCCCACCTATGCTACACATAGCAGCTCAGAACTCAATGCAAAGCTATAGTAAAGGTGCACGGGGTCTTTCCGTCTAGCCGCGGGTACACTGCATCTTCACAGCAATTTCAATTTCACTGAGTCTCGGGTGGAGACAGTGTGGCCATCGTTACGCCATTCGTGCAGGTCGGAACTTACCCGACAAGGAATTTCGCTACCTTAGGACCGTTACATTTACGGCCG
>Ga0194118_10006531_pt1:10000-11561 | contig 11561 bp, 3 predicted proteins | sample TA2MahsurfametaG_2_FD_148662 | JGI IMG/M metagenome (GOLD analysis project Ga0194118, IMG submission 148662) | Freshwater microbial communities from Lake Tanganyika, Tanzania - TA2015013 Mahale N5 surface | ecosystem: Environmental > Aquatic > Freshwater > Lake | place: Tanzania...
CGCATTGTGGACACTGGTGCAGAACTGGCTTTCCTGAATATGTTTGCTTACAGTTTGGATAAGCGGAGCATGCGTAAAAAATAGTTCCCTTACGTGAAGTTTTTCCAACAATTTGCCCTTTATTGCATGTTGGACATGTGATGCCTGTTTCATACGATTTTTTCATGGACTCTATATGTCGACACTCAGGATAACCAGAGCATCCTATAAATGTGCCGAATCGCCCCTTTTTATAGACCAATGGCTTTTGGCACAAGGGACAATCACGATCTACGGATGCTGGCTGTGTAGCCCCCTCATCTGCCGATCCATCTATAGGCCGTGTATATTTACACTCAGGATAATGCGAACATCCGATAAATCTCCCCGCACGTCCAAATTTCTTGACTAATTTATGCTGACAAAGAGGACATGTTTCATCAATTTCCTCATGTACAACCTCTTTTTTAGAAATTTTTTCAGAAATATGCTCTACCAAATTATGAAATGGCAGCCAAAATTCCCCTACGAGGGTAGTCCAGCTTTCAACCCCCAAAGAAACAGCATCTAACCTGTCTTCCAATTGCGCTGTAAAATCATAATCAACGTAGTTTACAAAATATTTTTTTAGAAAATCATTTACAACTACACCCGTATCGGTTGGTGTAAAGCGTTTTTGCTTAAATTCAACATAATCTCTCTGTTTTAGGGTCGAGATAATACTCGAATAAGTTGAAGGTCTACCAATACCATAGGATTCAAGCGCCTTTACTAACGTGGCCTCATTAAACCGATGCGGTGGCTCTGTCATATGTTGAGCAGGATCCCATTTAACAAACGAAAGTAATTCACCCTCTTTTAATTGCAAAAACTTATTTTCAGTGGCTTCAATCTGAACATCATCAGACCCTTCTTGATAAACCAATAAAAATCCTTCTCGCTTTAAGCATGTTCTTCTTGCTTCGAAACGATAATCATCTCCAGCACTAATTGTAATAATTTGATCTTCGTAAATAGCATCCACCATCTGGGAGCTGACTGTGCGAGACCAAATTAAGTCATAAAGTTTATATTGATCAAGTGCAAGGTGTTTTTTTAACGATTCAGGAGTACGAGTGCAATCAATTGGCCGAATCGCTTCATGTGCTTCTTGTGCATTTTTGGATTTTGTTTTGTATGCACGAGGCGAAGCTGGGAGGTTTTCTTTGCCGTATCTTGAGGCAATTTCACTACGAATCGACTTAATTGCCTCCTCAGAGAGAGTAACAGAGTCTGTGCGCAGATACGTGATTAATGCGACTGAATCGGATCCAACATCAACACCCTCATACAACTGCTGCGCAATTCGCATTGTTTGCGCAGAGGATAACCCAAGCTTGCGCGCAGCCTCCTGCTGTAACGTTGATGTTGTAAATGGCGCCACAGGTTGCTTTTTTCTGTCTTTATGAACAATTGTGTCAATCCGCCAGCGATCTTTTCCATGTTCATCTATTTGAAGTAATAGAGCATCGACTTGATCTTTATTATTTAGATCAAATTGTCCTAATTTTTTTCCATGCATATTCACAAATTTCGCATGAAC
>Ga0194118_10006533_pt1 | contig 11553 bp, 12 predicted proteins | sample TA2MahsurfametaG_2_FD_148662 | JGI IMG/M metagenome (GOLD analysis project Ga0194118, IMG submission 148662) | Freshwater microbial communities from Lake Tanganyika, Tanzania - TA2015013 Mahale N5 surface | ecosystem: Environmental > Aquatic > Freshwater > Lake | place: Tanzania: Lake...
CCAGACGCCAATCACGCCGCCAAAGACGGCAAGCTGTGCTAGGCGAAGCCGCATGCCGCTCATGCTGCCGCCTTCATCTGCTGGGCATAACCCTTTAACACTTCTTCGCGCAGGACCGACCAGATCTCGGCATGCAGACGCACAAACTGCGGATGGCTTCTGACCTCGGCCACATCGCGCGGGCGTGGAATATCTACCTTGAATTCCCCGATTGGCCGCGAACCCGGTCCTGCCGAGAGCACGAGTACCCGATCCGACATGGCAATGGCCTCATCGAGATCGTGAGTGATAAAGAGCACCGCCTTTTGTTTGGCCTGCCACAACGACAGCAGTTCGTTTTCCATGAGCTGTCGTGTCTGAATGTCGAGTGCCGAAAAGGGCTCGTCCATCAGAATAATGTCGGGGTCGAGAATCAGGGTCTGGGCCATGGCAGTGCGCTTTCGCATGCCGCCCGACAACTGATGAATGTAGCGATCGCCAAAACCGCCAAGGCCGACGCGCTTTAGCCATTCGCCGGCACGTTCGCGGGCTTCTTTCATGGGAACACCGCGAAATTCCAGGCCCGCGAGCACGTTTTGCTCGGCCGTTCGCCAGGGCATCAGGGCCTCGGCCTGAAACATATAGCCGGCCCGCCGGTTCACTCCCGAAAGCGGAGTATCGAAAATGCGGACATTGCCCGTGGAGGGCTCAAGCAGACCCCCGGCAACATTGAGCAGTGTCGATTTTCCACAGCCTGTTGGCCCCACCATGGAGACAAACTCGCCCGCCTCGATCCGAAACGAGACATCCAGAACTGCGGTGTAGCGCTGTTCGGGATTGTCACGCGAGGCAAAGGTGCAGGTGACCCCGGAGAACTCGACCGCGCAGGTCATGACGATTGGCCCCTACTGCTTGGGGGCCCGGCTCACAAACTCGTTGGTATAGGTGCGTTTCAGATCGATGGATTTCGTATCAAGCTTGGGGTCGTAGGCGGCAATCGCCTTGAGTGCCGTCTGCACCCCCGAGTCGGAAATCACCCCATCGGGCGAGATGGCCTCGCGGACATTGGTGAAGGTCTGCTTATAGAGCTCGGGGTCGCCAAGATGAAAACTTGCGGGAACGCTCTTTAACACTTCTTCGGGGCTTGCCTTAGCAATCCAGCGGTTGGCCTTCACGATGGCGTTGGTGAGTGCCTGGGTGGCCTTGGGGTATTTCTTGATGAATTCCTCGGGCGCATACAGACATCCCGCGGGCATATCGCCGCCGAAGAGTTTTCGGGTGGCCTCAATCTTCCGCGTGTCCACCACCACCCGGATGGAGTTGTCTTTTTCAAGCGCAGAGATCACCGGGTCAAGGTTAGAGATGGCATCGATCTGGCCGGCATTCATGGCTGAGACCGCCCCCGAACCTGCCCCGACCCCGATGATCGAGACATCAGAGCCCTTGAGTCCCGCGCCCTCCAGAACGAAGTTAACCACCATGTTGGTCGATGATCCCGGTGCCGTGACACCGATCTTCTTACCCTTCAGATCGGCAAGCGACTTGTAATTGGGCATGGTCTTAGTGGAGACGCCCAGCACAATCTGCGGGGCGCGGCCCTGCTGAACGAATGCCGTGAAATACTGCTTTTTGGATTGCAGATTGATGGTGTGCTCATAGGCACCGGAGACCACGTCTGCGGAGCCTCCCACCACAGCCTGCAGGGCCTTGGCGCCACCCGCAAAGTCAACGATCTCCACGCTGAGGCCCTGCTCCTTAAAGTAGCCCTTCTGTTCGGCGATGGTGAGGGGCAGGTAATAGAAGAGATTTTTTCCGCCAACAGCGATGGTGATTTTCTCTTTGTCTGTGGCGTGTGCAGTCGAAATCAGGCCGGCGGCAAACACGGCGGCAAGCACCGAGGCGGTCTTCGCAAGCACGAGGCGTCTTGTGGTCATGATGGGCTCTCCCTGGGATTTTCGCGGCCCCCGCCGGCAGCGGCAAATTCGGGAAAACCCCGGGGCACCGAAATTTAGGAAAGTTTACGCGACTTTCATCGTATCAAGGTTAAGCCGCGGTGGGTGAATGCGTGGGCCATACACGCCACGCCAAGAGGAATCGGAACTATTGATTACGACTGGCCTTGCCAATGCAAGACACGTCGTTGAATGCCTGAGAGCAGCAATGCCCACGCCAATCCAATAATCCCGATCAGAACAATACCGATGAAGGTTGCGGGCACATTGAAATACTGTGCCGAGTCCAAGATGATAAAACCCAAACCAGCCTGAGCACCTAGTAATTCGGATGCAACGACTAGAGTCCATGAAATTGATGAAGCGGCTCTTAGAGCCGTCATGATGGCTGGCATCGCTGCAGGAATAATTACTCTGAAGAATAATTGATAGTGGCTTAAGCCAATACTCTGACCTGCGCGGATAAGCGTTAGTGGCACTGCTCGAACACCATCTGAGCAGTTCAGCACGACATACCAAAATGCGGCCATGAAGATCAGCCCAATCTTAGAGGACTCACCAATCCCAAAATAAAAAACAAAAAGAGTGGCGAACGCAATCGGTGGAATCGGGCGGAGGAAACCGATGATTGGGGCCACAATTGCGTAAGCAACGTCATTTCGACCAATCAAAATTCCAAATGGAACTCCAATGAGCACTGCGAGCAGAAATCCAGTGATTGCTCTCATCACGCTCATTCCAACGTGCTTTTCAAGAGGCGAGCCGCCGTAGCCCTTATCGAGTAATTCTGCGAAAGTTTCGACTAACTTTGGGGGTGAGGGGAGAAACTCCGGCCTGACCCAGCCAGAATTCGCAAGCAGCCACCATACCGCAATAAATCCGAGTATCGAGAGAGCGCTGACAAGATTCAGGGTGGAACTCTTTCTCATTCCCGTGCCTCAAGCCATTCGTCTCTCAGGCTGCTGACAATTCGAGCCCGAAGCGCTGCAAAATTCGCATCACCAATTAGCTCGTAACTTCTCGGCCGGCTAAAGGGCACTTGGATACGTTCCTTTATTCGCCCTGGACGGCGAGTCATTACGTAAATACTATCGGCCAGAATTAAGGCTTCTTCAACATCATGAGTAATGAAGAAAATCGTTGGGCGGTACTCCGCCCACACCTTAAGCACTACCTCGTGCATCACAACCCGCGTCTGGGCGTCTAGTGCTCCAAACGGCTCATCCATCAAGATTACATCCGGACTCGCCACCAGCACCCGAGCAAGTTGAACCCGTTGACGCATGCCGCCTGATAACTGGTAGGGATAGTGGCGCTCAAACCCAGCAAGTCCAACACTCAAAAGCACCTTCTGGGTCGACTCTTTGAGCGACTGAGGATTGTGGCCCCTCAGCCGAGGCCCGAGGGTGACATTGTCCCAAACCGTCAACCACGGAAAAAGCGCAGGCTGCTGAAAGACCACACTCCGATCCGGATGGGGCCCAGAAACCGACTGGCCTTTCACCGTCAGACTGCCGGAGGTGAGGCTCTCAAAGCCAGCGATCATATTGAGTAGAGTGGTTTTTCCACACCCACTTGGTCCAACGACGCACGCAACTTCGTGAGTGGGGACAGTGATGTCAAAGGCCTGTAGCGCCAGAGTCGGAGGATCCGACTCTGGCGCCCAGGATAAGTCTTTGATAGCCCCTTTGCCTCAATTAGCGGTGCATCGCCTCTCATCGTTGCGCCACTGAGCCCACTAACTCAACGATCTCTTGTATCAAAAAATTGTAGTCAACGGGCGAATGCTGCCCTAAGGGGTCTGTTATCGATAAAACCAGGTATGTCACCTCGCTTTGCTATGAGCTGAGCCAGCATTGCGGGATCCTCAACACGGTCTTTCAAGTATTGAGTGGCGCCACGATTGAAGTTATTGGGCTCAGCGAGTGATAAAGGATGCTTGGTATCTAGCTGCGCCTGCGGCTCATACCACTCGACACCCTTGATGATTTGTTGGGCCAGTTTGTCGTCAATTCCAGTGATTGTGCGAATTTTCTCCATGGTCGGGCCGGGATCAGTCGCAAATCTTTTCTGCCCCTCCGCCATGGCTCGGATCATGCGCCCAACACCAGCAACATTTTTCGGATCTGACAAAAACTTGGTTGTCATAGCAAATCCAAATGGGTCAAGAGCTCCCAACTCTTTGTTGTTGATGATCCGTGTAGCGCCCTTTTCAACCGCTTGGCTCACAAATGGATCCCAGAACCATCCGGCCTCAACATCCCCATTTAAAACTGCAGCAAGGCCTTGCGGTGGCGCAAGTGGAACGGCCTCAATCTCACTAACATTCATGCCCGCACGCCGCAAAGCAATCAAGTGTGCAAGATGCTGCGAGGAGCCGGCTGCATAGGTGACCTTTTTTCCTTTTAGATCTTTGAAATCACGAACAGGGCTACCCTTTCGGACAACGAGACCCTCAATCGGCGAGTAATCTCCGTAGGTGTAAACCCAGCGTATCTCGAGACCGCGTGTCGTGCCCATGAAGTAAGTACCGATACCGCCCTGACCGGCGTCGACACTGCCCGCCTGCATCGCCTGGAAAGTTGCGGGTCCAGAAGTAAACTTTACCAATTGAACATCGAGATTTTCTTTCTCGAAGAGGTCGTAGGCGATTGCAGCGTAAAGAGGAACAGTTGGAACAGGCAGAAATCCATAGCGAATAGTTACCCGATCAGGCCTTGATTGAGCCAGACTCGAAAGGGGCGCTGCACTCAGGGTCGCGGTGGCCGCGGCCAAGAGTGTGACATTTCACCGCGTGATATCGATTGATGACATAGTGCCTCCTTTTGAAAATGCCGTTGAAATTTTTAAATTTTTTGTGCTTGCATTGTATACTGCAATCGTTTGCATTACTTTACAGTCTCACCGCGCGCCCTGTCAATGCATTCGACCGATCCGGGGGGTGTTGCGCGGGTTTTCGATAACACCGAACTATTCGTGCTTCGCAACAATATGATGATGAATCAAGGCTTTGGGGAATCGTTTCCATGAAGATCCGTGAAGTCGCCAGTGGTCTGCACTTCCCTGAGGGTCCTGTAGCCCTCGGTGACGGGTCAATCCTTGTGGTCGAAATCGCCACGGGATTCCTCACCCGGATTACGCAGTCGGGGCGCCTGCAGCGGCTCGTTCATCTCGGCGGCGGTCCCAATGGGGCCGCCCTAGGCCCAAATGGTGCGATCTATGTTTGCAATAACGATGGAATGGAGTTTTCCCTCTCCCCGGACGGACATACACTTCGACCCGGACCCCAACCAAAAGACTACTCCGGCGGAAGGCTCTAACGCGTAAGCCTATCGACACTTCGAATAGAGCGATTAATCGAGCAGATCGATGGTCGCAGATTAAGGGGGCCAAACGACCTTATTTTCGACTGTCATGGCGGTATTTACTTCACTGACCTCGGGAAGGTAAGGCTCCACGAAAGTGATCGCGGTGGACTTTTTTATGTTGCTCCAGGATATCGCTCGGCTCAACCAATCGCCTACCCGCTCGTTACCCCCAACGGAGTCGGCTTATCGCCCGATGGGTCAACCCTCTATTACGCGGAAACCGAAGGTGCTCGTCTCTGGGGGTTTTGCGTCAAATCTCCCGGCCAAATTCAGCCAGAACCGTGGCCCTCGCCTCAGGGAGCACGGCTTTTGGTTGCCGCACCAGGAAATCATTATCAGCGTTTTGACTCACTCACGCTCGACTCGGCGGGAAACATCTATGTAGCAACACTTTTCCATGGTGGACTCACAATTGTTTCACCTGATGCAAAACGTTGGCATCATGTCCCGCTGCCAGATATCTACCTAACCAACGCCTGCTTTGGGGGCAAATCACTTCGAACCCTCTATGTGACGCTATCCGGAGTTGGAAAATTAATTGCAATTGACGATTGGCCAGTGCCTGGTCTTAAGCTCCAGTACGCCGAGTGAACCTCAAGCGATAACCCGAAACTTAAGACCTCTCTGGCGCCAAGAGAAAAAGCTACTCCGCTTTGACATTAGCTGCCTTAATCACGCGGCCCCAACGATCAGTTTCGCTTTTTAAGCGCTGCCGAAACTCATCAATAGAACCCCCGACTGGGTCGGCGCCTGCCTTGACGAGCCGATCACGGAATTCGGGTGTCTGAATCATCTTATTCACCTCGGCATTTAACCTCTCCAAAATGGCGGGCGGCGTTCCCACGGGAGCCAGAAGCCCAAACCAGCCTTGTGATTCAAAACCCTTCAACCCCATTTCATCAAAGGTCGGGACGTCTGGCGCAGACGCAGCACGCTTTAGTGTTGTCACGCCAATCGGCCGAACGCGTCCGCCAGCGATCAAAGGTAATGCAGCAGGAAGATTGTCAAACATCATTTCTATCTGCCCTCCGGCAAGATCCTGCAATGCGGGAGCGCTCCCCTTATAAGGGATGTGCACTATGGCTGCCCCCACTGTGGACTTGAACATCTCCAGTGTCAGATGCGGAGTTCCCCCGGTGCTTGAAGAGCCGCTACTGAATTTGCCCGGATTCGCCTTCACCAGGGCAATGAACTCTTGGAGGTTTTTTGCTGGCAGGCGGTTGGCCACAACCAGCACATTGGGGACAGATGCGACAACGATAATTGGCGCCAAATCTCTTTGAGGGAGAAATCCCATGTTGTCGAAAAGCTGATGATTAATTGTCAACGTCTGTGCCGCACCCATGACCAGCGTGTAGCCATCAGGCGCCGAACGTACGACTTCTGCGACCCCGATATTCCCACTCGCACCAGCCTTATTCTCGACAATGACCGGCCTATTGAATACCGCCTGGAGGCGCTCCGCAACGGCACGCCCGATGATGTCAGTTGCGCCCCCGGGTGGAAATGGAACAACAATTTTTATCGGCCTTGTCGGGTAGTTCTGCGCCAAAACGGCAGTCGAACATACTGCAGTAAATACCAATGCTATTAATTTTAAAAAAACTTTAGCCATCATCGCCCCCTCTTCAAAGTGAAATATTTCTCATGTTCGAGCTGTTTAACTCAGGTACACATTACTTGGCCACCATTCACGTCAATTAGCGACCCCGTCAAAAATCCCGCGCGTTTTGACACCAGAAATCGAACTGTTCTGGCTACATCCTCTACTTCACCATGCCGGCGAACCGGAATTTCATTGAGAATTCGCTGTCGCTCCGCCGGACTTTGACGCTCAGCAAGGAGTCCCTTGACACGCTCGGTCATAATAGCCCCCGGGCATACCGTATTCACCGTGATTCCCTTGGGTCCATACTCTTGGGCAAGTTGTAGCGTCAGCGAATGAACTGCTCCTTTTACAGCCACGTAATTGGCTCCCGCGAAAAGGCTGCCATAGCGGCCTGCCTTCGAGCCTAGATTCACAATCCGACCGTAACCCGACGCCACCATTCCGGGAAGAACGAGACGGGTAATACGCACTGTCGTCATCAGATTCAATTCAATAACACGGGCCCAGTCTTCGTCGGTTTCGTTAAGGAATTGAAAAGGAGTATGCAATGATCCTCCGGCATTGTTGATCAAGATTTGTGGGCCCAACGAGTCTCTCAGGAGACTTTCGTAAGCGTCAACAAGCGCGCCAGTGTCCATCAAATCAACTCTTAGAATACCGATTCGAAGACCACGAGAATCAAAATCATTTTTAATGCCGCTGAGCGCTTCTTCATCACTGTCCCAGATCCTGACATCAGCACCGCATTGGGCAAGTTCAAGCGCAATACCCTGCCCGAGCCCCTTTGCGCCAGCAGTAATCAGCGCCACCTGTCCATCTAGAGAGAACTCATCTCGCATCATTAGTTCTTTGTTCATGCGGCCTCAATCCATAAGTGTTCCGCCGTTTACATCAAGGAGGTGTCCCGTGATGTAAGACGCCTGCGGAGAGCACAGGAACCAGACGGCATCCGCTACTTCCTCGGGCCGACCCAGGCGACCCAGAGGAATTCGCTCTGCGAGCCCCGCCCACTGTTCACGCGGAATCATTGTTCCCTCGATAGACCCCGGAGCAACACCGTTGACCCGAACCCCGTAAGGTGCCAATTCAATCGCGAATGACTTAATCAATGAATTGACTCCCGCCTTTGACGCGCAGTAGTGGGCTTTTGTGCCTGAGGGTGCTGGATCAAAGCCAGCATATCCCACTTTAGCTGCGCGAGAAGAGATGAACACAGCAGTCCCTCGCGACTCTTTTAGGTATTCTGCCGATAGTTTCATGAGCGAAAAGGCGGCCGATAAATTCACAGCAAGAAGTTTATTCCAGGAGGCGTAAGGCATATCAGCGATTGTCATGCGCGCCTCGGTAACAGCAGCACTATTGATGATCACATCAATCGGGCCCTTACTTCTTGCAAACTTGAGGGCCGACCGCAAGTCCTGTTCTGAGGTGATATCGCACGATGTTTGAATAAATTCTTCCCGATTTTCCAAGCTCCCGGAAACGCCAAATTTTTTATCGAGACCGATTACGTGATAGTCCGACTGAAACCGATGAGCAATGGCAAGTCCAATGTTACTCGCCGCCCCGGTGATCACTGCTACAGATTTCATCTGGATGATTATCGCTATTTCACATCAGTAATCAGAGGCCGGGTGATGACTTGCCTCGGGATCGATTGCCACATCAATCAAACATGGACCTGTTCCAGCCTCACTCTCGCGAAGAGCCGGCAGCAGATCTTGAGCACGCTGCACCGATATACCTCGGCATCCCATCGCTTTTGCCATCATCGAAAAGTCGGTGTGGCTGTAATCGACCCCATAATGCGGTCCTTTCATATTATCTCGAACCATGCCAAGTCCCGCGTTGTTGGCTACGACGACTGTAATCGGCGCATTTTCAGCTAATGCAGTGGACAGCGCAGCGACCGACATTCCCGCCCCACCGTCACCGGTGAGAGCAATCACACGCTTTTCTGGCTTTGCTATTTTCGCACCAACTGCAGCTGGAATTGACCACCCCATTCCACCGATTCCTCCCGGTGCCAAAAGCTGCCCGGGTGTTCTCAATCGAAGCGTTCCGGTCACCCATATCCGATTACTTCCCGCATCAAGAGTGAGTAGATGGTCCTTTGTCAGATGTTGATCCAGGGCGCGAACGATCTCGGTGTTGTGCAGCGTTCCGGCGGACGTTTTGTACGACTCGATTTTCCCGTAGGCATGCGCTAGATTGTTGGCCGCGATCCACGCTACACGACTAGCTTGCTTTACCTTTCCCAGATCGAAGGCCAAAAGCATCTCGAGAACGTCCGCACCGTCACCCGTGATTGAGTGGGAAACGGGGTAGACCCAGCCACTGTTGCGTGGATCAATATCCACCTGCATCAGCTTCTGGCGCTTAGGATCAAGGAAACCGGCCTCACAAAAGCGCATGTAGTCTGGACCTAGGCTTGCGCCGATCGCGACAATCAAATCGGCTTCCTTCAATGCCGCGTTCGCCGCCTTGCATCCCCAGGTTCCAAGCATTCCCACACTGACGGGCAAGGTCTCATCAATGGCACCTTTTCCGTTGTAACTCGTTGCTACCGCAATGCCTGCCGCGCGAACAACCCGATCTAACAAAGCACGCGCTTTCTCATTTTGAATGCCCTGCCCGACAATAAAAACTGGACGATCTGCATGTTCGATCGCCTCTGCGAGAACCCGGACCGCCTCGGCATCAGGCCTTCCGGGTGTGTGTATAAGATGGCCCGCTGACGGATAAAGCGTTACACGCTTGTTGGGCTCAAACTCGCGACGGATGATGCTGGTCTTCAGCACAACTGCGGCTGGGCCGTGGCGCGGTAGGGTCGCGTGCTTGAATGCCATCTGAACACCATAGACAGCCTCGTCGACCTCGGTGGCATAGGCACAGAATTTGGTCATTGTTCGAAACACGGTCGCCGCATCCGCAGCCCCGTAATCACCCGTCATGGTTTGGTAAACCCCCCGCATCGCGAAACCGTCATAACATGACGTGTCGGTCAAAACGACCATTGGCGTACCAGCGAAATATGCCTCGAGTACCCCAAACGCGCCTGTCGTTGTTGCAAATGGGCCCATTCCCATGAATACCCCAGGCCTGCCCAGCACTTTTCCGCACGCTTGCGCCATTACGGATGCATGTTGCTCAGATCGAGTCAGCACGAGGCGCAGTTTGTCGCGGACTTCGTAAAAATCATCGAGCATCCAAGTGATGCCGAGCCCCGGCAAGGTAAAGGCGTGGGTTGCCCCGCACTCCACCAAGGTCTTGACGATGTAATGTTTGGTAGCGGCCATTGGATCCCCAGTTGAAATTGTATGCAAACGTTTGCAAAGCGTACCATTCAGATATAAAATGTCAACTAAAACCCTGTGCGTTCAGTGAAAAAAGACCTGCAAAAAAATGTTGCAACGCTTCATGATGTTGCACGGGCCGCTGGAGTTTCACCGGGCACGGTCTCGCGCGCCCTCACGCGACCAGAACTGGTCGCTGAGCGAACTCGCAGCAAGATACTCAGTATTGTGGATCGACTTCACTATCTGCCGGATCCGCATGCACGAGGTCTAAAACTATCAAAGCCCGGTGTTATCGGAGCGGTAATCCCAAGAAGCGGAATTTCGACATTTTCGCAAACCATAGCAAGCCTGAACGACTCCCTTGAGGCGCATGGCCTCACCTTAATCGTTTCGCAGCCTGAGGCCTCTTCAGAAGCGTCAAAACATGCTGCTTATCGACTTCTCGAAAAAGGGGCCGATGCACTCATCCTGCTTGGCGAAGATCATGCGCCTGAACTTTATCGACTTCTTGAATATCGCGGACTCACTCATTTACTCCTCTCACCCATCAGCCCCCCAAAAGGATCACCTTATGTTTCGATCAATCATCGAGAGGCAGGCCATATCGCCGCTCGGCACCTCGTTCATCTTGGACACAAAAAGTTTGCCTACATCGGTAGTTCTGTACTCAACAATCCCCGTGCTCAGGAGCGGCTCGCCGGCGTACAAGCAGAGTTAAAGACACATGGTCTCGCACTTCCCAAAGGCGCAATCACGAATCAGCCGCACCAAATAGACTCTGGAAAAATTGCGATCAAGCACGTGCTAAAGAATCACAACGATACCACTGCAATTATCTGTACCAGCGACTATTACACTCTCGGTGTCATTCGAGCACTTCACGAGTTAAAGATTAAAGTCCCGCAAGATATTTCGGTAGTTTCATTTAATAACAATGATTTTTCAAGTTTCACGATGCCCGCAATTACGACTGTCGATCTAAAGTATCAAGAGGTCGGTACTGAGGCTGCGATGATGATGCTGAGATTACTAGGTGGAGAAAAAGTGCGGCCGGTACGGATTGAACCCGAGTTGTGTATTCGCGAAACCAGCGGCCCAGCAAAAGGATTGAGTGGCGGCTAGGGTGTTCGCGCTTGATCCAAAGGCGCGGGCCACCCAGCAAGGCGGGGGCTTAGCTTAGACTGGGTTCGCTATTGGCACGCGCATCTTTGTCTGATAATATACGCATATTTAATGCGCATAAATCTGATACATCCATGACAACAACCAAGGGTGTCGGCCAATCAAGCCGTTCAAGTCGGCAGCCCACTAATCTGACGATCGACAGCGTCGTGCTCAGCGAGGCC
>Ga0194118_10006538_pt1 | contig 11550 bp, 10 predicted proteins | sample TA2MahsurfametaG_2_FD_148662 | JGI IMG/M metagenome (GOLD analysis project Ga0194118, IMG submission 148662) | Freshwater microbial communities from Lake Tanganyika, Tanzania - TA2015013 Mahale N5 surface | ecosystem: Environmental > Aquatic > Freshwater > Lake | place: Tanzania: Lake...
CCCCAAAACCCCAAAACCCCTAATTTAAGTGGTGGAAATTTATTATTTAAAATAATGTTAAAAAGGTACATTTAGAACTGGCTTGTGAGCATGCTTGACTAGTACGTGGAGGATTTCACCTCCAACGACATCTAAATCGATCAGTGGAATGGCCGAATCGCCAAAGACAACGTCAAACTCAAATCAACCGCCCTTGATTACGTCTTCCAGTAGTTAGTCGGTGCACCCTGCTAAATAGTCCAAGGCTACATTAAGAAATTCGTGATCGATGTTCCGTGGACTCAGATCCTCTCAAAGCCAGTCGAATTAAAGATTGAGGAAATCCACATCATAATGAAGTCTAGCGACCGCTACGATCGTTATTTTGTCCGTTAGTCCTTACACGACGCTAAAATGGCGGATGTAGAGAAGATATTGGCCGATATAAACAAATCACTAGAGGAACGCGTCCAACAAGCATCAGCCAAAGACAGCTACTTGGGTAAAATGCTAAAAATCGTATATGAGAACCTCAGATTTAACGTGCGCAACATACACATAAGGTTCGAGGATACGAAGATATCGAGAGCAGATCAAGCGTTCAACTTCGGCATCATGGCTGAATCTCTCAGCTACTCGATGACGAATAATAGGTTCGCCAAGACTTTTCTCAACATCGATGACAAGATTCAGGAGCAAAAGTCATTCTCACTCCTTTTGGTGACCAAGTTTGCTATGTACTGGAAGTCGAATGCCTAAGACAATTGGACAAAAAATGAACGCTTCATAACACTTAACGCCAAGGACACGATAGACTTCAGCAAGCGGCACTGCGATAACTTGATGCGGCAACATCACACGCATAAGCAAGACTTTCAAAGCCAGGGCGTCTTCTTGATTCAGCCCTGCAACTGGTCTTTCAAGTTCCGAGCTAATCTGGCGCCGGCTATGCGACCAGAGATACCTAAGTCAACTACGGTCTGGGAGTCGAGCGAAATTGTCGTGTCTATCGACGAAGAAATATATAAGGACTTTCAGTACTTGACTAAGTTTTTCGCTTGGCAAGGCTAATCAGTCCAAAAGATGAGCTACCTCAAGTATAGGCCTGCTTACAACTGTGCTGTGATCGGTAACACGTAAGCGTACTGGCGGTATGCGATCAAAGCAACCATCTACAAAATCAGGAAGCAAAAAGCCGAAATTTCAAAGAGTAAACAAGCTAAGCGCAAAGCGGAAATGATCCATTTGGCCGAGATTTACGCTATGGAATCACTCAATAGCTACTATAAGGAATGAAACCTCGCTGACAGAAAGCTAAACGGCAAACACACGGGCAAGTTCTTGAATGAGTCCATCATGAGTCGTCGCAAACAAAAGTTGGAGTACAAGTTGGCACCAGAGGAGATCGCAGTCAGCAAGAAGCAGGCCGAGAAAGAATCTCAATAGTTGATTGAAGAGCATAAGCAGAAAAATTCATGGGGTGCTTGGGTTCCTACTTCAATTTTTACATCTGCATATTGGACAGGCAATCAACCTTAACCTTTTAAGAATCCTCATGATGATCTGGATGTAGAAATGTAAAAATAACTTGACTTAGTATTCCAAAAATCGAGCCAAATTGAGTCAACTTAAATCGCTGACGATGAAAACTTCAACAAGCAAGTTGCCTCTTGCTTCATGATCCAGGTTCCGTAGCTACAGCTTTTGGTCGCCAATAAGCTTGGCTATGATGCAAAGTGCTTTATTGCTTTCTCCATCCAAGATTACTTCCTCCAAGCAATCACCTATAACTCAAAAGACTCAGAGACGCTGTTGAGCCTAAAATCCTTTGAAATCACGGATAGAATTGTGCAGTCACTAAAGTTTTAAAGACTTATCTACAAGAAACCAGTCTAGCAACTATAAATACAAAAATACCAAGAAATAGCATCGATTTAAGAAATTGAAGAAGAATAGAACCCTAATGTGAACAATGGATTGCCCGTTGTCAAGAACTTTGCAGACTATACTAGATCAACCGACAGCGACCAGCTATTTTTATTGTTTTAATTGGCTATAACGACGACCACGGACACTGATCGGTATAGAATTGACCTGTTAGTCAGCTAAACCTCTCTGTTTTATAATAGGGCACTGGTTGCACGTTGCGAAACTTTTATGCACTAAGCGATGCTTAACAAGGTACATAATGCGTAGGCTGAAGCTGAGTTTGATGACAAAATTTAAGAATTACAAAGATAAACTACGGTAAAGGTACACGAAATCATGCGCAGATCGAAATTTGAGGTAGCCTGTACGCTTAAAGGCATAGAATTGTTGGTGCCAGACGAAACGAATTTTGAGCAAGCTAGATTCATTATGCTTCAGACCGGAAATATAACCCTCAGATCAAAGCAGCCCCTGAAATTTCAACACACCCTGGATAGTTGGATTTAAAATTGTTTAGAACATTCAACCGCACAGTAGCTTGCCAAAGTACCTGAGATCAAGGACAGAGATGAGTTCGAGTTCACGGTGTATGATTTATAAGCTCTCTACATTTCGTAGATTCAACAGCTTGAGCTCGTGATGTTCAACGAGATCTCAAAAGAAGATATTGACCGTTTGTATAGCATCGTCAGGCGCACTGACCTCTAAGTTTTCATAACAAAGCTGCACGACACAGACCAGCAATTCATATGGCTCGATGCTAAGATCGCTAACGTTGATCTGCGCACTACAACAAAAGAGCTCAAAGAGATAAAATAGTTTGGTGATAGGTTTTTGTCATATCACTAAGAACTAGCAGAATTGGTTGAAAAGGAGTACATGTAGATAAAATTCGAACAAATAAAGTTTGAGTAGCACATGAAGGAAGAGTGTCGTAAGCAAGCAAAAAAGATAAAGTAGCTTGCCCAGATCCCTTCTTTGCAACAATCAGCTAGTCGTGCCCAGACGATCTGCTAGTAGTCAGAGGGAGATTCAGACGAGTTTTTCGATGCTTAGGATTACTTTGATCCCTAGTTTGTTGAGATGCTTTCAACACACAAGAGCAAGCCTCAAGCAAAACCAAAGTAGCCAACTACGTTCAAGCTAGATCAAACATTCGTTGTGTAAGTCTGCCTTGGCAAGCTGAAACTGCAAGTTCTTGAGGCCACCTTGCACTAAGATGCTGCAGTATCAATGTTCGTCGAAACAGACAAGATAAGTAATCATTAAAAAGGACTGCCCTTCCTGTTCCTTGAATTATTTAAGACATCGGTGTGCTTTCTGTAAACAACCTAAGATTAGTCGCTCTGCTTTATGATGAAGGAGTTTTCGCTGATGAACATAGAGAAATAGTCATCACCTTAAGTAATAGCGCGCTCTGGAGAAACTCAGGCTGAATTACAGATACGAAAAGATTCACTGGATATAAATTCTCAAAAGTCGTAAAGATTGTTTGATTTGGAGGATGAGGATAACGTGGCGGTTATGCTTGAAGACTAAGATGATGAGTTTTTTGTTAAACTGATCAACGTTAACATGCAAGAGCAATCAAGAGTCGAGGTACTTGTGGGCTTGACTGAGGTTGAAATAACAGATTTCAATATTCGTAAGCTGATCGAGACCATGGTCGTTGATTGGCCAAACAGTCCACAGTATCAATCAAAGCATTCAATAAGGCAGGAATAACAGATTTCACTTGTACCTCTGAAGCCTATAAAGTTAAACGCATCCTGGCATGGACTTATTGTTAGATTACGCGTGAAAAAGGACATATCAACTTTTAAGCTGCTTTGCATCAGCTTACAACAAGAGCAAGACAGCAGCGTGCAGTGCTCACTCGATGACATATAGATCTTGCACTAGGGTGATGAGATTGTTTACAGACATTCGAACGATGCTAGTGACGATTTAGAGATTATTTCGAAAATTTTTACGCTAGCCTAGACTTCTGAGGGACACACAAACCTGACGTTGACGAATATGTTGGTAGAAGTTGAAACACCATCTTTGTTGCTGATAGCACAAAATATGATGACCATCTATAAGACAGTAAAGCCATATCTTGCGCCTATTGCCTCACAGTAACCTCTTAAGCAGTAAACAGATCAACAACAATCATAGCCATTGCAACACCTGAATACGATTCGAGCATAGATAACTGGTTGCTACATTTAAATACCCACCTCGACAGATGTAAAGAATTCACTTTTCATATAGATATAAAATCTAGAATTAGTAGGCGATCAAAAATAACTTAATCTAAGCGTAAACTAGTTAGATGCTTTCGTGGCTAAGCACTTAGACCAAGAGACCAGGTACTACTTTGTGCAGGTGCATAGAGTTGAGTTGTCTGGAAATGGTTCGTAGGGGTTCGAAGTTAATCTACATGTTGACCTGTGTAAAATAACTCTAAATGAGAACTATGTTTACTTTGTGGCTTCGATGGCGGAATACCATTTAGAAGACCTGTTGCAGTTGGTCTAGTTTGTGAAGGGTCTTATAAATCATTCAAACTAGCCGCAACAAGAGTAAGAGATATTGCCTTAGTTTGATGCCTACATTTCTGAAGCGAAACTAAATGAGTATTCTAAAAATTCACGTCTTCTTATGTCGGTTATCTCTATGCTGGAAGTAAAGAATCTCGGTTTGTTGGTATAGGAGTATGTCTAGCTGGCTCTGGACCAATTCCAAATAGAGTGGGTCATCGGGATGACATTCGACACACATGAAGAGAACTATGTAACACTGAATAATCGTAACTAAACAAAGCTCATCCTAGACTAATTAAACAATAGAGGCTCTGAAGTGATCAAAGAGCCCTCACGCTAACGTGAACAGAAACCCAGCTATGATCGACTGCTTTTGACCGTCAGCACTGTGCTGTGCGAATCAGCCAAAGCGATGGGCCACTATCAATCACTGTCCATTAAATAGATTAGTTTGGAGAACTAGCAGTAGAATCAGACTCAAACCATTATGCTAGTGCATAGTAATGGTGAGTAGCCTGCTGTGTAAGTTGCAACAGGAATTCTTCTGATGTAAACATCGATTTAAATAATTGACTTGCGCATATGTAAGCAGAATTTGCAAGTTATTAGCACGATAGTAAAAAATGCGTACAGCTGCAAAAATGTGGTCTCACGCGGCAAAAAACGAAATATCATAAAACAGCTATTTAAGCAATCAGCTTCCTCTTAACCTAAATAAGACAAGCAGGAGCATTAGGAATTTTCAGTTAAAACAAAAAAAATAAGGCTTGTTTGTTACGAGAATGTAACCAAGAAAGAATAACCTCGTAGATTCAGATCCTAAGGCTAGATGTTCATCGATACGATGACTAAGTAAGCTATATCGGAATTTCTACCCACTGATGCAGCTTAATTCAAAGACAAATCTGTCTTCGTTGTAGAATTCGGTTTCTTCTTGTGCAATGACAAGCCTTAAGACGATGAAGAAATTCAAGCACAAACCCCAGATTCTTAGCTCAAACTAACAGTGATGCAACTACAGAGTTATTTGAATTCTTCGCACACCTCAGTAAGTGATTTGCTGCAAGGTGGGCATAGATTTATGCTGCTGTATCCTGTGGACATAAATTTGGAGAACCAATATTATGGACAGAAAAATTTACACATCACTGATGTGCTGGTCAGCATGGTCGAACTAGAACTCTCTTTTAAACAGATTTTCTTCCTCATGCTATTACATGAGAAATTAATGGAGTCACTGAAGTAAATCTAGCAAGTCCAAGAACATATGCAGTCAAAAGTAGCCAAGACTGGTATAAAAGAGGAGGCACCCAAGAAGTCAACGATGCTAACACTGTAGACTAACGCTATTTACTTCGCTTTAATTAAAGAGATATCAGAGCAATCTGGTGATTTTTAGCCGTCATTGCCGATTCTTTCTTTAGAAATCAAGCACTCATACATGAGCTAGAAGACGCAGCCTACTGGTTTGAGATAGACTGATATCAGCTTTCCCTTGGAGCTGTATTATTTCAATTAGAAACTGAGTTTCTTTGAGCCTGTGATTGAACGAACACTGATTAAGTGTTTGGTTGCGGGTGGGATCCCAGGCGAAAAGAAAACCCAGCGATTGCAGATCGACGACAATATGAACGTCAACCTGTCCGTGGCCTTATATGAGAACCTATTCCTCTTGATCGATAATCTGAAGAATGAGTACACGGAGTACAGTCGTGTCCTGGAAACCTTAAACAAAGAACAAATCATCGGTGCAAATCTGTCATCCCAAGCCTAGTAACAGTAAGCAGAGGATGAACAGCTCAAGTCCACTAGTCATATTTTTTTCAGTCCCAGCAGCTATTTCATCAAGAATAAAACGGGCGAGCTTCTTATGTTTATGGCCAGTAAGAAGCCAGCCTACACGGAGCTCCAGCCGAATGAAGTATTGCCACTTGACTTTCAGAGAACCTCTTATTAAGAAGATAATATAGTGGCACCCGCTAGCCTGAATGATACGCTCGGCTCAGGTTAAGAACTTTTCGAAGGCGTTGACATATAGCCACATTCAGATACCCCTGGTACCAACCTTACTACTGAGTCGGATGAGGAAAGTGACTAAAGCGGATCGAGTGATGAATAGTGCTCGATAGCGCAGCTGGCAAGACACGGCCGCGACTAAAAGAAGCCTAGGTCACCTTACAGACGCGGTCAATTTAAATTTAAGAAGTCCGAGCCAAATCGTGTCTAGTTACAGGTTACGATCCAACGAGGCAAACACTATGAAAAATTTCAGCAATTCGAGATCAACTTCGACCTGTTAACGTGCTAGCGTGTCTATTTAGATGAACATAGGTAGTTGTATGTGATATGCCAGACGCAGATAAAGGATGGATAAAAGTTCCTGATTGTCCGCTCACCTATGCAAGTAACAAACAATTTGCAAATTCCTTTCGAAATTTAACTGTTTCAACCGTAGTTGCTTTAACCTAAGGAGGATGAAACTTTCAAGTTGCTGATGACTAAAACTGACTTCAACATGGTTGTCAAGCCAGGCGCCTCCCAAATAATCCCTCTCAAAGCCTGCAACTTCGACCATGTACAAATACGACCCATCAACGATTCTCAGCAGAGCACCAAGGACACTCACTAGTTCGAATGGTCCCAGAAAGCAAACTTGAAACTGTTGCAAGACGAACAAGTCATCTTTGAACAGAAACCTATAGTGCTGCAGTCGAGTATCACACGCAATAATCGCATCGTGACCAAAAACAACAATCAGATCTTCTTCGTCTTGAATGCGAATACGTACTCGATCCGCTCATTTATAGATTTCAATACTCAGCAGACCGAGTTCTTTAGTTTGAGGTACTTATCTGTCACTGCACCGTTTACGATTTAAAACTTGATTCCTGTGCCTATTACGATGATTTTCAAGAATATACTCAAAGATATTATTGATCCACAGCTGTACGATTTGAACTTCAAACACAACTCATCATTGCAGGTGCTATACTTGAACCCACTAAGCAATTTTGACTTTTCTGTGGCGATCCCAGGTTTCTAGTAATCTAACTTTATGCCTTTTAAGTTGGAAACAGACTAAGATTTTAAGTTGAGTCAGGACTTGTTGCAGAAAAATTACATTGAGGCTGGTTTTGGATAAGATTAGCTTGAAAACACATAACTTTAATCAAAGGCAGAATGGCGTTTTGTAAAGTAAAAAAGACTTTTGCTATAGTTATGCAGTCAGTTCCAATCATAGTTTAACATTTGCATGAACATTTCTTTTGTTCAGGGCTTCTACCACATTAGTTTTTACGCCAAATACTGGTTCCTTAACAACACTCAGATGCCTCTACTCGCCCAAGTCACGAAGCAAACATTCAGTTTCCCAACGCTCGAACTGCCGTTCATAAGCAACGACTTCGACTTTGACACAGTTAAACAATTTGCACAGTAAGATGGTTAGGAGTCAGAGAGTACAGGCAAGAAGATAGTAGAGGAGACGAGTAAGAGGCCAAGATTACCCTCTGGTGAAACAATTCGGACAGATGTCACACCTAAGGAAACCAAAGAGACACCCACAAAGCCCCTGCAGCAGTACACAAGAATCAGGAATATGCTGAGTGGAGCATGTATGGGCAACCAGCAACAAGAAAGCACCAGTAGCACGAAGATGCTGCAGTAGCCGACCCTTATGATGAGAATGAAACCGTGGGAGACAACTTATAAGTCTCAGTCCGCCACGGTCAAAGCTGGATTACTTGCTGCGCTCAGTCAAGAGAATATTGATCGCGTCTCAAGTATCTATTTCACTTAAGAATTGATAGCGTAGGAGCACGAGGAAGATGAGTCGATTAAAGAGGAAACACTGCCCTCCTATCGGACACTAGACAGTCAGCGCATCGAATAAAAACCCGTCCCAAAAGCTTTGACTAAAATGTCGCGCACTTCCATCCAAGTCACAAACTTCACGCAGTAGATTCAAGAGCAGTAAGCCGTGCCATTAAACCATACACCCTTGGCTAATTTCGACCTTTTCCCAGCGCCTTTGAGTGACAAAGACCAGCTGAAAAGAATTATTCTTTTCTCGGATATGCCTACAGAGGAGTTAACTCCAGAAAGTACAGATGAAGCGCCATCTCAAATTCTTAAACTTAAGATCTGCAACTCCGAATGGTAATCACTAGCCTTCGATATGGCAAAGCTTTAGTCGGAACCAATCAAGATCAAGGATGGTCTCAACATCTCAGCAACCTCCAACCAGAGTAGGCAACCATAGAGCTTATTCGAAATAGTCTCAGTCGTATCGTACTTGCCACAGCCATTCAGCTTCTCGAAACTTATCTGCTTCCAGCCTAGATACCTCATGGTCAATCGCACCTTCCAAATGGTCACCGTAGTGTAGGCCTAGTGCGAAGACTTGGGCTCTTTTAAGATCTACCCATAAGAGACTAGCATTTTCCATTGGACCGATGCGCTGAAACCACTGGAGATCTGTGTAAAGGTTGATGAACATGAGTTTAGCGGCAACATGCGTTTGGACAATATCGGTGAGCTCAATTTAAGACTCAAGAATACGCATCGCGAGGAGAACATGATCTTGAACGTATCGATTTCTGAGGAGACCAACTCCTTCTACATCTTGTTCTCTGATGTAAGTTTTGCGCCACCGTACCGCTTTGAGAACCTAACAAAGTCAAAATTCAAAATTCAGTAGACATAGGGCAGAATCGATGATTTTGATCAGCTAAATGCTTTCCAAACTTTATCATTCGCTTGGTCCTACCCCTTACACAAAAAATTACTTAAACTTTCCTTATGCCACTTGCAGTCGGAGGAGGACCTAGGCGTCTTCAATATAGACTCGATCAGTAAGAATGAGCGCATACCCCTCAGAGACAAGTTAAACAAACGTAGCTTTATTTTAGAGATAACGAACGAAAAAACAATAAAAGTTGTGAGGATCATCTACCCTCAAATGCTCGTCGAGGAAAAGCAGCAAGAAACGGTAACAAATCAAGTTTAGATAACCAAACAAAAATTGGTATTAAAAAGATTTGGCTGCTCAATTGTGAACTCGTAGGCGAGAGAACTGTGCTACATCAGTGTTTCGAACTTTAAGCTGTGTAGTCAGCAAACACCAAAGCAGTAGGAAGTTTCAGTTAAAGCAGGCGATATTTAGATTGACAACCAGTTGTCGCGAGCAAACGACGCAATCATATTTAAAAGAGAAGCGTCGCAACGACAGCAATACTTCCTGTCGTTGTCGTATCTGTTTGTAAAAAATGAGGCTATTGAGAATTTGCTTTACTACAAGTACTTCATTTTTGAGTTGGTGCCCTTCGAACTGAACTTTGACGGCAATTTTTGTGATGAAGCTTACAAGTATGCGGTTGACGTGTTTTAATTAGCGGCAAAGTACGCTTTCAAGAGCAAGCACGGCTAGTTGATTGGAGCATCGTAGCTGATGCTAGACACAGAGAATGAACCCACGGCGATGAGGGCAACACTAGCCACCCCAGCCGGTTAAGATTAGATGAAGAATGCAATTAGTGAACTGAAGAAAAAAGGATAGCCGTTGTTGGAGACGTCAAGAGATGTCAAGAAGATCTACTTTGAACAGTTTTAGATAAATGAAATCCGACTCAGCTTCACATTCAGTAGTTCGCCTATGTTGTTTAGAGAGTTCACTATGAATCCAACACTCAAGTTTTTGATTGTTCTACTGAGCAGTCTGAAAAATGTCAAACTCAAGTTCTCTAAGTTCCACCTACAAAGCTAGCACCTGTTAATGTCGACATTTGTGGCAAAACTGAGAAGGTTCTATTGGCATGAAGTTGCTAATCATGCCTAGCTGCTAAAAATAGTGTCGTCGATGGGCATATTTGGTAATCTTTCGGACACAATAAGCAATCTGGCTACAGCTTTTAAGAGCTTGATAAGGATTCCATTTGAAAATGATGAAAATAAGGTTAGGGCTGTGCTGGTAGGATCTGTTGTCTTCGTTAAAGACTCTGTATCGGCGATATCGTGCTCTGTTGGCTCCATTATTGACTCACTGAGGTAAGGTGTTGTGTTCTTAGTCTAGCAAAGCTAGCAGTCGGAAGGGGATCATGGCGCATCCCTAATCGACAAGGATTTGTTCGAAAATGACATCGAGGAGGCATCTAGGCCTATGAATAATCATTTTAGCACACCGTTGACGACAATCGACACTCAAAACAGGATATGGCTAAAGATTATTACGAGAGAAAAGTAGAATTATGATGTGAAGAAGAGGATGATGCGCAAGAATCAGTATGAACCTAGTTTGGCCGGTAGGGGGCGCTCCTAACTCAGAAATCAGACCCAACAGAGCTACTTGTATGAGATAGTGAAAATAACGGCCCAAAGTGTCTTCTTTATTCCGAAGAAACTGATTTAGGGCTCAGCTGGATTCTTTAATATATTTTTGGATGAAGAGTCGCCGAGGTAACTTTAAAAAGTAAGACCGCCGAGGTTTGTAAGTTTCACGATGGAGCTTGAGCCGTACAGTAAGAAAAAAGCGTTCGCCTTAGAGATTTTGAACGAAATAAACTTGAATGTCATAGAGGCAGAAACGATACAGAAGCTGTACACGATGTCATAGACCGTCGTCATAATCACAGGCAAGCGAATCATTTGTGTAGAGGAGCATACTAATCTGCAGCGGCCATAAGTAAGTGGGTTGCCCCTTCTGCCTCATAGCAGTGGCAGTGGTGAGGGACAAAAGCAGTATCACAGTCAGGGTGGCTAGGTTTACAGGCATTGGAACGTGTTCTTCAAGGACATCATCAGGGTCTCCATCGAGATAATCGACAGGGAAAACCGCATCTTAACCAAGGACTTTGAGCGATTTCTCATTTAGGATTGCGACCAACCGATTAAGAACCTGGTTAAACTGGTGCTCAAGGTGCACTTCATGGTTAATGAGGAAAAGAAGTCCGATACGATGGCGGGCTTCCAGGTTGCACGCAGGGACATCAAGGCGAAAACTAAAGATATCCGTGTTGTAAAAAGAATTCTGAGGACGCTTGAGAATAGGTTAAAATGATTTACGAAGAATTTAAATTAAATTCATTAATTACAATAATGGGGTTTTGGGGTTTTGGGG
>Ga0194118_10006540_pt1 | contig 11548 bp, 19 predicted proteins | sample TA2MahsurfametaG_2_FD_148662 | JGI IMG/M metagenome (GOLD analysis project Ga0194118, IMG submission 148662) | Freshwater microbial communities from Lake Tanganyika, Tanzania - TA2015013 Mahale N5 surface | ecosystem: Environmental > Aquatic > Freshwater > Lake | place: Tanzania: Lake...
AATACAGGGAAAGAATTTCAAATATCGACTCAAGAGATTCCAACTTCAAATGTGACAGAAGAAATAAAAGATAATACGTTTCCCGAACTAACACCAACTAACTCAGAAGAATTAGTTGAAAAAAAAAATTTTTAACGGAGGAAGGTCACTTAGAGGTGGAGGTAAACTACCCCTTAAACACGGAAGATACTCAATTATTAGATTTGGCGGAACAAACTCCACCGGTCTCGACTCCCGATGATTTATATTGGGAAACAGATGATTCAAACCCTAATCAGATTATTTACGACTTAGAAAATAACGAAGTAATTATCCCAATTGACGAGGATATCATGACAACACCAACACCACAAGATTTAACAATAATTAAAAAAATAGTTTCAAGAAATGTTGGTAATACAAGACGTAGACGAATTAGATAAGTCTAAATTAAATATTGTAAAAAGAAAATCCAAAAAAACACAAATATTACTCTACGATACGCAAAGAAGGGTTGATGATTTTATTCAAAAAATTAAGTATCGTAAAAATGGTAATTACGAAGATATACCTCATTTTATCATTACTAAGTTAGGAATGATATATCAGTTATTTGATAGTTACTATACCTCAAAAACATTTAATAGTCTCTATTTAGATAGAAAACAAATCAAAATTGCTATTGAAAATCTTGGATGGTTAAATAAAAATACTATAACAGGTTCATATAGCAATTGGATAGATGATCCTTATCGCTCAGAACCACTCGTAAAAAATTGGAGAAACCATTATTATTGGGACAAGTACAATGATATACAAATGGATAAAGTTTCTGAATTATGTGAGTTCTTATGTGACAAACATCATATTTTTAAACAACATGTACCATCTCAGGGATATATTGAGAATATATTTAAATTTAATGGTGTTGTATGTAAATCCAACTTTTCAAATATTTATACAGATATAAACCCGTCATTTAATTTTAGAATATTATTTAATCATGCAAAATAGAAAAAACATAGGTTACGACGAGACCAAAAAAATGTTAAATGCATTAAGAAACCTTAATGAAACAATTAGAATAAACAAAATTCTAACTGAACAAGAAACATCTACGTTATCAGATGTAGATAAGGAAATAGATGTTATAAACGATGTTGATATTAAGATATTATCTTCCGATAAAATGGATATGAAATTATCCGATGAACACAAAAACGCAATATCTGGACTAATAGACTCTTTTAGACAACAAGTCTCAGAAATTGCTATTATGGAACCAGGTATAACCTTAAATACGAATCAAATTAGACTTGATGGGTCAATTTCTAATCTTGATTTAAGCTTTGTACTAATTTCAGGAGAGGAGTCGGGTTTTTATATAAATGCGGACATGTTAAAAATCGAGAATGAAATACTTGTGTCCATAGATAAATTAGCCAAATTTCATTTAGTATTTGAGGATACCATGAACCCAATAATACGAGAAAGAAGTAATAACTAAAATGCCACTTACAGATACAGATAAGAGAGAAATAGAAAGAATCACCAAAAAGGAGATTAAAGATTTCATGGATTCAACTCAGGCTCATAAGTTAGTTGTGGATATGGTAAAAAAAGAGATGGGTACAAGAGACATAAATGATAAAGTTATCGACTTATCAACTAAAGTCGTTATTGAGTTATTTAAAACCCTATGGCAGAGAAAGTCATTTTGGGAATCGGCATTAAAAAATGTTAAATAAAGAAAAAAATATTAGACCCGATATTGAGGGTGAAATGGACGAACTTCAAAGAGTTTCACAAGATTTGAAACGTGATGAAGGTATAGATATTTCTGTCGATGAGGTTATAAAATCTTTTGAAAATTCAGAGGAAGAAACCCTGACGGATGATGTTTGGGTTAAATTGGAGAATACAGAATCAAATGAAATAGAAAAAGATGATTGGGATTCAGTAATTAATATCGCCAAAAATTATAAAAAAACCAATCCAAAGAAAATTAAAAAGGTTATAGAAAGTAATGAATATCATAGACCATTAATTTTAAAATTGGGAGATAGATACATTTTAGTTGCTGGAAACACAAGATTATCAACCGCAGCGGCAATGGGGATAAATCCAAAAGTTTTCATTGGTCAAGTAGAGTTAAATAATGAGTTAAACGAAAAATGGTCTAAAAAATATAAGAAATCAATAGACTGTAACAACCCAAAGGGTTTCAGTCAGAGGGCTCATTGTCAAGGTAAAAAGAAAGAAACTAAAGAATCAATGGGGGCAGACTCTGCGGGTGCGTTTGTCGGTCCCACTTTAGGTGGTATAATAAAGAAAAAAGATTTATATAAATTTGGAAACTTTAAAAAATACAATGTAGATGAGGCAACGGACGCATCTTCTTCAGGACAATATGATGTACCATTTGGTGATGGTGGTAAAAATCCGTTAAAAATAAATGGTCCTGAAAGTATTAAGAAGTCGAGAGCGGTAAAAGATAAGAATTTTCCTAAATGGGGTGGACCCGGTGGTATTTTTATAAAAATTAAAGAGAAATGTAAAAAATATCCATACTGTAATCAGGGTGATATTAATGCAATAGAACTACTTGAAATTAAGAATGAAGTGGTTGAAATATCTCAAAAGTTCGGTATACCATATAAAGAAATGGAGAAAATCGTATTAAATGAAATAAATAAGATATTTATAAGTATGAATTTATCAGACATCAACTCATTGATAGAAAGTATTGCTAAGGACGAAGTAAAGAAAACTATTCTTTCTGAGTCAGAAAACAGCAAAAAAGAAGTTTACCATATTAAACTTAAGGGTGAACCTATTGATACTTTTAAAAGTAAAGAGGAGGCTGAAGAAGCGTTACAAAAATATCAAATAAAAGAAAAGGGTGAACTTATAATTGAACCTGAAGTCTATGAATCATACGTAGATATGATTGAAAAAATGGACCAAATGGGACAAGAATTAGAAGAAAAAGAAAATCAAAATATGGAAAATCAACAACCAATGGAAGGAAACGCCTTTGCTTATGCAGCATTAAAAGCGAAAGAAGCGGGTAAAAAAAGTTTTAAATTTAAAGGTAAAGAACATGATGTTGAAGAATCATGGAAACAACTTGAAGAAGAAGAGGGTATGTGTTATGAGTGTGGTGATAAATCTATGGAAGAAAAATTAGTTGGTAAACAAAAGAAATTGGATATGGATAAAGATGGTGATATTGGTGCTGACGATTTATCAAAACTAAGAGATATGAAAGAAGATGATGATGAAGAAGATATGGTTTTCATTATATGGTCAAAATATAGTGAAGATGCATACAAAGAACATCAACCCGATACCTTTTCAGATGAATTTGAATATGCTGATAATGTAATTAATCATGTTGTACAATCTGCAATTTCAAATGGAGAATGTGATGAAGAAGACGAGAATGATTTGGTTGATGAAATTAAAGAAATGTTCGCTTTAGATATTTTTGATGTTTATAGAGAAGAGGTTGGTATTGAAGGTGATGACGAAGATGGTGAGGAAGAGGAATTAGATGAAGGATTTACTATGTTTATGTCATCTATTATTTCTGATTATAGAGAAAAATATGGTAGAGACCCAAGTGATGAAGAATTGGGGAAAGAAATGAAAAAGATTTACAGCGAACCAAAAAAAGACAAAGATAAAAAAGACGATAAAGATAAAAAGAATGTTAATGAAGGTGATGGTAATTGTAGTGAATGCGGAGGAACGATGTATGAGAAAGAATGTTCTGAATGTGGTTATATTATGAACGAATCAAAAACTAATAAAAAACTTATTCGTTTTACGGAATCGGAAATGGTAAATTTAATTAAGAAAATGGTTACTGAATCAGTACATGGTTTAGAAGTTACAAAGAAAGCACAATCACAATCTAAAAAAGATAATGAAGCGAATGCTAAAGATGTGAAAACAAAAATAGAAAAAGCGGTAAAAGTCGAAGGTAGTGATAATCCTGAATTCCCACATCAAAACAATAGTGGTACTAAAGTTGCAAGACAAAATAATGAGGAAGAGAATGAGTTCGTTGAAGATAACAGAGGAGGTAAATCAATCGATTTGGATTATGATCACGAACCATCGGATAAATTTAAAAAGAGATTAAAGTCGGCATTAGAAGGTGATTCTACTATGGGTAATTCACAAGAAGCCGCTAATGTAGTTAAAAGTGATTTAGGTAAGAATTTATCTAAACAGGCTGAAAGAAAAGGTAAAAAAGATGAACAGGCACCAAGATACAAAAAGGAACCTCAACCTGTTAAAGAAGTCAATGAATCTGAAAAACAAATTTCTTCTGTATTAAAAGAAGAAATTGAGAAGATTAAGAAAATGGCCTCTTACAACAAGAAAACTCAGTAATATCTTCTTTTTCTTTTCTTTTATCCTTATATTATTAAATTATTAGGGGTATGGAAAATAAAGAAGGTTACTTAGAGTTTATATTTTCAGAAAGTTATAAAAATCAAATCGATGTTTGGTATCGAGCATATAATATATCTCGAGAAAAAACCGAATTGTTTCGTGATTTTTTAATTTCACTACACGAACTAATTGATAAAACATATTTGGGTCCCGAGGTCTTCGAAGTGGAAGAAGACCAAATGGGACACTTCACATGGTGTTGGAATAAAACAATCGAAAGTTTTAATAAAGAAAGAATTTATTTAAAAGAAATCGGTTCCCATAAAGACTATTTCTGTAATTTTTACATCGAGGCCTTTTACATCACCAATTTAGAGGGTAATAATTCAAAAATACTAGAATATCTCAACAAATTATTCGATTTCAAACATAAAAAATCTAGGTCTGAACTTGATATGTTAACGGAGATTTATAAAATGTTAGATCAAAACTTGAAAAAGTGAATTTTTTTCCATATATTGATATTAAAAACCGAAATAATATGGAAACCTTAAGAAAAATTAAGGAGTTGGTTGAAAAGATGTCAGTAGATACCCAAAAAGTTTTTGAAAAAGGAAATCGAAGTGCATCAATCAGAGCTAGAAAATATGCTCAAGAAATAAAACTCCTAATTGCACAATATCGAAAAGAAGTATTAGACGAAATTAAAAAACATGATTAACGAATTAAAGTTGTTTTTACTTATACTAAGTTTAGTATTTGCCTTACCATTTGTTTTTGAATTTGTATTTAAATTGTTTCAGGAAAACCCCGAACAGATTGATGTAAATAAAACAGAAAAGGTGTTACTTCATATTGCAATTGCATATATAATAACCTACATTTTAATTTAATAATGTGTTTGAAAATATAAAATCGTTAAGACCTTATTTCTTTTCATTAAGAGAAATAGAAAACAATGTTAGTTTAGATATCAAGATTCCTTTGACATGGAAATACGATGAGATTATAAAACCATATCGTATTTTAAACGTAAAAATACAAGACAAAAACGATAAATATACTTTATTGTCTCTTATATCAAAAGCTAATCAAAATGGATATGATGTTGCGTTTGCGTGTGCAAATGAAATAATTAAACTCAATAAGGAAGAGGAGGAGAAACAAAGACTCTTTCAAGAAAAGGTAAAAGAGTTACAAGAGTTATTCAAAAAAGAATCCTTAGACAAATTGAAAGATATAAACTTACAAATGTTAGATGGACAAAAGATTACAACAAGCATCGGATTGGTTGAAGAAGGAGATGGAGAAGGACAAGATGGAAGTGGAGAATTACAAGAATCAGACGATTGAAGAAATAAAAAATATAGATAAGAAAAAATTATTTGTTGAAAAACCGAAACCTAAAACAACAGTATTTAAAAAGATATTAAAAATATTCGGTTATGACAAAAAAAGGTGATTTATTAAATCAGTTGGCTTTGATATCAGATTTAGTTGAGAAACTAAACGCGGACATGAAATCGAACACAATTATTTTTGAAGTTTCAAAATTAGAATTTGATAGAATCTATCAATATATCGAAAAAAAGAATAACAGAAAGTCAGTTACACCAAAGGATAGATTTACAATTACAATAGGGGTTGTGGATATTGTTTTTAGTACGAATAATGTCTAAAGAGTTCTCTTCTTTTAAAACCTTTAGATTCAAGTAAATTATACAGTAGTTTTCTTTGGTGTGTTGTAATATCTTTCACAAAAATAAAATTACCTTTTTTCTTTTTTAATAGTTTTTCTTTAACAAGTTCAAATAGTCTTTCTGCGTCATGAAGATTCTTGTTACCATATAACCACACATCATTTTCAACCTGTACAAATAACTTATTATTTAAAGTGAACACTTGTGCGATTTCGGATATTGGATAAATTTTATCCATCATCTCATGAAATCTAATTCTTTTTTTTATTTGAAAATCATAAATCAATTCCTCTTTCCAATAAGGAATTATTTCTTTTATCCTGAATTTACCATCTTCCATTTTAGCCTCGATATTTCTACCTAAACTATCTTTAACCCACGGATTGGTTGACCATCTTGTGTTTGGAAATATGAGTGCTAATTCAAAAACCTGTTCTTGATTTCTTTTACCCCCTTGTATTTTTACAAAATCAGGTTTACGTTGTGTTTTATGTTCGTTCCAATATTCTGTAATGGTTGTTCTTTTCATACACTTATAGAGAATTTTAATTCTTTTTTTGTTACAAAATAGAACAATAAAATATTTTCCCTTTTTCATAATAGTTTAGTAATGAGATTATAAATCCCGTATATGGAAAATGCGGATATAACAATGAATGTTAATATCACCCACTTTTCCATTTTTTCAGACTCCTTTTCTATAAAGTCCATCATCTCCTTTTTTTCTTTCTTTTTACATTTTGAACAAGCCATACCAAAAATATACTAAACATATTTCTCTTTTTCAATTTTAAAGGTTATATTTTATAATAAAGATTAATGATTAATAAATGATATCTTATATTGGCGGTAAAGCTAGAATCGGTAAATGGATAGTACCTTATATTCCTAATGATATTGAAACATACGTTGAGGGTTTCTCAGGTATGTTTTGGGTGTATTTTAATATGGAACTTAGTGATTATCCTAATCTTAAAACAGTGGTCTATAATGACTTTAATAAATTAAACACTAATCTATTCAAATGGGCGAAACAGTATGATACATTTTGGGATGCGTTGTCACAATACCCATGTCAACAACTTGGTGTTGTTAATACTCCACCAGAATATGAACAAATGTTCAAAGATTATCAAAGAGAAATATTTGATTCTAATTTTGTTATCACAGAAGAAAATAGTTTAGAAGTTGCGTGTAAATATGTTTATGTCTTAGGTCAAGTGTTTTCAGGTTCAAAACCCGAAACGGCATCCTATATGGATTATAAAGGAGATTATAGATGTAAAGTCTTGGTGTTTATGGATAAATTAAAAAATTCTAAGTATAGAGAACATTTTGATAAAATAACTTTTATTGAAAATCTTGATTTTGAAAAGGTTGTTGAGAAGTATGATTCACCAACAACATATTTTTATATGGACCCACCATATTGGAGGACTGAGAACTATTATTCTAATCATGATTTTGATTCGAGTGACCACGAAAGACTTGCGAATGTTATAAAATCAATACAAGGAAAGTTCTCACTTTCTTATTATGATTTCCCACAACTACAAGGATGGTTTCCACAATATCAGGTTACTGTTGGTAAACATAATCAATTAGATATGTTTGGTTATTCGGGGTACACATGGGAAAGAAAAGATTTCAGTAAAGCCGCATCCACAAAGAAGGAAAAAAATATCGGAACTGAACTATTAATAATGAACTACTGAGTTCAATATTTATTTAAAAATTAAAATTATGGAGTCACATTGGTACGTGGTAAAAGTTTTACCCGGTAGGGAAAGAATTCTAAAAGAAGAGTTTAACAAACAAATTACGCAAGGTAAAATAAATAATATTACAAGATTCGTCTGCCCAACAGAAAGAGAATTTAAAATTATAAAGAATAAAAAAGTTATTAGAGAAAAAGTTCTTTATAGTGGATATCTTTATTTTGAAAGTCAAATTAATCTTTCAAAAGAAGATTTAAAGTTCATATCTGGATTTAATGGACTTATGGGTTTTATGGGTGAAAGAATACCAATAAAACTTAAGGAAACAGATGTTAAAAGAGTAATTAAAGACGAGAAATTAGAAGAATTTAACCAATCAATGAAGTATAATTACTCTGTTGGTGATTCTATAAAAATTATAGACGGACCATTCACAACATTTGAGGGTATTATTTCATCAGTTAATGGAGAAAAAGTCTCATTAGAGGTAAGAATTTTTGGGAGAGTTACTTCGGTTGAATTAACTTTGCGTCAAATTGAGAAACTTTAAATAACATGTCACCAGAGGTTTTAATTTACATAAGAAACATCAAAAAATTTTTAGATACAAATGATGAGGCTCATCAGTATTTTTTAAAAGATTTAAATGAAGATGATTTTTATTCAAAGATTGCAGAATCATCTCAAAAAAATTTTGATAAGAATGGTGACCCAATGTTATTAAGGAATCAATTTGAAGAAATAAAAAATCAATTATTAAAATCGTCAAATAAAAAAAAAGAAAACAATATTTTTTTAGATTTAAAAGATTTCGGAACAATTTGTTTAAATTAGTTTATTCTTAATCAAAATATTGTTATAATTTTTTTATGGACAAATCTTTACCAAAAAACTATCCTATTTACGAAGCGTCATATGGAGGGGACATCCCCACAGAACAATATTTTGTAATATTATTTGATGTATTACCATCTAAGTATGAGCAATCAACTAAAATGTATGATAAGAACATCGAAAATTATTTTATATTGAATGGTTTCGTAAAGATTATTGATTCAAGAATTTCAAATAGAAGAAGTGAAACCACGCACTCGGTCATTTTAAAAAATGAAAGTAATAAAATTATTTTAGAACTTAATTCAACCGATAATAATAAAGAAAAATCCCTCTTTAATATTAAGGTGTACTACGATATTAGTAAAGGTGAAGTAGCTAAACAATTAAAATTCGACGACCTCAAACCATTTGAAAGAAAAAAAGAAAAATCAAACATTAGTTTGATAAGATCTGATATGGGTCACTTAGACACAGAGGATTATGATTTAGTTGTGCCAGAAACAAATATAGAATTAAATTATGGTTCAGAATTTTCTAAAGTTCATGAAGTAATTATCAATTCATTAAATAAAAAAAACGGAAAGGGTATCATACTTTTACATGGAGACCCCGGTACAGGAAAAACATCATACATAAAATATCTCACATCTTTAATTAAGGAAAAGGATGTTTTGTTTGTACCACCATCAATGGCCGAAATGTTATCCGAACCCACAATTATTCCATTTTTGATGGACCATATAAACTCAATTTTAATTATTGAGGATGCGGAAAGGGTAATTGCAGATAGGGAGGGGAATGGGTCACCCGCAGGTGTTTCGAATATCTTAAACCTAACCGATGGTATTTTGGGGGACTGCTTGAATATTCAAATAGTTGCCACCTTTAACATGAAACGTGAAAAAATTGATTCGGCTTTACTTAGGAAGGGTAGATTGATTGCGGAACACAAATTTGAAAACCTATCTGTTGAGGAAACAAACAAACTTTTAAAACATTTAAATAAAGATGTTAAAAGTGATGTCGGACTAAGTTTAGCGGATATTTATAACATAGACGTAGAAGTTTATAAATCAAAAACGAAAAGTAAAATAGGATTATATTAATATGGAAAATGTAAATGCACAACAATTAGGTCAATTACAGAGCGCGGGACATAAATTATTAGTTGATTTTTGGGCTCCATGGTGTGGACCTTGTAAAAATTTACTACCAAGACTCGAGAATCTTGAAAACAAATACCCAAATGTAAAATTTGTTAAAATAAATGTGGACGAGAATGTTGATTTTGCCTTGGATTTAAATATCAGGACCGTACCAACCGTAATTGTTTACGATGGTGATAGTATTGTTAATAGAAGTACAGGTGCAAATCAAGATATTGTATATACGAATATATTAGATAATTTATGAGTTCACAAGTAGTTGTTTTTACTCTTAATGGTTGTTCACATTGTATTAATTTAAAAACAAAATTGAACGAAATTTCAATACCTTTTACAGAAATAGAAATAACCTCAAATCAAAAAATTTGGGATAAGGTAGTGGAACAAACTGGACACAACGTGTTACCTACAGTCTTTATAAAAAAAGAAAATACGGATGTGGGTCCAGTCTTTATACCGGGTAAGGACTTCGAAAATGTTGATGATATAGTACCAAAAATAAAAATTCATTTATAAAAATAAAAAAAGGGGGGAATTATTCCCCTTTTTTTATGCACATAAATATAATAAAAGTATTTATGTAAAAGACTTTACTTTTTAATGGCATTACAAAGAATAAATTGGACACAGATTGACACAACAAGCGTTCCCTCGGGTTCCGTTATAGATATTGGAGCCATTTCAGGTCCACTTCGCGCTGGTTACTTTGAGAACTTATACATATCGGGTTTATCTTTTGATGATTATCTTGGTGAGACCGCGGGTATTGATGCGTTAAACTTATATACATCATCATTGAATCAGGCAATACAATTAACTGGTTCAAATTTAACCGTAAAAGGTAATCTTGTAGTAAAAGGAACAACGACGATTATAGATTCGAATGTAATCGACTTAGGTGATAATATAATTTCATTAAATGGTATTGAGGGTAGCTTCGGTGGAATTTATGTTAATGATCAAACAAATCCAGGTAACATATCAGGTTCTTTACTTTGGGATGCGACTAACAATTATTGGATTGCGGGTCCTAGTGGTAGTGAAAATAAAGTTATTTTATCAACTGATACTGACGCGGGTATTTGGAGAGAGACAGGTTCATTTTTCGCAACAACAAATGACCTACAAGTTACGGGGTCAATGACAATTAAAGGTGATTTAAGAGTTGAAGGTACAACTACATTAGTTCAAAAGTTAGATTCGAATGTAGAATCTTTAATCGTTTCGGGTGCAATGAGTATTGTGAGAAACGAATTAACACCCCAAATAGTATCTGCATCTATGACAATACAAAATTTAGGAACTTTTGCAGACAGAAGTAAGATGACAACATTTACTGAAATTGATTGTGGAGATGGTTTTTTTTAATTTAAAATAAAGTATTTATATATAATAAAACAAGACTATAATTTAGAAAATGGCACAAATAATTAAACACAGAAGAGGTTCGATTGATGCACTATCAGGTGCCACCGCAAAAAAAGGCGAATTAGTAATGGCTACCGGTTCCGTTGGGAATATGCAAGGTCCATGGATTTTTGTCGGTGAAACGGAAGGTAGTGCGGGAGCATTCAGAGGATTATCAAAAATATATCAAGGTACCACCGCTCCCGATTTAACCGTTGGAACATGGGGATCAACACTAAATGGAACACCTTTTTACGGGTCCACCAATCAATCTTTACATATTTTAAGTAATGCTGGTAACACCGTAATGGATTTAACAGGTAACATTGAGGGT
>Ga0194118_10006549_pt1 | contig 11533 bp, 5 predicted proteins | sample TA2MahsurfametaG_2_FD_148662 | JGI IMG/M metagenome (GOLD analysis project Ga0194118, IMG submission 148662) | Freshwater microbial communities from Lake Tanganyika, Tanzania - TA2015013 Mahale N5 surface | ecosystem: Environmental > Aquatic > Freshwater > Lake | place: Tanzania: Lake Tanganyika...
CGGTCACCGCCAGTACGCCGAGCGCGAAGCAACAGAAGGCCAGCCAACGTCGCCACACACCGAAATCGCGAATCTTTGTCTTGGTTACCGAGCGCCTCATGCGAGCTATTCTTGCACGAGACGGCGCACTGTATGTGTCGCTGCGCCCCAGAGGAGCCTTTTTTGAACAAAAAATTTCGATGTCGAGCCCTGGCCTACGTCGGGGTAACGCTTGCGCTGTTGACGGGCAGCTATCCCGCCCTGGCCGCCGACCCGTCAGCCCCGGTCGCTCTTGCACCCGCGGGTCGATTCATCGGCAGCACCGAGTCCAACGGGATCCTCTCCTTCAAGGGGATCCGTTATGCCGCCGCACCGACCGGCAAGCTGCGCTGGCAGGCGCCGCGACTTACCCAGCGAAACCGCGAGACTGTCGACGCGACTGCCTATGGACCGGCCTGCCTACAACCTGCACCCGCGCGAGCCGCGCCCGCCACGAGCGAGGACTGTCTGTTCCTCAACGTGTGGACGCCCGACCTTGATCGTGCCCAGCGGCGACCCGTGATGGTCTGGATACATGGCGGCGGCTTTCGCACCGGCTCCGGTCGCCTGCCCGGCGAAGTGCTTGCAGCCGGTGATGTTGTCGTCGTATCGATGAACTATCGACTGGGTCCGCTCGGCTTCATGGCACACGAAGCCCTGCCCAATCGCACCGCCAATTTCGGCTTGCTCGACATGATCGCGGCGCTCGACTGGGTTCAAGGCAACATTCGCAGTTTCGGTGGCGATCCGACGAACGTGACGATCTTCGGTCTCTCGGCGGGCGGGCAAGCCGTGAATCTTTTGATGGTCAGTCCTCAGGCCAAGCGAAAGTTCCAGCGTGCGATTGCTCAGTCGGGATATGCCACTTGGGCCTTACCGCGCACACGCCGAGCACCCGCACCCGCGCCAAAGTCTGCGACGCTCGGCGTCGCCGAAAGCGCCGAGTCGCTGAGCGCCGCCGTCATCGCGGCGGTGCAAAAAAAACCTCAAACGACAGAGCTCCTCTACTCACTGGACGGCCAGGCCTTGGTCGAGGCAGTCCGCGGCTTCCAACTGCCCATCGTCGATGGCGATTCTTTGCCTGATGAGCCCGGCATTCTGTTCATGCGCGGCCGGCAAGCGGCCGTTCCCTTCATGACGGGGGGCAACAGCTTCGAGGGCTCGGTGATGCCGGAGTCCGGTATCACCAAAGAAATGCTCGAACAGATTCTGGGGGAAGAACTGCCGGCGCTACGCGCCGCCTATGCCGATGACTTCGCGGTCAGCGACACCTTGGGCGTTGCACGAATTTTTGGCGATTACCGCTATCTGCTCTCCTCACGGCTGCTTGCCCACTCGATGGATACGGTGAACGCCGGCGGCTGGCTGTATTACACGGACCTCGCTGCGGCACAGCGGCCAGCCGGACAACCAGGAACGCCGCACGGCTATGACTTCGTGTTGCTGTTCGACACGGACCGCACGGCGAGTCCGTCGACTCGCGAACTCGGCGCTCGTATGCGGCGTCATTGGCTGGCCTTTGCGCGGCACGGTCGCCCCGATGTCGAGGGTCTTGCCCCGTGGCCTGCCATCGAGGACTCCGCCGAGGAGTGGATGGTCTTCGGCCGAGCGGATGGTCCTCGCCGCCGGGTCCTCGCAGAGAAGATCGATCTTCTCGAGCGCAACTACCGACGGCGGGTAACGCCCCTATATAATTGAGCGCCGATCGGGCCGTAAGTCTTCAGGAGCCATCGCATGGATCGCCGCAATTTTTTCGCCGTTGCCAGCGCCGCCACGGTTATCGCCGCCACCACTTCAGACACCTTGCTCGCCAACACCAGCGACAATCCGTTCCTCAAGGCTTGGACTTTGCCGAACGGCGCGCCACCGTTCGATCAGATCAAAGAAGAGCACTTCCTTCCTGCGTTCGAGGCAGGTATCGCTGAGCGACGCGCAGAGATTGCAGCCATCACGGCGCAGCGCGCTGCGGCCACTTTCGCCAACACCATCGACCAGCTCGAGAGCGGCGGAGATGTCCTCAACCGCGTGCAAGCGGTGTTCTTCAACATGTCATCCGCCAATACCAATGCGGATATCCAGCGCATCCAGCGCGAAATCAGCCCCAAGCTCGCAGCGTTCCGCAACGACGTTTACCTCGATGCGAACCTGTTCGCGCGCATCGAAAAAATCCATGAAGGCCGCAAGTCACTGAAGGCCGAACAGCGTCGCGTCATCGAGAAGTACTACGACGATTTCGTGCGCGCCGGCGCCAAGCTGAGCGAGGCACAGAAAAATCGGGTGCGCGAGATCGATCAACGCATGTCGATGCTCTCGGTGCAGTTCCAGCAAAACCAACTCGCCGACTCCAACGCCTTCAGCCTCGAGCTCAAGACCGACGCTGATCGCGCCGGCCTGCCCGCCTTCGCGCTTGCCGCTGCGCAGCAAGCGGGCAAGGACGTAGGGCAGGAAGGCAAATACCTCATTACTTTGTCGCGCTCATCCGTCGAGACATTCCTGCAGCTCGGCGAGAACCGCGAACTTCGCGAGAAAGCCTTCAATGCGTGGGCGGCTCGCGGCGCCAACGGCAATCAGTGGGACAATCGCAAGATCATTGGCGAGATGGTTGCGCTGCGCGCCGAGCGCGCCAAGTTGCTGGGTTTCGAAACCCACGCCGATTTCGTGCTTGCCGACCGCATGGCCAAGACGCCGGGCGCCGCGCGTGATTTGATCGAGCGCGTTTGGAAACCGGCGCGCGAGCGTGCGCTGCAAGAGCGCGCCGACATGCAGGCCTTGATCGATACCGAGGGCGGCAACTTCAAGCTGCAGGGCTGGGACTGGCGCTATTACGCCGAGAAAGTCCGCAAGTTGCGCTTCGATCTCGATCAGGATCAGATCAAGCCCTACTTCCAGCTGGACAAGATGATCGAAGCGCAGTTCTTCGTCGCCAACCGCTTGTGGGGTCTGACCTTTGCCGCACGCGCCGATCTGCCCGTGTATCACCCGGATGTCCGCATCTGGGAAGTGCGCGAGCGCGACGGAGAGTTCATCGGTCTTTTCTATGGCGACTTCTATGCGCGCCCGTCAAAACAATCGGGCGCATGGATGAGCAGCTACCGAAACCAGCGCAAGATCGGCGGCGCACGCACGCCGGTAGTGGTCAACGTCTGCAACTTCAACAAACCGGCCGCCGGACAGCCCGCCCTGCTCTCGTATGACGATGCCGAGACCCTGTTCCACGAGTTCGGTCATGCGCTGCATGGCCTGCTGTCAGACGTCGCCTACCCGCGCGTCGCAGGCACGTCGGTGCCGACCGACTTCGTCGAGTTTCCCGCGCAAGTCTATGAGCACTGGCTCGGCGAACCCGCCGTGCTGCAGCGCTTCGCTGCGCACTACGAGACAGGCGAGCCAATCCCGCAGGCGCTGCTGGATCGTCTGATGGCAGCACGCAATTTCAACCAGGGATTCGCAACGGTCGAATTCCTCGCAAGTGCTTTTGTCGATCTCGATGCGCACATGATGACCAATGTCGATGCCGCGACCTTCGACATCGATGCGGTCGAACGCGACAGTCTCGCGCGCTTGCAGATGCCGGCAGAGATCGTCTGTCGGCATCGACCGACGCACTTCGGCCACATTTTCTCGGGCGGCTACTCAGCCGGCTACTACTCCTACATGTGGTCGGAAGTCCTCGACGCCGATGGCTTCCAGGCCTTCAAGGAGGCCGGGGATATCTTCGATCCGGCGACGGCCGCTCGGTTACGCGAGCATGTCTACTCGGCGGGCGGTACGCGCGAACCGATGGACTTGTACGTCGCTTTCCGCGGTCGCGAGCCTGATGTGCAGGCACTGCTGCGGAATCGCGGGTTCGCCTGATTCGGCGAACCCGATGGGGCTGACGGGTCTGGCGGGCCCGTCGGCTCAGTGCTCACAGCCGCTCACAATCCTTGGCAAAACTTTGCCATTAGTTTTCTTTTTGTCGACAAATTTCCGGCGGTAGTCGTGGTCTAGTGAATATCACCCACCCTGCTGGAGACACTCCATGAAGAGCATCAACCCTCGACTGACCGTCAAGCCGCTCGCGGGTCTATTGCTGGCGGGAGTGTTGGCTTCGAATCTGGCCCACGCGCAGCCGACCGACCCCGATCGTTCGCGACAAAATGCTGTCGAACGACTCGAACGTGCCATGAGTAATCTCGATCTGAGTGCCGCGCAAAAGGCTCAATTGCGTAGCCTCACCGAAAACCATCGTCAGGCGACCTCAGGCCTGCGCGAGCAGATCCGCACCGCACAAAAGACCACCGCTGATACCCCGCAGTCCGACCCCAACCGCGCAGCCATCATCGCCGAGGCTCGGCGCAGTCTCGAGACAGCAAGAAGCCAGCTGCGCATGCAGCAGGAACAGTTGCAAACCAACGCTCGGGCCATGCTGACGTCCGAGCAGCTCAACACCCTTGAGACACGTCGGGCAGAACGGGCTCAAAGATTGGCTGAGCGCCGCGCTGCGGGGCAGTCGGTTGACCGTCCGCGACGCTTCGAGAGACGCCCCGGCGGCTGAAGCGAAGCTCGTCGGTCAACGATCGTCACGTTGACCGACGACATCAAATGGCGCTCAGTTCGCGCGCTAGCCCGCCGTGATCCAGTCGCGCAACTCAGGCCGGTGACGCCACAGTTCGCGCAGATAGACCTCGGGCAATTCGTCAACCGAGCGCGCCTTGATGCCGGCCGCGTGCCACACAGTGACGCCGCCATCTGCCGGCATACCCAGAAACTTGCGGAAGCCCATCATGAAAGTCGAGCAAAAGTTCATCTCAAGCCGCGGTGCAGCGAAATCGGCAGCAGCGCGACGATCAATCCAGTGGCTCGCGTACTCACCAGTGGGGGCTGGCGTATTTGCAGGTCGATCCTTGCTGCCGGCCATGATTACCGTCGAATCCTGCGCCGCCCATTGCAAGCGGATGAGCCCCTCGAAGCCGCCCGCACGCGGCGTTTCGACGATGCCGCGCTCAGTGAGCTTGACGACGGTATCCGCGGTCCCGATATTCGGCTCGACCGTCACTTCCTGATTAATGTACGGATTGAGCCATCGCTTGCCGGCCAGCGGCTCACCGGTGACCGGGTCGTCGAAAGACGTGAACAGGCGATATTGCAACTCGCATTCCGTCGCGCTGCGTCGGAACAGGCGCTTCATCTCGCAACCCTGCAGTCTGAAAAGAATGCGTGGTTGGCTGCCGGGCACGATCCCGATGTACACGCCGCGCCACCATTGCGGCGAGACCCGACCCGAGAGATCGCCGGTGACTCGCAGGAAGTTTTCGTAGCAGCGCCCCGGATCGTTCATCCACTCGTCATTCTCACCGACCGCCGAGAATCCGCTTGTTGACCAGCCAGCGCCTAACAAGCCTCCAGCACCCGCAAGCAATGCGCCGGTACCGGCAAACAGCCCCCCGGCCCCGGCGAGCACGGCACGGCGGTCGAGAACGTTGGCTGCGATGTCCGCGGATACATCGGCGATGTTTGATTTATCGATTGTTGGCATGACGAATCATGTGACTATCCGGACAGCTTAGGTTACTAGCCATACTGATCTCACCGGTAACACCTTCCCGCATTTGCAGGAGACACGCAGATGCCATGGCGGGAGTGTTGTAGGACAAGATGTTCCTTCACGATAACCAGATTATCGTCGACGGAATACCGTCTGCAACGCTGGCTATCCGAATAAATCTCAATACGCTATGCATTCTTTGACATAGTCGTATAACTAGAATTACGCCTAACTCCCAATTACGCCAGCACTTTCTGGTCGAAATGGTCGCCGCTCCACCACCGCAATCCGGAAAAGAGAATAACCGTTTACGCCCGAGCGCTGATAATACGCCGCCCTCTCCGCTTGGTGATCATCAAGCTCTTGCTCACAGTGGTGCCCTGACTCACGGGAGTAATTGAACCCCCGTCGGAGACCTACTGGCGACCCAAAATCATCGACTCCGCAGCATCATCGCCGGCCGCGGCTCCAGCTGACCTGAGCAGTCTTTCAACTGCCGCCGACGAGACGCCGCCGCTTCGAGAAATTCCAAAGTGAGCGTCTCCCGCCACCTTTCCAGAATCGCCTGCAGACGCCGCTTGGGTTGATAGGCCGCGGATAATCTGTGCTTTCAACGCTACCCTCGAGACGGGTCCGTTAACAACAATCTGGTTCGATTCACCGTTAGTGACTTCATAAATCGAACAAATCTCGCCTTCTTCGCAAATGAAGTAGTTGTTGTCGAGATCGGTCCCTGCGATCACGTAATACGATCCCTCCGTCACGCCCGTAATGGAGTACGCCGACAAATTTTCCTTCGCTCGAAAAGGCAGTGATTGTCCGGCGTTCTTATCGGTTTTTGGATTTACAACTATTGCGTACTGTATGCCGGCGTCGCCAAGCAAGGTGACAGCTGGTTTGCTGAAGTACACCGGGACGTTGACTGTGTTCAGCGCTGCGGTCGCGGTAGAAGCTCGGAACGCCACAGTACCCGAGAACACGCCGTTGGAGACAGCGCTTCGGTTAATGGTCACGGTATAACGCAACGTGTTGCTATCAATTTGGGTCGCCGAAGATAGCGTCAACCACGATTCACCAGAGGTCGACCTGGCCACGGTGGCGGTTCCTTCACCGACTAACGTGACGTAGAGATCTGCCTGAGAAATCGCTGTACCGAAATCGATCACTCCCGGTGTTACGTCGATCCGTGGAGGTGGCTTCGGCGCCGTTGGTGCCGATACGGCGGTAACCGCTTTAAACGCGTTGATTAACCCGTAGCCACTGGAAATATCTTTTCCGGCTTTGCAATTCTTGAGATAGGTAGTTCCGCCTATGGGGTGGCCGGGGCAATCGGTAATGTCGTTTGTTAGGCTGCCGGATGCCAAGAGCGCGTCGAATTCCGACGGAGTGAGCGATGGTTTAATCGCTTTCATCAATGAAATAACGCCGGCAACATGGGGTGCTGCCATGGACGTACCTCCCGATGCTTGATAATCAGCGAGCGTATCTCCTGCGCCAAGTCGAAACATATCCGTGCTGAAAATGTCGTCGCTCAAATTACCCAGCCGCGCTCCGCCAGGAGCGGCAACATCAGTTTCCGGCCCTTCATTCGAGTAGATAGACGTCTGCCCACTCGGCTCCGTCGCAGCAACAGAAATCACCCCAGCACAGTTCGCCGGCTGTTTAACGAAATCATCAATCCCATTATCGATATTTTTCTTTCGGTCGTTCCCGTTTGAGACCACAATAATTATGCCCGCTCCACGAACCTGATTAACTACCTCCTGATAGGCTGCTGAACATGTCGGCACTGATGCACCTAAACTCATGTTGATGATACTCGCCACTCGGGACGGTTTTTGCGTCAGCAATCCGGCTGCGTATTTCATCGCCTTGATTGTCGTAGCGCTATCAGCGCCACCCTCTGCAGGAAAAACTCTGAGTGGCAATATCTTAGTGTTCCAAGAGACGCCTGTTACACCAACTGAGTTGTTACCTCGCGCAGCGATAGTGCCCGCGACGTGGGTACCGTGAGATCTTCTCGGAGTATTGGTGTTCTCTTGAAACTTCCCTGGATCAGAGGCATCCGCATCCTCGCCGTCCCCGTCACCCTTTGGATCACTCTCAACAAAGTCGTACCCAGGAAGCAGGTTATCGACAAGGTCCGGGTGTCTGATCACACCAGAGTCAATTACTGCGACAACGACGTCTGAACTTCCCTTCGTGAGATCCCACGCCGCCGGCATCTTGATTGCCTCGTAGTGCCATTTCTGGTCTTTGTAGAGCGGATCGTTGGGAAGCGCGAGTTCTTCCACCACATAATTTAACGACACATGATTGACGGATTGATCTTGTGCCAACTCATGAGCAGCCAAAACCGTCAAATATCTCGCTTCTTGCTCGGAGTCCCTGAACCGTCCCCCGGGTATCAAGACACCGTCCCCACCACCGGCACCACTGGAGGCCTTCTCGACGGTGTTTATCTTGACCTCGGTTGTATAGAGGTTTTGTCCGAGATCATCACTAATCGTATAGACCATCGGCGGAGCACTCACTTCCCCCGGATCAGATGCCGCAACAACCTCTAATTCTCGTGTGGATACCACTCGCTTATCCTTGAACGACACGAGTAACTCTCCGGGCACAAACTCTGGATCGGAAAACGCCGATGTCGGCAGAGCCGCGGCTGCAGTTGGAACGAAAGTAGACACCTCCAGGGTGTACCGGCTTGAACCCCCTCGGGCGCGCACCGCAACAAAATAATCGCCGTCTGCCGGCGCTGTCACACGATGCACTCTAGAGTAGGCCTGAATCCCCGAGACTAACGTCACCTTGGAATCATAGAGTTCCAACCCGATATCGCCTGCACTAACACTTGAAGCGGCGACATTTAGAGTTGCCGTCTGACCCTTCCGAAGAGTTACTTTAAAGACATCGTCTAAATCACCCAATTCATACCACTTTCCGCGCTTGTCGCCTTGCTGTGCCCGGTTGACATGACCCACTAGCGTAAAAGGTGCGACTAAGCTCTGAGCCTCGGACGGTTGGGCGTTACGAACCTGCGGCGCATTCGCATCGTTTGTATCGCTATCAACTTGGAAAATACCGCTAACCTGAACATTTCCGCTTACGGAAAAATCATAGGTCCGTTTCTCATTAAAACCAAAATTAATGTAGTGCCGGGTGGCCGCCGCGAGGTCGGTTCCAAACGCCGCCCGAAGATCAGCGTATTTAGCAAGATAGCCCACCGCATCGAAAATTATTCGACGACCTTCGGCATACCCCGCGTTGATGTAATGTTGCACGCCCGAGAGCGCGTTAGTTCCGAAGGCTCCGATGAGATCGCCATAGCTTGCGATGTAGGAAAGCGCGTCAAACAGGGTTCGTCGACCCGCGTTGTACCCGATATTTATGTAATGAATAATTGCAGCGCGTACGTTTGATCCGATTGATCGGATCAGATCAGCAAAACTTGCGACATACTGCAGCGCATCGAGATCGGAGAAGGTGGTCTGTCTTTTTTCTTTATAGCCCCACTGGATGTAGTGCGTCGCCCCCTTCGTCTCATCCCCCGCAAAGGCTTGGATCAGATCCGGGTGACTCGCCATGTAACGCGTCGGATCAAAGGTGATCTGTCGTCTCTCCGTAAACCCGTTCTGGATGTAGTGCCGGACACCCTTGGCGCCATCCGCCCCGAAAGCGGTGATCAAATCAGCATGGCTTGCGATGTAGTTCAGCGGGTTGAAGGTCGTTTTCCGTCCTTCCTTGAACCCCCACTGGATGTAATGCGTCGCGGCCTTGGCCTCATCGATCCCGAAGGCAGCCATCAGGTCGGGGTAGCTCGCGGTGTAGTTCAGCGGCTCGAAGGTGATCTTGCGACCTTCTTTGATTCCCCACTGCTCGTAGTGGCTGCGGCCCTTCGAGGCATCCGCACCAAATGCAGCAATCAAATCGGGGTGGCTGGCGATGTAGCGCAATGCATCCAGGTCAGAGAGCGGCACCGTCTGCGCTCTGACCGCTACGGAGCCCATAAATAGCAGCCCCAGCAGCCATGCTTTGAGGATAGATACTTTCTTAGTTGTCATCTTATCCCCCCTTCAACGCGCAGACGTTTCAAGGCTAGCATTTATCAGAGGCGTATTCAGACTTTCGGGACACGATTGGCACCGCCTTAGCGTATGACGCCTGACGCCTCATCATCGCTCACTTGATAACCAATCCGACCGCCCGCTCACGGCTCCAGCGAAATAGTTTTTTTACCAAGATAGATCCGGAAGGAGTGGCCGAGCGGATTTTCAATTGGCGAAGGAGAGTAATAGACCAAATCTGCGATTCCGTCGCCATTCATATCGTCGACCGCTGACGTAGAACTGACCCACCCTTTGCTCGGGTCCTGCGGCATAGCCGGCAAGCCAGGAACCCATGTTTTAACGAGCTTGCCACGACCATCATTCAAGAAGAACACCGGGCCGCCGATGGCGGAGCCCCAATAAAAAGCACCCTGAATATTGACCACTACATCGGTCAAGTTGTCACCATTGACATCCTTGCAATCGAATGTCGTGAATCCCTCTCCGGAGTGCGGAACCTCGAATGCCGAGGGCATAGGCACTAGCCCGCCCTGCAGCTTGAACGCAAGTAGTAGAGCGATGCCTGGAAGTTTTCTCTCATCAAGTGTGCTTATACCGTCCCAATCGCCGGGGACTCTAAATCCCCCAAGTCTCGAAAAAAGCACGGGTTCCCCCTGCAGTTGACCAACGCACGACTCTTCGATGGTTGAGTAAATCATTCGAACCCCGTTGGCATTGACCAGATTTGACACTGAGGGCTCGCTGTTCCAACCGATAACTGATACGCGCTGACTCGGAAACACGAATTTTGAGGTGATCACCCATGCCTCGCCGATCTTGTCTGTGACTTGCACAGACGCTGGTCCATCCGATGGCTCAGTAGATACCGATACGGCGGTCTTTGAACTCGAACCGGTGTATGGTCGAGTGAAATAAAGCATTCCAGTGTTTAAAGTTGCATAGCCCCCGATCTTCATCCATGAACCTGCAACCCATCGATAGGCGGTCGACGGCTCTCGTGGGACCGCTTGATAGACAAAATCTACGCCGCCCACCTCATTGTCCACGGCTTGAACTTTCGGCCCAGGGGCCTTGGTCGGCAACCTCTCGACGGAGTACATCCCTCCTGGCCGAGATAACAACACTACCGGTGGCGCGCCCCACGCTCGGTCGACTGACCCGTCAGTTCCACGCCCGTCTTCCTTGCTCACACCGATACCAACGTCAGACCGACCGTCGTTATTGAAATCCGCGACGGTGTAGTAGGACCCCAACCCACCAATATCAATCAACGCCGAACCAAACAGCTTTTCATTACCCAAAACATACGATCCATCCGGCTGACTCAAAAAAGTAATCAACGTGTTCGGTGTAGGCCCGTCGTAGGCTTCACCCGGCTTGGAGTACCCACAAAAATAACTCGTAACGATGTCCTTTCTGCCATCACCGTTCAAATCGGCGATAGCAAGCCCTATCGGTAGTCCTCCTTGTTTGCTGGCCTCGGTACAGACACCACTAACTAACTTGTTTATCGGAGGAAGAGCGATAAACGCATCCGAAAAAGTTTTTTCCTCTTCGGTCAGCCGCCTGAACGACACTGAAATCGCGCACGAGGCGGTGACGGCTCCCGTAGTGTAGGTCCAGCGACGGAGAGATCCCCCGCATCCTGTGATTCGGTCAACGGTGAAACCGCTATCGGGCGTGAGACTAATCGAAGTAGTCTTGCCAGATTCGACGAATATCTTCGAAATGTTGGCTCGGCCACCCGCTCCCGTATTAATTGCGACCGTAAATGAATACGCTCTGCCCTCTTTAACCCCCCAGTTGATGTAGTGCTTGGTCGCCGCGACGGTGTCGCTGCCGAAGGCTTGCTGCAGATCGGTATGCCGCGAGAGATAGCCGAGCGCATCGAAGACCACCTGCCGGCCTTCTTTGTACGCCA
>Ga0194118_10006550_pt1 | contig 11532 bp, 8 predicted proteins | sample TA2MahsurfametaG_2_FD_148662 | JGI IMG/M metagenome (GOLD analysis project Ga0194118, IMG submission 148662) | Freshwater microbial communities from Lake Tanganyika, Tanzania - TA2015013 Mahale N5 surface | ecosystem: Environmental > Aquatic > Freshwater > Lake | place: Tanzania: Lake Tanganyika...
ATTGCAAATCACTTAGGGCCTGAGAAACCTGAGAATCTCTACCCTGAAGGACCTGCCATGGTGAGGACCAATCCAGGGTAGAACCATAATTCCCTAAAATATCGTTTATGCCGTTCACCAGCAATTGAACTTCCGGGACATTGGAACCGCATACCACCAGGGATGCGCCGCGGGCTGCCCATAGTTCTTTGGCTGTCTGGGCAATTGCATTGCCTGCCAATTCCAAGGCAGGGGCATCCAATGGATTCCTGCCTGCAATCTTGGCCAATGCATTGTAGAGATTGGCAACGACCAAGGCCTCTTGAGAAGCCCGGTAGGTGTAGCGGGCATCGGCATTGGACCCTGTTAGGCTAAGGATGGTCTCAAACTGTATATGCCGGGACATGACCGGGCTTTCTTTGGATGGACGACGACCTGAAGACCATTGACGGGTGAATTCAGTAGGTGATACCCAATTGCCCAAGAAATCAGCACCGATACCGAGAATGACTTTGGCCTTGTCGAAACGCAAAGACGGAATGGCCGCCAACCCAAACGATGCCTCGTTGGCTTCCAGAATTCCGGAAACCGATTGATGATCCATCACCACATGCTTGATCGCAGGGTAACGTGAAATCAACTGTTGCAACAACAATTTGGTCAATGGAGAAACCACCGAAGGGGTAAGGAGCAGCACAGAGCCTGCCGATGCACCGGACAAATCCTGCACCACCTCACCCAGCCATTCCTCCCAACTCGCCTTCTGGCCTTCGATTTCAGGTTCTTGGATTCTTTCTTCGTCGTAAACCCCCAAAACAGAGGCTTGAACCCGGGCATTAAGGCCACCTTGATTCAACGAAGAAAGTTTGTTGCCTTCCAATTTAATTGGACGACCTTCACGGGTTTTGACCAAGACCGAAGCATAATCATGGCCATCGAAGTAGGTGCTTGCATACCAATTGGGCAAAGAAGGAGAAATCTCCTCCGGATGCATCACGAAAGGGATGGCCTTCTTTACGGGGGTTTTGTTGCAAGCCGCCAAAGCCGCTGCTGACAACCCAAACCCGCAATATTTCAAAAAATCACGGCGATTGCTTTGAACACCAGCGCTATCAGACCATAGGGATTCGATGGGCAGCTCTTGGGCAAATTCCCGTGAACTCTCCTGAACAAAGGCATCTGTTTGTTGAAGTTCGTCCAGGCTTCTCCAGTATTTCTTTTCCACGTGCAGTGAATTTAGAGGGATAATTTTCGGCAACGGTTAATAATGGCATTTGGCACAATCCAAACCACCGAGGTTGGCAATGGTCAAACCTTTGTCGGCCACGGCTTGCTTGAAGGCCTCAGAATTTCCATGAACTTGTTGGTAGTACCCGTTATCCAAATTGACTTTGGTCTCACGATGGCAATTAATACACCAACCCATGGTCAATTGGCTATGCTGATACACTTCGGCCATTTTCTCGATAGGTCCATGGCATTTCTGGCATTGAATGCCTGCCACTTTGTAATGTTGGTAGTGATTGAAATACCCAAAATCAGGGAGATTATGAATCCTGACCCATTCTATGGGGGTATTGGTTTCGTAAGCGGTTAGAATCTTCTTGATTTCGGGGGATTCCTTCTTGATTTGGTTATGACAATTCATGCAAACATTCACCGAAGGAATGGTGGCTGATTTCCCACGCTCTGCGCCGGTGTGGCAATAGGTACAAGCAATTTCGTGAGCACCTGCGTGCAGTTCGTGAGAAAAGGCTATAGGCTGGGTGGGTTGGTAACCTTGCTGGATGCCAATATTGGAGGCCATATCCACGCCCCAACCCACTCCTGAAACCAATATCAAGGTGAGGCCACCACCCACCAAATGCAAAGGCTTTGGGCGCAGAGTCCAACCGAATTGTCGCAGTTCACTTTGTGGGATACGCCCCGTCGCAAGGCGTTCTTCATACAAAAGACGGTATTGCCGCTGCAATAGGCTCAATAACAAAATAATGATACCCGCCGCAAAAAGAACGACCCATAAGGTAAGACTCGTGAATTCACCGGAACCGCCGCCGCTATTTCCATCCAATCCCGCACCCCCTCCGTCAGCAGGACTCGCCGCAGCCACAGGTGCTTTAGCACCCTCTTCTTTGATGTAGGCCAAAACGGCAATGATCTCCTCATCGGACCAATCAAAGGCGGACATGACCGATTTATTCCATTTCTCGTACAATTTCACGGCATAGGGATCTCCGGAGGCAATCACCGCCTGGGAATTGCGTATCCATTTGAGAAGCCAAGCCTGATCCCTGCGCTGTTCGATCCCCTTGAGTGCCGGGCCGACCAAATCTTCGTGAATTTTGTGGCAGGAGGCGCAGTTGTTGGCGAAAAGCTCCGCCCCATTGGGTTGAGCCAACACCACTTGAGGTGCAATGAAGAAATGAAGAAGGATGATGCTCAAGGCGCCGCGGCCCAAAACGGTAAGTAAGCGGCTCAATATCATGAGGGAAAGTTTAGGTCTGGATGGATAAAGCAAAAACGGTTTTCCACCGGGCAAAAATAAACGCCAAGCCCCAAAATCACGGGTTTTGGGCATAAAAATTCAAGAAATTCTGGGGCGATGCCGTTCTATACAATCTTAGGGTCCTATCCATATAATCTCATGATGTGGAAGTTGCTGTTACCCCGGTCCATGAACACGCCCTTGGTCCTCCAACCATGTGCTGTACCGCCCCCCGCTCACGGCCATCAATTGCGCTGGTGTACCAAATTCTTGCACCACCCCCCTGTCCAGGAACATAATTTGATCAGCATCCCGAACTGTGCTTAATCGATGTGCCACAACAACTGTGGTTCGCCCCTTCATCAGACTGTCCAGTCCCAGTTGAACTGCTTTTTCAGAATCGGTGTCCAGCGCTGAAGTCGCTTCGTCCAACAAGAGCAGGGAGGGATTGCGAAGGATGGCCCTGGCAATGGCCACCCGTTGCCTCTGCCCACCACTCAACTGTATACCACGTTCGCCCACCACGGTATCGAGTCCTGCTGGAAAGCTTTCAATGAAATCAAGGGCATGAGCCTGGGATGCCGCCTCCCGAATTTGAGCAAGGGTCGCATGGGGACTGCCGTAGGCAATATTCTCAGCGATGCTACCCCCAAAGAGCATCAAATCCTGGGGCACTACGGCAATCCCTTGGCGGTAATCGCTGAGACAAAGGCTCCGCAAGTCTACACCCTGTACAAGAATGGACCCATGGTCAGGCACATAAAAGCCCAACAACAAACTCACCAAAGTCGATTTACCAGCACCGCTGGGGCCAATGACGGCCAACCTTTCCCCAGCGTTCAAGCTCAAGTTAACCTTGGACAAAACCTGCACCTCCGGTCGGGTTGGATAGGCGAAGGACAAATCCTGCAATTGCAGCGATGCCCCACCCTGAGGCCATTGAAAAGGCGTTTTCCCTTCCCACCACACGCCTTCGCTGGACTCTTGAAGCAAGTCATGCACCCTTTCGGTGGCTCCCAAAGCCTTTTGAACCTGCCCATAAAGCTCCGCAAAGCTCCCCATTGCGCCTCCTACAAAAGTGGAATACAAAACAAATCCACTTAATGCTCCAACACTCATCCCGCCCGCTTGAACCAACGAAGCCCCATACCATAACACAAGAACCACAGAACCCATTAAACCAAACACGATAAATGCAGCAAAAGCCCCCCGATATTGGGCCGCTTTGATCACCTGGTCCACCGTGGCGGATAATCCTCTTCGGTATTGATCGCCCTGCAACGATTCACCGGTGTAAACTTTCACCATCGAAATATTCTGCAGGGTCTCTTCCACCACCACTTGAGCCTTCGCCAATTCATCTTGAGCGTTGCCGGCCAAACGTCGAATTTTCCTTCCGAACACCACAGCAATCAATATTAACAATGGCAAAATAGCCAACAAAAACAAAGTCAATTTCCAGGATATCCAAAGCAGCATCAACAGCCCACCGATCAAAACCAAAATTTGACGCAACCATTCCATCAAAGTGGAAGACACTGTATCTTGAATTTGAGACAAATCAGCGCTCAACCGACTTTGCAACTCGCCAACCCTGTGCCTCATGTAAAAGACCATGGGCATTTGCACCAAATGACGGAAAGTATGATCCCTTACATCAGCCAAAACCTTTTCGGCCATGGTAATGACCAAGCGAATGCGCACAAAAGAGATCCCTGCTTGAACGGCGAGAATTGCCCCCAAAACCATCGCAATTTGACCCAAAGCCCAGCCGGATCCTGATCCCCCCATGGCTTGGTCGATCATTTGGCCCATAAGCCAAGGAATGCTCAACGACAAACCCGTGCCCAGGACCAACAACATCGACCCCAAGAAGATATCCCTTCGGTAAGGGGCCAAAAAGGGCCATAGCCAATGGGCCTGACGAATCTGTTCGCCGCGAATTCTTGACATTCGAACCGGTGCCTCGGTTTGATGATTGGAATTGAATCTGGGTCTGGCCATGCAGGGGGATTATCGTAATTGCGGAATTTGGGATGGGCAATCAAGACCGGGGAAAAGTCGTGCGGAAACCGCCCAATACAATTGCAAGGGATGACGAGTTCGCCACATGGAATCGTTCCAATCTTCTCCAAAAAGAAAATACCTGGAAAACCCTAACCTTGCCCACTCATCAAGAATATGTTCTCGAAAACCCATACCGATCACCCACCCCTCTGCGCTTTCTTCTGCCCACTCTTGGTAATACGAATCTTCATCGCCATGGTAATTCAATACATTTTCGCCCATGAGAATATACTTGTCAATACCCCGTGCCAACAGCGGATCAATCAATTCGCGTTTCAACCACATGATATCATTCCCAATCAAATCATTCCACTCGCCAATCAATTCAATGACTGAAAAGCCGAGGGACTCGTCCACGTACAAAATTTTGAAATAGAGGGTATCCGATCCCATACTCCTCCAATCCGGGTGAATCACATGATCATAGAGCAAATGGCAACCCATTTCCGGGGTCTCTTGCCCATAGAAATTGGATAATCGATCTTGGCTCTGGTCATAGAGGTAAAGCCATCGACCGTAGGGCTCCAAATCATGCATGACCGAAATCTACTGGACCTTAGGGGAATAACCATCCCTCGTCAAGGCCTCAGCGGCCAGATGAACCTTTTTATGTTGATCAAGGTAACGTTCGGCAATTTCCTTGGGGATTTCTTGAATTTCCATCAAGATTCGTAAGGCTCGATCATGCAATTTGGCATTGGTTGGACGAAGGTGGGTCATTTTGTTGTCTTCCACCAAACCCAAGCCAATCATGACCGAAGTGGTGAGCATGTTCAGCACCAGCTTCTGTGCGGTCCCGCTTTTGAGGCGCGTAGATCCGGTCAGAAATTCAGGACCCACCGTAACCAAGACGGGATAATCACTCAGCGGTAATATCGGCGAATTGGGATTGCATGTAACACATCCCGTTGGGATGCCTCTTTCACGGCAAGCGCGCAATGCTCCCAGAACATACGGTGTTCGGCCCGAAGCGGCCAATCCTACTACGGTGTCCAAAGCAGACAGATCGTAGGCTGCCAAAGTCTGCCAGCCTGCTTCTTGATCATCCTCTGCATTTTCGACAGCCTTGCGAATGGCTCCATCTCCGCCGGCAATCAAGGCAATCACCTTGCCTTCTTCCACCCCAAAGGTTGGCGGGCATTCGGAAGCATCCACCACACCCAATCGTCCGCTGGTCCCTGCCCCCAAGTAAAACAAACGCCCGCCTTCCTGCAATCCAAGCAATACCCTGGAGGACAATTTCAAAATTTCTGGAATGGCTTTTTCTACCGCATGGGGAACCGTTTGATCTTCTTGGTTCATGCGGCGCAGAATTTCCTCCATGCTCATTTGTTCCAAATGACGGTGCAAGGAATCGGATTCTGTAACGGACACAAATTCAGCCATACTGGATTGCTTGGTCAAAGGTACAGCACCAACCTTGCAGCAAGAAGTTCTTCATTCAACAATACCTTTGATTTTCGACGCGTTTCTCCTTCATCAATCTTCAAAGACCCTCAAAAAACACCCATGTCCAACCGCATGACAAGGACCATCCTGGGGTACGGAACTGCCCTGGCCCTGGGGCTTTGGTTAGGAATATTCCTGCAAAATCAACGCAAAGACCCTCAGGCATCGAATACCAAAATGGATTGGATAAGGCATTTGGTGAATACCCGCTATGTGGATTCCTTGCCTATAGATTCCTTGGTCAATGCCTCCATACAGCCATTTTTATCCAGCCTTGACCCTTTTTCTTCATACCTACCGCCCATTGAAAAACAGGCTGCAGACGAAGTCCTTGAAGGAAATTTCGAGGGCATCGGGGTGGAATTTAACCTGATCAACGACAGCATCCGGGTGGTGTCGGCCCTGCCCGGCGGACCCAGCGAATTGCAGGGCATCCTGCCTGGGGATCGAATTGTTACCGTGGACGGTATGGAGGTACCCTCAACGGGCCTGGATAATGAATGGGTCCTTCGAAAACTTCGAGGTAAACGCGGTACCAAAGTCCTCCTGGGTATTTACAGGCCCTCCCGCCAGCAAACCCTTGAAATCAAAGTCATCCGAGACAAAATTTCGATTCGATCGGTGGAATTAGCATGGTGGCCTGCTCCAGGGGTCGCTCATATTCGCATCAACAAATTTGGTGAAAATACCCACCAAGAATTTCGATCAGAATTCCAGAGACTGCGCAAGCAAGCACCCATCCAAAAACTCATTTTGGATTTGCGAGGCAATCCCGGGGGATATCTAGAATCTGCGGTATCCTTGGCCGACGAATTCCTGAAGGATGATCTTCTGATCACCTATACCCAGGGCTTTAGGCAAAAGCGTCAAAATTATTTTACCAAGGAAACCGGTCTCTATGAGGAGGGTCCTTTGGTGGTTCTTATCGATGCGGGCTCTGCCTCGGCCAGTGAAATTCTTACCGGTGCGCTGATGGATCATGGGAGAGCCACGGTCATTGGCGAGCGTTCCTTCGGCAAAGCCTTGGTCCAACAACAATTTGAATACCCTGACGGATCGGCGGTTAGACTGACCGTTGCCCGCTACTACACTCCCAACGGTCGATGTATACAAAGACCCTATGGAAACGATGCGGAGAATTCTCGAGATACCTCCGACCATGATAAAAATCTTGGTGGCATTGAACCCCAAATTGTCGTAGAACCCGCCTACCAAAAATGGTCCGAACCCATGAAATCTCTTGTAGGATCTGGAGTCCTTTACGATATGGCCATGGAATATGCCGAATCAGCATCTGCTCAACGCTTGAAAGAAGGCGGACAAACCGGATTCAAGAAGGCCGACCTCTGGAAAGACCCAGAAGAGGCCGCACTATTTCAGAAAAGCAAGGGCCTTGGATTGTCGATAACAAACTTGAAATCGAACGAAAAACCCCAAATTCACGCCATGTTCAAAGCCATGGTTGCCCGGGTAATTTTTGGGAATGCCTTGTATCAACAACTCATGGCCTCAATCGATCCGGTCGTTTGGAGGGCTGTTCAATAAACCTGGATAATAGGCATAAAAAAAGCCACCCCAGGGGGTGGCTTCCAATCAATGGCTGTTGAATTACTGAGCAGGAGCAGCAGTGGTGTCAGCAGCAGCAGTGTCAGCAGCAGGAGCAGCTTCTTCAACTGGCATTTCTTCTGTAGTGGCTTCTTCAGCAGGAGCCTCTTCGGTGGCGTTGTTACAAGCAACTACAAAAAGGGTAGCGCTCATCATCAACATAGCAAGAAATTTGTTCATGGTTTGTGGGTTTAAATTGTGACACAAAGATAAGACAAGAGAAAGGTCTTCTCCAAACAATTTGTCTATTTTTTTTGAATAATTTTTCAAAAAAAGCAAAATTCAATCTTTTTGCATTAATAAAGGCCTTATTCGGAATTCATTTAGAATAAAGTGTATATTAATTTATACACTCAGAGATCACTTCTGCCGGAAATAAAGCTGCATGGGAACCCCAGAAAAGTCATATTGGGCGCGGATTTTTCCTTCTAGGTAGCGTTTGTAAGGATCTCGAATGTACTGAGGCAAATTGCAGAAGAAAACGAAGGTGGGGGTCAACGTTTTGAGTTGGGTGATGTACTTAATCCGAATGTATTTGCCTTTGTAGGCCGGCGGCGGATAGGCCTCGATCACCCCTTGAAGGTATTCATTGAGGGGTGCGGTGGATACTTTGGTAGATCGCCTGATGGCCACAGCCGCCATCTCCTCTAGCAACTTGATGAGGCGCTGTTTCTCCAAGGCTGAAATGAAGAGGACCGGTAAATCGGTAAAAGGCGCTGTTTTCTGCAATAAGTCTTTTCGATAATTTTCCATGGTTTTGTGGTCCTTTTCGACCAAATCCCATTTGTTCACGGCCAAAATGATGCCTTTCTGATGCTTTTGGGCAAGATGAAAAATATTCAAGTCCTGGGATTGTAGCCCTTCTCGGGCATCAATTAACAAGACCACCACATCGCAGTCTTCGATCGTGCGCAGCGTTCGCATCACCGAGTAAAACTCAATATCCTCTTCCACCTTGGCCTTGCGACGCAGTCCTGCGGTATCCATCATCAAAAAGTGATGGCCAAAAGCCCGGAGCTCCGAGTGCACCACATCCCTGGTGGTACCTGCTACCTCGGAAACAATACTACGTTCCTCCCCCATCAGGGCATTCAATAAAGTTGATTTCCCCACATTGGGTCGGCCCACCAATGCCATCCGTGGTATTTCAGGTTGATCATCTTCCCCCTTAGCCTCGGGGAGTCTGCTCAGCACCTCATCCAACAATTCGCCCGTTCCCGAGCCTGTTTGGGATGACACACAAAAAATCTCTCCCAAACCCAGGGCGTAGAATTCAGCCGCTGAGGGTAACCGTTCTCCATGATCGACTTTGTTCACCACCAAAAGCACCGGACGCTTGGACCTTCGCAATTGATCTGCTAATTCGGCATCCAAATCGGTGATGCCAGTTTGTACATCCACCATCATTAGGAGCAAATCGGACTGTTCCATGGCGGCCTTGACCTGCCGGTTAATGGATTGCTCCATCGCATCATCCGAGCCTTCGACAAAACCACCGGTATCAATCACCGTAAATTCTTGGCCATTCCATTCCACCTTGGCGCCATGCCGATCCCGTGTCACCCCGGCAACGTCGTCAACAATCGCTTTGCGGGAACCGGTCAAGCGATTAAAAAGGGTAGATTTACCGACATTGGGTCTGCCAACGATGGCTACAATTCGACTCATAGAATTAGTGATTTCAATTTTAGTCCGAGGTATATCCGAAATACTTCAACATTCGGGGATCATCCCTCCAATCGTTGCGAACCTTCACGTGCAGTCCCAAATACACAGGCCTCCCCCAGAACTTCTCCATTTGCTGCCGCGCTTTGGTACCCACCACCTTCAAAGCAGAACCTTTATTCCCGATGACAATTCCTTTTTGGGTATCTCGTTCCACATAAATCGTGGCTTCAATGCGGATGATCTTTGCTTCTTCCTTGAAGGATTCTGTAACCACATGGCAGGCATAGGGTATTTCCTGATGGTAATGCAGGAATATTTGCTCCCTGACCCATTCGGAGGCCATGAGCCTGTCCGTAAGGTCGGTGAGTTGATCAGGGTCAAAGTACGGGGGATGAATCGGTAACACATCAAGCATCCAAGCCCTGACCGCGTCCACACCCTCTTTGGTAACACAGGAAATTTCCAAGCAAGGCAAACCCTGAAAACAATTCATCCAACGCTCCTTCTGCGTTTGCCTTCCCTCCTTATCCAGAAGATCCGCTTGGTTGAGCAAGAGGATTAAGGGCAAAGAGGTGGGCAACAAGGTTGGAAGAAATAATTCTTGATCAGGATCATCGCGCATGTCTGCGACCCAAACCAAGGCATCGGCATCTTCAAGAGCAAGATCAATGCTGCGCGACATTAACCTTTGCAAGGCGTATCTGGCTTCCAGGTACCCCGGAGTATCACCTATAATTAATTGGTAAGTTTCACTTTGCAACATTCCCAAACAACGTGACCTCGTCGTTTGTGCTTTGGGTGTGACGATGGAAAGGGGTTCACCAACCAAGGCATTCAGCAAAGAAGACTTGCCCGCGTTAGGCTTGCCCAACAAGTTAATAAAGCCTGCTTTGAATTCAGGACCCGGTTGAAAATCAGAGGCCGTCGGGTTCATGGGCGCAAATATCGTTCAAGAGATGGCCTTGCGTTCATCAATTCCGAATAGGACGCTGCAGAGAACAAAAAAAACCATAAATCGAATGAAATAACGGGCAATTGTAGATACCTTTGCAATCCTTATTGCGGGGTAGAGCAGTTGGTAGCTCGTCGGGCTCATAACCCGAAGGTCGCTGGTTCGAGTCCGGCCCCCGCTACAACCCATAAGCCGACCTAATTGGGTCGGCTTTGTAATTTGCGGAGCTTGGGTCTCGTAGTACAACGGATAGTATGTGGGTTTCCGGAGCCTAAGATGCAGGTTCGATTCCTGCCGAGACCACAAAAAAGGCCGACCCTCGCAGGTCGGCCTTTTTCCTTAGACAGGACTATTGCACAGCCATGGTCTGTGCTAATTACCCCTTAATTTTTGACGAAGCGCGAGTATTCACGCTTACCGTCCCGATCCAAGGTGAGCATGTAGGTGCCCAATGGGAGATCGCCCACAGAGAGCGCCTCTTGTTGGATACCCTGGCCCAGGCGATAAGTTTGGCTAAGAACCACACGGCCGGTTAAATCCATAACGCGAACGATGGCCTGACCGTTACCCCCTTTGAAAGTGAGATTCAAGGCATCACGAACTGGATTTGGATGAAGGCTAAGCTTGACATCCGTGGAAAGGCTGTTTGCATTGGATGAACCCGTCCGAGGAGCAAGGCCACCACCGTTGGTGCTGCGTAGTGAGGATGCAACTAACGTGTCGCAACGATTGAAGGTGCAATTGCTGGCAGAATCCGTCACGGTGAGGCATACCACAAAAGAGCCTGCAGAACCGTAGGTATGACGGACAACAGGACCCGTACCGGTGCTTCCATCACCGAAAGTCCACGAGTACGTTCTGCGGTTCGACACCGGTCTTGCCACAAAAACATAGCCCAATGGCGTGGTATCAGGAACTACCATATAGTTTGATGCACAAGGAGCAGGCGGTGGAACCGGGGTTGGGTTGGTGATGACTCGAGGTCTGCGATAACCGGGAACCGAAATTCTCATCCAAGCCGTATCGGTGCATGTTTGGGAAGCTGAGCTGCCTACCCTAGAAACCGCAAGCACAACCACGTATTGACCAGCAGCTGCGTAGGTATGGGATGGGTTGCGACCTACGGTGGTTGATCCATCGCCAAAATTCCAAGCATAGGTAGCGTTGGTGTCTTGCAGCACCGAGCGGAACCCAACAGTTAGGGTTGTATCGATACGAGCCCCAAAACGTGGATTGCAAGGAATGCTCCAAGGATTACCAACCGGCGGACGGGGTGGAACAGGCACGGAGACTACCCTGGATTCGGTATCCGAACAAGAAGTAGAGG
>Ga0194118_10006553_pt1 | contig 11530 bp, 22 predicted proteins | sample TA2MahsurfametaG_2_FD_148662 | JGI IMG/M metagenome (GOLD analysis project Ga0194118, IMG submission 148662) | Freshwater microbial communities from Lake Tanganyika, Tanzania - TA2015013 Mahale N5 surface | ecosystem: Environmental > Aquatic > Freshwater > Lake | place: Tanzania: Lake...
AAATTGCGGCTAATGATAATCTCCATACCTTATTCCTAGTCAACTATAACTCCTACACAAACAATTTGTTTTGTATAGTTAATTATATCATTGGACTACTTAGCGTTATCTGTTTTATAAAACCCTGTGCCTTTAAATTGTACACCAATTGTGCCATAAACTTTATTCATTAGATTCCCGCATTTTTCACAAATTTCTATTGAATCAGATTGCTCAAATGACTTAGTTACTTCCATGCCAAAATCACATTCAATGCAGGCATATTCATATCTTGGCATTTTTATCTCGCATTACTTGCAACATGTGGAGTTAAAATTAAATTTGGACAATCCCACAAGGGATGGTCTTGTGGAAGAGGATTAGGGGTCACTTGATCAAGGGCTGCAAAAAATCTATTTTTATTCAATTCTTCAACTAAATCATTTGTGTTTACAATGTCACCATAACTCATATTAATAAATAATGCACCATCTTTAATTCTTTCAAATATATTTTTGTTGAACATGTTTTTAGTGTTTTCATTTAACGGAACTAAAACAATTATTACATCATAAGTTTCTATACAATCATAAAACCTATCAATTACTCTTGACCCTTCGCTTCCAGTTTTTGAAAATCTATCAATTTTAGTATATGGAAATATTGACTGAAGATGTCTAAATTTTTTACCGATTCTTCCATTTCCGATTATTGCAATTGATTTTCCATGAATTGTTTGTTGCTGGCTATGCTGCCAAAAATTATTTTTTTGATTATCAAGATATAGAGGAAGTCCTCTAAAAGATGCTATCATTAATCCTAATGTGAACTCAAAAGTAACCCAACCAGTGTCTGGATATGAATTATTAAGTCCTATATCGTCTATTGTGTATCTCAATTTTTCCCTAACTTTTATATGAGCAGTTTAAAGTCATACTCAGGACTGTCACAAGTTATAGCAAATTAATTAATGTATACTATTTTTTCTTAGCTGGAGCCTTCTTCTTGGCTGGAGCCTTCTTCTTGGCTGGAGCCTTCTTCTTGGCTGGAGCCTTCTTCTTGGCTGGAGCCTTCTTAACAATTTTCTTTTCTGACACTTCTAATTCCTTTAACCTTTCCTCAAGTACGGATTGAACTTCTTCTAAATAAGTTGGCATTTTGGTTGCTGCCAACGGAAATCCGAACCATCTTTTAATTTTTTTGTTTAAGCTCATATTTTTTTACCTTCATCTTCTAATTTTCTTACTACAAAGCCTAAGACGTCTCTTGGGCTCCATTCAGGAGGCAATTCTATACCTTCTAATTCATTAATCAATTCACGCAATACTTTTTGTTTAATTATGTGAAAATGATCCCATTCCATACTGTCTAAGTGTATCATATTTATGTGCCCTTAGTTGGATTTGAACCAACGCTTGTACGATTTTAAGTCGCATGCCTCTACCGCTGGGCTATAAGGGCATACAAATTATATCTAATGTGTATCGTAATCGTCAATATCTTCTAAAGGAATTATTCCTTTTTCTTTTGCTATTTCAAAACCTTCTTTTGTAAAATGCATTGTTGCTTCCAAATTCTCATCATATTCTACATCCATTAAACCTTCTTCAAAGAGACCAAGTAGATTATGGTCAACATATTCCATATGAGCTTCCCATAATTCAGGTGCTAGCTCTTTTGTGACCGCCTCGTTTAATTCAAATATTGCTTCGTCTTTTTCGTTGTATCCAGCAAGTCTTATAGCGCCTATCTCAATATAGTATTGTATTCGCTCTAATGCTTCTTCGTCATTCATTAAAAATGCTCCCTGTGAAATTTTAAGTTTTTATCAAAATTTTCATAATTTTGTACAACAAAAGTTACCTTATCTGTGTATAAAAACTTTATTGATGGATTTTCAAGATATTTTATTACTTCAAAATGGGTTCCGACAATAACCCTTTCGTCTTCTTCTGTGAGATTTACTATAATAGCAATCAAAACTTTTTTAAATTCCTTGAAACAATCAAATATTTCCGCCATTAAATCTTTTGTTTCCATAGGAGTTTTATTAAAAAACATAAACGTTCTATCTTCATTTTTTAATTTATTTAAAAATTCTGTACGCATTGCTTTTTCTTTTGGTAGTGATTGCAAAAATGTAAACATTGTAGTATCGAATCCTACTAACGCTGCTGCTGTTGACATCATTGAGGGCCCAGGTATTATTCTAGGCATAACCTTCATTCCAAATTCTGAACGTCTTGTAATTGTTGGCCCAATATCACAGATATTTGGCATACCTCTTGATGCAATAATTAAAACATTTTTCCCATTAACTAAATACTCTTGAGATTTTTGCCAAGCATCTTCGTGATTAGCTAACGCATTTGAGTGTAAAAAAATTTCAGCATTTGAAGAAACCTGTAAGTGCTCACACATCTTATTGTATTCATCTAAACTATCTACTACAATTAAATCACTTGAATATATTTCATCTTTCATTCTAGGATTTATATCATTAATATTGCCTAAATGTGAAGATCCTATAGTCAAATTTCCATAAGATTTATCTTTTTCTAACATATTATACCTCTCCCGTGAAGTCTAAAAATCTTGTCCATAAGGACATAGTTATTCTTTTTTCTCCATAAAACTCTTTTACCCCATGTGGATAAAATGCAGTTCCTGGAAACATTATTACATCGCCAGATTTAGGCAAGTACTCAAAATTTTGTTCTGGAAAATATATTTCTCCTCCAGAAAAATTATCATTTAAATATCCTATAATTGATAAATGACCACTCCAAAATAAATTAGTTGTGTCTATTTCTCTTACGGATTTTATTTCAGGTTTTACATTATCAAAATGTTTTTGCACTGAAGTTCCTTCATGTCTATATGAAAAATCCATAAATCTATCTTTTTCAAATTTTTTCCCATAAGAATTTTCAGCTAACTTTATCATTTTGTCTTCATATTCTGTAACTAATTTTTTTATATAATCTGGTAACAAAATGTTTTCTGGCCAACTATTATTTTTTTTATAATAGGCAAAACATTTGCCGTAAATAGATAAATCTTCTAAATCTTTTTTAGGTATAAAGTTTTTAAATATTTTTATATTATCAACATTATTGCCTAATTCTATTGTCAACTTATCGTACATTTTATCTCTCCCTTTGTGCACCAGGTAGGACTTGAACCTACGACTACCCGATTATGAGTCGGGGGCTCTAACCAACTAAGCTACTGGTGCCTAGTTGAATTATATATTTGTTGACTGATTATTGTCAATAGATTGTTCTACAATCTGCTGTACATAATCAGAAAAATGTTTTCTTATATTTCCTGGAGGTCTTTTACCCGATTCATTCCAGATTCTTTTATATTCCATTACGTTAGCAAACGTAGTGGGGCATAAACATATTCCATTATACTCTTTTAAAACTGTAGGCAACGGCACATGTTTACCACAACACTTACACTGTTTAGCTCTTTCTTGATATATGCTCATACTATTTCCATTCCGTCTAGTGCTTCCGCCAAACTTTGGGGCATTGCAGATGGAGCCTTAATTAGGTTAGGACTTTCCTGTTTCTCCTGATCCCTTTGTTGTTTTCTAATCGAACTATAGGTGTGAACCTCTACAGCACCAAAGTCTGGTCTCGTAAGACTAATGGCATTATATATTGAACCGCATACAGCATCTGCCAAGTCCTTAGATCCTTTTCTAGGGTGGTCAACCTTATCTCTCATGATTCTTAATTCAAGTAATTCATCTATTAATAATTTAATATGTGGCCCAGACAATCTTTCTTCTAACACAACCATTGCCATATCATCATAATGTTTTTTTGCTACAGACAATGTTTCTGTATTAATTCCATACTGTCTTAATTGCTGCATCATATCATGAGAATTCCATCGGTCAAATGTGCATATTCTTATGTTAAATCCTCGTGACCTTAGCGCCAATATATAATCTCTTACCTCTGCAAAATCAACAGACTTGGTTGATGTTGGAGTCCAGTATCTTACTGCATCAACCTCAACTATTGGGGCTGGTTGAGAATAGTTATCAGTAACTTTTACATTAACCCATCTATTAATGTGTGCCATAGAGACAGCACAATGATCGTGTTTTTGTGCCAGGTCTACATGTATAAAATAATCTTTATCTTCAATTGGAACAAACCAATCTTCAAACCTGCCGAATTGATCTATTGCTGAACCTAAATTATTAAATGCTTTTTCTATCTTTTCACGAGATTTAAAAAATGCATCTATTGCTTCAGGAGGCATGCAGGCAAATCTACCAAGCGCATCTATTGGATCTCTATAAAAAGGAATCTTAAAATCATCTATGTTTCTTGTTGGATTAACATCCCATGTAGGTCTTTTAATGCCATAAACTTTAGGATATCTATATGAAACAATATGATCTTCATCCCAATAAACTTCAAACTCGTTTCCTTGTGTATTGTCTGGTAAACCTGGTTCCACTTTAAATTTGTGAGATCTCTGTATTGTTTCTTTTTCCGCCACAATTTCATCGTACCTCTGCTGTATGTAATCGTTCTTAAAACGAGGAAATGATAGCAGTATTACCTTGCCATAATCTGGAAAACGAGAGTCGACAGAAGCACGGTACATTTCGTATATAGCACTTGCTGTCTTTGCTTGATCGTGCCCAGTGGTGCTTTCAAGAGCAAAGCCAGATATTTCATCAAGCACTGCAACCAAAACGTTATACCCTTCAAACGCTTCTCGTTCCGAATGTCCAGAATAAACAGTTACGTTTTTATTAAATTTAATTTCAGAAGCTTTCTCTAAATATTTGCCTATAAACCAAGGTGATCCTACAATTCTATTTCTAAATCCTTTAAAGAAAACATTATTAGCTTGTTGTGCGTTAATAGCAATATTAATAATATCTATTGAGTCCCCAGGTGGTTTACCATAATATGTTGCTGGGTCCTTAAGGCATAATAGTAAATATACTATATATGCTACTGATATGGTAGAGCAATAATCTTTTCCGCTACCCTTACCTAACTGTGCTACGACCTCATTACAGGTTTGCTTATAGCGATCTTCGCCTTCTCTTTGTCCAAATAGTTTGACAAGAGTGGATTGTTTATAGATCTGTGAGCTTTTTTCAATAAGCGTATATTGGTACTCCGAAAGTTCTGGGAGTCCAAGGTACTCTTTTCCTGTAACAAAAGTTCTGAGATCAACTGGTCTTTCATCAAATTCCTCCCCGTCTAATATATCGATGAGGTCATTGAAATTTAATTCCACTATATTGACCACCACCCTCCGTAAGTAGCCTTGCCATCTGCATGCCACTGTTTCATCAACTTGTGCTCTTTAGCCCAATCTGTTTCATGTGTATCTCTGCCGCAATATGGACAAATCGGTTCTCCGATATGTTCATATACATGTCTACAATGCTTCTTGTCCGTCATGTATTACTACTGCTTCAACGACGCCCGTTATCTGCGATAACCTTTTAGCAACTTCCATTTTACACTTAGGGCAGGTTGCTGTTACCTCTTTTAATATTTTTACAAGTATTTCTTGTTTTCTTTCTGTCTCCGCCAATTGTGTAGCAAGCTCCGCATTATCAAGAAGTCCAACCTCTTGAAGCATTCCAATTCTTTTAGCCTCAATATCAGCAATTAGTTTTAAAGAAGTAGCTTTAACGTTTAGCTGACCTGATTGATCAGCATCCTCTACGGTCTTCCAGGCCTCTTTAATAAGCATAGCGTAGTGTTGGTCTGCCCCAGAGATAGCTTGCTTTGCCCTCTCACGAGCTCCAGAATCGTTTTTAACGACCTCTTTCCACTCGTCTATATATCCAAGAACCTCTGCTCTTTTAAAACCCGTTGTGACGGCAATCTGAGTAGGATTATTACCCTTAAGTAATTCCTCTACCACCTTATTCATGCGATCAAAATGATCTGCTAATTCAATATCCATATATAGATATTATACCATCCTAGTTGACTAAAATCACTCAGATAATGATTTAGCTATTTTTAATAATATTAAATATCCAATTAAATCATCAATATCATTATCGCCTGGATATTCTGTGCCTTTCATTAATCTATTTAATTTATCATCAATACGGACATGAAGTTGTTCTCTAGGTCCCGCCTTTGAAAATATGCGAACGGGATCAAGGGCAGAATTACCATAGGCAATATTTTTTCTAATTAACATATGTGCAATCTCAATACAAGACTCTAATATTTCTTTGCCAGCAGAAGTTCCTACTGTTAACAAATATAGGTCATCATATTTAAATTCTTTTGAGTCTGGAAATATTGGCTTTAAACTCATTTAATAATACCATTCTCTTTCAATGCTCTATGTATGGTCATAATTGTTACGCCACATTCTTTTGCAATTTCTTCCATAGTTTTTCTTTGAACCACATATCTTCTATATAGCCAATCTTTACTTTTATACAACTTCATCTTTTAGTCAATACCTCATTTGCATAATAAGCAATTCCAAATGAATCTGCTACATCAAAATCATTTAATTGTAATTTATATTTATAATTAAAGTAATCTACAGTTCTTTGTTTTCTAATATTTCTCATTTTATTTTTATACCAAGACTCAGCATAACCAGGGTTTTCTAGTTTTAGTCTAAGCTTTTCATCTTTTGTAGGATTTTTGTTGCCAATGTGCGCCTGCCATGCGGTAGGACTAATTGTAATAACTTTAGCACCAGTAGACATAAGCTCAGCAATAACAACTCCATAGACATATGACAATTTTATCACAGCGTCTGCGGATCTGACAAGCACCGCTCCCTCTACTGCAATATAGTCAGACTTTATTTCATCCATAATTGCAAACACTTTGCATTTAGCGTCATATATTTTTTCATATATGTCATTACCAGTTAAATTAATTTTACCCCATTTAATTGGAATATTGTTTTCAAGTAAGCAGAATGCAATTGAGTTAGTAGATGCATCTATCCCTAAAACTCTATTTGCTTTAGTTTTAATTAAACTAGCTAATGTCATCTATCATCCTTAATATTGTAGACCTGTTTTTAACAGCCGAATTTTTTTCACACCTTGAGCATATATTTGATTGATTATATCTGCTCAGCCTAGACTTACAAATCCTACATTCTCTTTTAGCCCCAGATCTAATAGCTTTTTTCTCATAATATTTTTCCATAATTTTCTTATTAGTTGCAACCCTACAGCATTCATCGGAACAATATTTTTGATTATGGGTCTTTGCGTCAAACTCTTTAGCGCATTCCTTATTGGCACAAATCATAATTTAGGTGGCTCATATGCTGGTATATCAATTAATCCATTTTCACCAGACCAACACTCCTTTTTAATCTTGCAATTTTTGCAAGCAGAACTTGACTTAATAAATGGACGTGTTGGCAACTCGCCAGATCTAAAGTTATCATACACCATGCACATCCACTCAAATAATTCTTCAATTATCTTTTTATTTTTATCGTTCATTTGTATAGGAATAATTAAAATCTCTTGAGTGTTTTTATTCTCATACAAAAAGAATCCTTCTTTGACATCCCTCAGCTTCATGTATGTTAATAGCTGAAGTAAATGATTTGATGATGGAGACATCTTAGCTTGATGGCTATCCCAATTCTCTTGCTTAGCCGTTTTTATTTCTCCAATTACCTCTTCATCATTCCAGTCTAAGATGACATCTATGAATCCACGAATTGGAGGGTATTCATTAATAATCTCATACTCTTCATGCTTCATGACGCCCATCTTTTTAATTATTCCCTGAATTCTTTCATGAGCCTGAGTCCCTTGAGACATGTTAGCTATGGCTTGAGAGTTATTGTTATCTATAAACATGGCTCCGCTAAAAGCAAGGTACCAATATCTAGGACAATTTCCACTTCCATATCCTAAAGAACTTGGACTAAAGCTAGTTTTAGTTTGTTTTTGGTCGCCTTTCTTTGTAGACAAATATGCGTCATCTAGCATCTTGGCAAAGGCAGAAGGATCAAAATTTCCCGTTACCTTTTTAAACTTTAAGTTTGCTACTATTTCTTTACCCATTGTACCTAACCACATATTTGAGAGCATCTACTAGTTTATCTATAGATTCTTTTGCTGAATAATAAATATTCTTTTTGTTATTATTCATTGTCCCTGCTTTATCTTTAGCAATAGTTGAATACACTGAGGCCATCATAGAAAACTTAGTAGACATAGCCTGCAATTCAATTATAAGCATGGGAGCTTTTGATGCTGGCACATCTGGATTCATTAATATTTTTACAACAATTGCTAATGCCTTATCCAGTTGTTCATCTTTCATGTAATCATGAATGTCATTAAACTCAGTTATCTTACTAATTAACTCTAGTGTATTCAACTCGCTCATGTTAGAATGGAGCCTCTACTTCCTCAAAGAACCTATCTTTAGCAGCCTCTTTTGAAAGACTATATGTTGTTACACCAATACTTCTAGCATTAATTTCATATGAAGTTCTATTGGTTCCAGTTTTATCCGTCCAATTTTCTTCATAAATAGTTCCCACAACTGTGAGTTCTTGACCCTTCTTAATTGAATTTCTGGTTTGCTTAGCAAGTTCTCCCCACACCTTGATTGTCCACCAAGATGTTGCGGCATCCTCATACTTGCCAGTTTCTTCATTCTTCTTGCGGTCATTTGTTACCAAACGCAGTCTAAGTCCACTTTCTCCAATTGGAGCTGGGTCTTGACCAAGCCTTCCGACTAATGTAATAGTTGGATTAGCCATTCTTATTCTCCTTGTATTCCAAGGCATCTATTAGCTCTTCTAACAGCGCCCATTCAATTACGGCAAGTCTTATCTTACTTTCTTCGCCTATAATTAATTTTAAGGCTGGAAACATATTCCTATTCACCTTAAATGTATCCGTGCAGATTTTAGACCATACATCTTTATTTAAATTAAATGAAGATGCTGCTTCTTTATAATCTACTACAAACTGGTGCCATTGGGCATCACCCTTTTGGTATTGCCCACGTCCAGAATTCTTTTGTTGTCTTGCTCCATCACGCTTAGCCTCTCCACGCTCTGTCATCCATTAACCTTTACAGTGTTCAAATGTCCAGCGTTGCATGTCCAAGTCATAACAAATTCAGTTGGATCCCAATAGTATTTCTCTACATTTAAATCACACTTGGCGCAGGGCTTTGTGCCAATTATAGTTTCTAGATTAGAGATATTTTCTTTTGTTGGCTTAGGGCCAATAAACTCATTAATGTTTGGCACTAATTTCCTCCCTAAGACTTATAACTACATCTGGGTTATCTCTTAAATATTGAACCGCTTTTGCCCTACCCTGAAATCTTTCTTTGTTTACTGTGTACCAAGCTCCACCCTTTTCTACAATGCCACACATCTCTGCGACATCTAAAGTTTCTCCAACCAAATCTACTCCTAGGTTTTCTCCTTGGAAATAGAAATCATACTGTCCAGATAAGTTTGGGGGGCCAAGTTTGTTGTAATCAATAATCCAATTAACTGGGCGTCCGACCCTTTGTTCAATAATTTTATCGCCAACCTTAACGCCAGATTTAATAGCATTTGCTTCAGCTTCGGAAGACCAGAGCTTAATTACTGTTGAAGAGAAGAACTTAACTGCCATGCCACCTGTGGGGATATGTGAAGCATGCATAGATCCAAACTGATTTCTTTGCTGTGAGATAAGAACAAGTAATGTGTTTTTGTTTGCATAATTTAGCATTTTAACCGCATGGGTCATATCTTTTGCTTCAGCCCCAATCTGTTTAGTATCCTCAAGCTTTTTTAATTCTGAACTATCTTTTTCAAAATATATTGCTGGCAGCAATGCAGATATAGAATCTACAACAATAATATCTACATCTGCCTCCATTAATTGAGTGGCAACATCAACCATATCATTTACAGTTTTAGCAGATGAATATATTAACTCTTCAGAATTAACACCTAGCTTTTCTGCCCAAGACTTATCGTATGAATGCTCTGCATCGATCCAGGCGCAAGTTTTACCCGCCTTTTGTGCCTCTGCAATCATTTGTAGGCAAAAAGATGATTTACCAGAAGACTTATTGCCCCATACTAAAACTTGTCTGCCAAAGCCCAATCCTCCCCTTAGTGCCAGGTTTAATCCTATGCTTGGAGTTGGTTGCTTTTCTACAATAACGTCAACTGCAGACTGAACTCTATTTCTAGTTTTAGGGTCAAGCTTTGCTAATATATCATCTATTTGTATATTCATTATTCTCTTTCTTTATATAAGTATAGCATTAAAAACGGTTTCCGTGAAGTGTGGGTCTCTCTTTATTTTTATTAATTTTATTCTGCAGCACTTCGTCTAAACTGTGAACAACAATTTGTTCATTTCTCATTGCTGCATATAAATCTAAAATACGAATCATTATATCTGCAATCTCCTCTACAATTTTTTCAGAGCCCTGATCTTTACGAATAGCCTCTAAAACTTCAGTAACTTCTGAGTGTACAAGAGCAAGTTTATTGCCGACTTTGTCGTAACTAAATTCTCCCTCCCAAAAACCTTTATCTATTGCAATTTCATGAACAAGTGCTGAGAAAGCGTCAAGTCCATAATCAGTTATTAGCGAGCTCATAATCTCCCTGATCTCCGTCCTCACGTAACTTAAATTCAAATGATAGAGTTTCATCATTATAAGTTACAGATAATTGCCTGTCTTCATTGTTCGCAGCCATAAATAATTCTGTAGGAATTTCTACAGTTCCTAATTTAGTAAGTATGGCAACTAAAATTCTAGAGGCATTCATTGCCTGAAAAATTTCTTCTGGTGTTTGTGTCATTTTATTTCCTTTATCATTAAAGTGCCATCATCTAATTTCTTTAGAATTGGCTTACATACCATTCCCTCTCGCATTTTGGCCAACGCTATTGCGTACATGCTAGAGAAAGCAATTGCTCTTGTTAAGTTTTTATCTTTATCAGACATAACTATATGAGCCATTGTTTTGCCCTTCTTTGTTTTATAAGGGCTAAAACTTATCACGAACTGCTGGTCTTTGTCAATATTATATCCATTTGAATATAGATACTGAATAAATATATCGCTAGAATCCTCTTTAATATCTTCCACCCTCACATATCTTGCTATACGATTATCTCCAACTAACATAAAATACATCTTACCAGTTTCTATTTGTGTCTGTTCGTTATGGAATAACCCTGCAGACCCACTCTCATCTACCAACTCTATTCGTGACCATCCAGAACCCCTCTTAATGCTTTTAACCATGCCAAACATGGGGAATGATCCTAAGTCATCAAAATCAACTATGGGCCTAGCCTGTGATTTTATTTTTGGATTCATGCCCACATTGAACTGAGGTATATTTAAATACTCATAATAATTTTGCTCTTCTGTTCCAGATCTAGGATTGTCATTAAATGTTGCTCCGCCTATTGCGTTCAATGCTGATATTGCTCTAGAATTAATTCCGCTGCCTTTCTTAGAAGCCTTAGCAATAAAGTCTGCGTAATCACTGTATGGTCTTTGAC
>Ga0194118_10006555_pt1 | contig 11527 bp, 10 predicted proteins | sample TA2MahsurfametaG_2_FD_148662 | JGI IMG/M metagenome (GOLD analysis project Ga0194118, IMG submission 148662) | Freshwater microbial communities from Lake Tanganyika, Tanzania - TA2015013 Mahale N5 surface | ecosystem: Environmental > Aquatic > Freshwater > Lake | place: Tanzania: Lake...
CAAAGATCCGCCATCACCTCAAGACGCGGGCGCTGGATGAATCCCGCGACTTAGGCCAAAAAATGCTCAGCCAATCGCTGCGCGCCGAAGGCATCGATACACTCCCCGCCGACGACGATGCGCATCGCAGCCTGTGGGATCGTTTGCTACGATTTTCAGGTAACCGCACGCGTGCGGACCTGCTCACCGATATTGGACTGGGCAAGCGCGTGGCCAGCATCGTGGCCAAGCGGCTGGCGCGTCTGCTGGTGGAGTCCGGTGCCAAAACCGACCCCCTGCTGATGAGCCGGGAGCGCTTTACCGCGCATGAATCGGTGTCCCAAGGGGCTCTTTTGCTTGATGGCAGCGAGGGCAGTTCCGTCCAGTTTGCAACTTGCTGCCGCCCGATTCCGGGCGATGAGATTGTTGGCTACCTCGGCCATGGCGAGGGTGTTGCTGTGCACGCGGCCGATTGCGCCATCGCCCAGCGCTTGCAGCACCGGGATCAGGAGCGCTTCATTGCGGTCGAGTGGTCGGACGAGCCCTCGCGTGCCTTCGAGACCGATTTGTTGCTCACCGTGACCGCAGGCAAGGGAGTCCTGGCGCGGGTGGCCTCCGCTCTGGCGCGCGCCGAAGTCAACATTACGCACCTCCAAATGCAGCCGGAGAGCACGCAAGAGACCACCGAGTTGCGCTTTACCGTGGCGGTGGACAACAGCGAGCACCTGGCCACCGTCCTGCGCAGCCTCAAGCGCACGCCGGCCGTGCTCAAGGCCCAGCGCATGCGCAACGGACACGCGAGCTAAGAGACCGAGCCGCCGGCGCTGGGGTAGCTCAGGCCCAGCACCTCGAGCATTTGCACGCCGCGCGGGGTGTGCAAAGGGACCTCATCGCCAATGCGGGCCTTGAGCAAGGCCCTGGCCACCGGACTGATCCAACTGACCTGCCCCGACAGGCCGTCGGCCTCGTCGATGCCCACAATAGTGACGGTGTGCACCTGACCGTCTTCCTGCGCATAGCGTACCGTGGCGCCAAAAAACACCTGATCACCACCGTGATGCGCGGCTGGATCGCTCACCTCGGCGATCTCCAGACGCTTGGTCAAAAATCGAATGCGTCTGTCAATTTCGCGCAATCGCTTCTTGCCATAAAGATAGTCGCCGTTCTCGGAACGGTCGCCATTGCTGGCCGCCCAATGCACTACCTCGACGATGCGCGGCCGCTCGACATCGATCAAATCAAGCAATTCGGCTTTGAGCCTGGCAAACCCCACCGGCGTGATGTAGTTCTTGCCGCCGGCCGGCAAAGGGGGCAAGGCGAGATCCTCCTCGTCGACCTCTGCTTCCTTGGTAAATGCCTTGCTCATGCGCCAAGGATATCAGCCTGACCGCAGGGTCTGACCAGGGGTTCTGCAGCGCAAGACCTCAGTCGAAGATGTCACTGAGCCAGGATTTGTGCTTGCGGTAGCCGTGGTGCGGTGGCTGAACCCAGCCAGGACTCGGCGCGCCGGGGGCGGGGGCCCGGGCAGCCGGCCCGCCGCCCGGGCCGCTGCTGCGCGCCTGGTGCGCGCTGGTGGGGGCGGGCTCGGCTGCGGCGGTTGTCGTCGCGCGCTGCTTCTGAGCGTGGATCCGAAGGATGACCGGTGACGTCCGCGAGTGCTTGACAACGCGGATGATTCTTTCCGCGGCCGACTACTTCAAGGAAGAGGCCGAGGCCGCGGTGCTGGGCATGAAGACGCCCGAAAAGGCGATGGCCGACCTCGCGAACCGGGTACGGCCTTTGCTGGGCTGACCGGGCGCAGTCTCGGGCCTCGCGGTGGCGCGCGGGGCCAGGGAGCACGGGCAGACGGCAGTGGATGCCGATGCCGGTGGCGCCAAAGACGGCGTCGTGTGTTCGATCGGCTCTGACAATGATCGCTTTGAAAAGATCGAAATGCGGCTGACCGACGGGCGATCGATCCCGTTGACCCCCGTCGGCGACGCCGAACTGTTCGGCGCCCTGGACGAACTCTCGCGCTTCACTGGCATTCATCGGGTCGGCGGATCGGTCTAAGAAGGGGTTCGACCCACGCGCGGCAAGGACCTCGGCCTTACGCTGCGCGTCCAATTTACCGACGAAGCGACGTTTCAACTCGGGCTGGGCGACTCGAAGCTCGCCAAATGTCGGCGCGTTGGCGAGCCGGCGTGCGCCGCGCTGGCGACTAAAGAAACTCTGAACAACCGCTCAGAGTTTCGCATCTACGTCCGGTCGCTTCTAATTGCTTTTGCAGTGTTAACCTACATGCAATAACATTACATCATTGGCGCGTATCGTTACGCTTCGCGGGCTAGAACATCCACCAGAGGATCCGGTTCATGAATTCATCCAAGCGCGTCCCCGTCACGGTGCTCACCGGCTTCCTCGGCTCGGGCAAAACCACCCTGCTCAACCGTATCCTCTCGGAGAACCATGGCAAGCGGATCGCGGTCATCGAGAACGAGTTCGGCGAAGTCGGCGTCGATAACGAACTGGTGATCGGCGCCGAGGAAGAGATCTTCGAGATGAACAACGGCTGCATCTGCTGCACGGTGCGCGGCGACCTGATCCGCATCCTGGGTAACCTGATGAAGCGCCGCGACAAGTTCGACTACATCATGGTCGAGACCACCGGCATGGCGGATCCGGGTCCGGTCGCGCAGACCTTCTTCATGGACGAGGAGGTGCAACGCCAGCTCGAGCTCGATGCGATCGTCACATTAGTCGATGCGAAGCACATCGAAGGCCATCTGGACAAGATGGACGAGGCCGGCAAACAGATCGCGTTCGCCGATGTGATCCTGCTCAACAAGACCGACCTGGTCAGTGAGGCGGACTTGGAGCGGATCGAGAGGCGTATCAGCGCCATGAATGCGGCGGCGAAGGTCTTCCACACGCGAGATGCCGCGCTGCCGCTCGACAAGGTGCTCAATGTCGGTGCATTCGATCTGAACCGAGCGCTTGCCGTAGACGATAAGTTTCTCGAACCGGAGTATCCGTTCGAGTGGGGTGGAGTCTATCGGCTCGAGCGCGGCCGTCATCGCATGACGCTCGCGACGGGCCCTGACCCGTCGATACTACTCGCGCTTGTACCGGCCTCCTCTGCCGACGCGGCCGGACTATCCGCACAGGTCGAAGCCGCGGTGCGAGTGTTCGCCGACGACGAGAAGGAGATTGCGCCAGGCGGCAGGCCGGTCGTTCCAGGCAACACTTGCTATCGGCTTGCGCTCGATCAGGGGCCATTTCAGTTCGACGTCGACATCGCCGAGAGCGGCGCGTATGCGCTGTTCACCGAGCACCATCGCGACGAGTTCGACCTGCGCATCCAAAGCGCCGAGCTGTTTGCTGCGCGCGAGTTCAAGCCCGACCATGAGCATGACGAAGAGATCAAATCGGTCGGCATCACCGATCCAGGCGCGCTCGACTCCACGCGGCTTAACGCCTGGATTAGCCAACTGCTGCGCGACCAGGGCAACGACATCTTTCGCATGAAAGGCGTGCTCAACGTGGCGGGCGAGGATCGCCGCGTCGTGTTCCAGGGCGTGCACATGCTCTTCGATGCCGCACCCGAGCGAAAGTGGGGCACCAGGCCGCGCTATAACCGACTCATCTTCATCGGCCGCAACCTCGACCGCGCCGCGCTCGAATCGGGCTTTCGCGCATGCCTCGCGTAGCCCAGGCCGCGCGGCTGATTCCAGGCTGGGAAACCTCGCTCGGCGACTATGTCACTGCACTAGCCTGGACACCTCGCGGCGCGCGACTGCTGGCCGCCAGCGCAGATGGCGGGATCAGCGTGCTGGAGCCCGAGCAAGGGCAAGTAAGCACGATCGGCGAGCACCCGCGCGGCGCGTTGTGCGTGAGCGTGCGTGCGGACGGCGAGATGTATGCAAGCGGTGGCCAGGACGGCAAGCTAGCACTGTGGGACGCTGCGGCGTTGCGCGAGGTCGCGCGGTTGCCGGGCGACGCGGCGTGGGTCGAACATGTGGCCTTTCAGCCGCGGGGGACGCTCATTGCAGCCGCGGCCGGTAAGCACCTCAAGCTATGGTCACCCGACGGGGCGCTGGTGCGTACCCTGTCCGACCACGCAAGCACGATCGCCGCCATCGGCTGGGACAGCAATGGTCGCCAGTTGGCCGCTGCGGCGTATGGCGGGTTGTGGATTCATGGGGTGGCCGGCACACCGAGTGCGTCGAACGTCACCGTCGCAACCCACACTTTAACCTGGCAGGGTTCCGCGCTTTCGGTCGCCTGGCATCCGGACAACAAGATCATCGCGTCGGGCATGCAAGACGGGACGGTCCATTTCTGGCGCAGTGGTGCGCGCGAGAGCGCCCAGATGAGCGGTTATCCGACAAAAGTGCGACAAACCAGTTGGAGCGCCTCGGGCCGCTTCCTGGCCACCGGCGGCGGCGAGCAGATCACCGTGTGGGACTTCCGTGGCAAGGGTCCCGAAGGCACCCGACCGCTCGAACTCAATTGGCACGTCGATCTAGTAGCAGCGCTCGCGTTTCATCCGCAGAGCCATTATCTCGCCTCGGGTGGACGCGACGGGCGTCTCGCGCTGTGGCATCCTGGCGAAACCCTCGCTTCGCTGGATGCTCATCAGCTCCCGGCGATTGCCGCGGTGCTGGCCTGGTCGGCCGATGGCAAACGCCTGGCTGTCGGATGCGAAAGCGGTCTGGTGCGGTTGTATGACTTGGCGTGAGGGCCTCTCGGCATCAAGCCTTCGTGCGTGGCCGGTTCCGCGCGGGCCGCGACGGTAGCGACTTGGATACGGCATGCGCACTGGTGCGGCCGCGCCACCCCAAACTAAGCCTGCCTATCAGCGCTTTTGTGAGGGAGTGGGGCTCCATCACTTGTTCGATGTGTAGCCAACTCCTCCCCCCCCTGTACACGCGCAGGGGGGCGAAAAAACTGCAACGACGCCAGACTTTGACTCTCATGCTAGCCCGACGCTAGCCTGGGGCCAGTCCAAGGAAAAACGGGACAGCCCTTTCGGAGCTAACCCGTTGATCTAGAACGCTTTGTTCTGGCGCGGCTGGCAGGATTCGAACCCACGACCCCTTGGTTCGTAGCCAAGTACTCTAATCCAACTGAGCTACAGCCGCGCGAGCTGCAATTATGACATAGCCTCGGTCGGCCAGACCGTCAAGGCCTCACCAGTAGCGCCAGCCCCAGCGTACAAGGCGACGCATCAGCGCAGGCACCTCACCGGGGCGCAGCGACTTGACCAGCCAGGTCCATCGGGCCTGCAGCACCGATCGCTCATGGCTGAAGGCACGAAAGCCGTAAAAACCCCGTGACTGTCCCAGACCGGAGTCGTTAACGCCCCCGAAAGGTAGACGGCCATGCAGATAGTGAATCAAGGCATGGTTGATACAGACCCCACCGGAGCTGGTCTGGGCCACCAAGTGCCTCACATGCCCAGGCGTTCGGCTGTAGACATACAGGGCCAGGGGCTTGGCACCGGCATTGATGCGGTCGACCACCGCGCGTATCTGGTCAAACCCCATCACCGGCAACAAGGGGCCAAAAATTTCCTCGCGCATCAGTTGCGCATCCGCCGCAGGCTCGGTCAGTAGCGTAGGCTGCACAAAGGAGGCTTGCTCACTGACCCGGCCCCCCATCATCACGCGCGCCCCGCGTTCTAGCGCATCCTCGAGCAAGCCGCGCAGACGACCCATATGCCGCTGATTGACGATGTGGGTGAGCACGCCGCCCCTTTCCTGTTCGGTCAGCGATGCTCCATAGGCCTTTTCGATCTCCCGCCGACACAAGTCAATCCAACGATCCTTGACCGACTGATGCACAAAGACATGATCAGGGGCGATACAGGTCTGACCCGCATTGGCAAATTTGGCCCAGACGATGTTGCGGGCGGCCAGTTCCAGATCGGCGCTGGCATCGACGACCGCCGGAGTCTTGCCACCGAGTTCCAGGGTCAGGCTGGCCAGATGCCGGGCGGCCGAGGCCATCACCCTTTTACCCACCGCCGTGCTGCCGGTAAAGTGCACATGGTCGAACGGCAGTTCCTGAAGGGCCTGAGCGACCTCGGCTGAACCCTGAAACACGGCCACCTCATCGGGTGCGAATACAGTGGCAATCACCTGTGCGAGCAGTTCCGACATCGCCGGCGTAAGCTCGGAGGGCTTGAGGATCGCGGTGTTACCCGCCGCCAGAGCGCAGACCAGCGGGCTGAGCGTCAGATTGAGCGGGTAATTGAAGGGGCCGATGATCAAGCAACGCCCGCGCGACTGAAACTGGATTTCGGCCTGGGTTCCCAGCGTCATCCAGGTGGCGCGCACGCGCCGCGGCCGCATCCACCCATCGAGATGCCGCAGAGCTTGATTGGCCTCCAGGCAAAAGGGCAGAAGTTCTCCCAGATCGACCTCGCCGGCGCTCTTGCGCAAATCCTGCTGCGCGGCGCGGTACCAGTCCTCCCGGCGATCAAGAACAGCCTCCCGCAGGCGGACGATACGCTGGCGCCTGTCCCGGGCCGATGACGCACGCCAAGCCAGCGCAGTTGGACCCTGCGCCTCAAAGATTTCGAGCCAACCCGGCGGTGGCACTGCCTCTTCCATCAACTCCCGTCCTTTCGGGGCCTGGCCTCCCGGAGGCTGCGCATCGCAGCCCGGGGCAGCGCCGCCGAGTTTAGACCCGGTCCGGTACACCCGAGGGGCATCCCCTAAAATCGTCAGATGTTTGTAAAAAAACCGCGACTAGCAACCTGCTTGACCGCCGCCATCTTGCTGATGGCGGCGCTGGCCGTGCGGGCCGACGAGTCGCTGGATGCGAAGGCGGTACCCGCCTACAGCCATCCCGCCGTGGAGTTGGCGCATACCCTGATCGGCATTCCCTACCGTTGGGCCGGTTCTGATCCCGCGCGCGGCTTCGATTGCAGCGGCCTGGTTTATTACATCTTTAATCAATTGCAGATCCGCCTACCGCGCATGCCACGCGAGTTATTTCACAGGTCTGAGCAAATCGGCCGCGATGAGCTCAAGCCCGGCGATCTGCTGTTCTTTCACACATTCGCGCGGCTGTCCCATGTGGGCATCTACATCGGGGAGGGGCGCTTCATTCACGCACCCCGGCGCGGCCAGACGGTGCGTATCGAATCCATGGATAGCCGCTATTACCAGAAAAGATACGCCGGCGCCAGGCGCGTGATGGAACCATCGACCGATTCAACCCCCAAGTTCAACTTTTGACCTCATAACGGCTCCCCTCATGATTTTTGATCTGCACAGATTTTCAAAAAACCTGGCTTCACATCTTTTGCTTGCACTGGTGCTTTGCGGCCTGAGCCTGAGCGCCCGAGGCCAAAGCCCCGGCGCGCTTTCACTGCTGGCCGGACAGGCCGGAGCGCCGCCCGACCAAGTCGATGCACCGGCCTGGAAGACCTATTCCGAAGCGGTTCAGCGCAACTGGCAGCAGTACCGCAGGGAAATTGGCGAACCCATGCAGGCCTGGGCCGCCCAGCAGGTGCCCGCCTTCACCGACACGGTCTTCTACCCCTTCTCCGGCCCCGATTTCTCCACCGTCAGTCAACTTTTCCCGAAAGCCAAGCGCTACATCCTGGTGGCCATGCAAGCCGCCGAACGACCCATCCATCTGGCCGAACTCAAGCCCAGAGCGGCCCGGCAGACCCTGGAAGTGCTCACGCAAGCCTGGGGCAATTACGGGCAGAGCGGATTTTTTGTCACCGAGTACCTGGACAGATATCTGCACACAAATCAGGTCCGCATCGGTGCATCGACCTTTCTTGGCACCTTCTTTCAACTCAAGGGCTTGGCGGTCCGCAGCATGGTGCCCATTTCAGTCAACGAGCAAGGTGAAATCGAAGAACTTGATCCGCGCGAGAGTCAGTGGCGCTCGGTGCGCTTCCGGCTCGATCGGGCGGGAGAGACCGTGGTGGTGGACTACCTGCGTATTGATCTGTCGGACAAAGGTTTGAGCGGTCAGCCCGGTCACCAAAAGTTCGTCGAGCAGGCCTCGTCTCATCCCGTATTGCTCAAGGCGGCCTCTCACCTGCCCCAGAACGCCGGCTTTTCCATCATTGCGCAGCATTTGGTCAGTCGCTCACCCTTCATCCTTCAGGATGAAACCGGAATACGCTACAAGCAACTGCAGGAGCAGTACAACCTGACCCTGTTCGGCAAGCTGGAACGCACCCACAGCGCCTTCGGTGGCTATCAGCGTGACCTGGTCAAGGCCTTTGCCGAAAACAAAGATATCCGGCCGCTGAACTTTCGCGTGGGTTACTTCAAGGGGGGCAGCTATGCCTTGATCCTGGCCCGACGCAAAGGCTAGCGGGCGGTCCGATGTGATCTCCGCCAACGGTCTGCTGCTGCTGCCCTTGCTGGCGGCCGTCTACCTTAGCTTGGAGACTCAACGCGCGCGGCTGATGCTGCTCCTGGCCGCTGGAGTCCTGACACTGAGCGCTGAAGTTGTGCTGGCCGATCCGGCTGAGCAACTCAAGTCCAGCCTGGATCTGCTGCTGGTGTGCGCGCTCATGCTGCTGTGCTGGCTGGGGTGCCGCCTGATGGGACGCAGCAGCGAGCCCTCCCAAGCGCTGCTGACCGCGCTGGTCATTTTGCAAGCCCTGCCCCTGTTTAGTTACAAGCTCCTGCTGGCGGGCTTGGCGGGCAGCTGGGCGCAGAGCCTGGCGCATGACCTGCTAAGTAACGCCACGCCCCCCCTGGGCCTGTCCGTGATGACCTTCCAGGCCATCAGCTACACCGTAGACAGCTATCGCAAGCAAGTGCCCACAGCCGACTGGCGCCACTTCGGCGTGTACATGACTTTCTTCCCCCACCTGGCGGCTGGGCCGATCCTGAAGGCCTCGGACTTCGTGACCAAGCTGATGGAACGCAGACCCGTCACCACAGACGATGCGCGAGCCGGGTTGTGGCGCATCTTCAAGGGCCTGTTCAAGAAGTTGGTGCTCTCCGACCTTATGGCCAAAGTCGGGGTCCATCCCGTCTTTGCAGACCCACAGGCTTTTTCCTCGGGCGAAATCATGGTGGCGGTTCTGGCCTTTACGGTCCAGATGTTCCTGGACTTTTCGGCCTACACCGATGTGGTGATCGGCAGCGCCCGCTTGCTGGGGCTCAAGTTGCCTGAAAACTTTGATCGCCCTTATCAAGCCACCTCGATCGCCGATTACTGGCGGCGCTGGCATATGAGCTTATCGAGCTGGGTGGGACACTATGTGTACCGCCCCCTGGGCGGTAACCGGGTGGTACGCTGGAAAATTTATCGCAATGTAATGATTTCCATCCTTTTGCTGGCCCTCTGGCACGGGCTCAGTGCGAACTTTCTGATCTATGGCCTCTTGCACGGCACTGCAGTGTGCTTCTATCGTTGGATGCGAGAGCAAGCAGGGTGGCAAAACTGGAGCCGGCGCAACCCTCTTCAAGCCAGTGCGGGCGGATGGCTGCTAACCTTCTCCTTCGTGGTGCTCGCGCGCATTCTGTTTAAGACGCCGACTTTCGAGGAAGCTGCGCTGCTCTGGCACAGCCTGCTGCATTCGGAGTTCAGCGCCTGGCCGCGATTCAGTCCAGCCTTTTGGATCTGCCTGACACTCGGTCTGTTTGGCTGCTTCATGCCCAATCGCTGGAAAATGCCGCTACAGCAGGCTTTTGAGCGCGGGCCCTTGCTCTTGCAGGGCCTGCTGATCGCCGCTGTATTGATGCTGGGAGCCAGACTCTCCGACGGACAGGCTCTGGCCTTCATCTACAGGAATTTTTAGAGCCATGCCATCACCGGATCAGGTCAATAAACAAGCTGCAGCCCACTTGATCGGGGTGATGTTGGTGGCTTTGTGCGCACTGCTGCCGCTTTACGCTTTTGACGATCTGCGCTCGTTGCGACCGACCCGGGTGCTCGGACCGGTCGGCCTGAACCTCCCGGCACCGTTGGCCCAGGAGCAAGCGTCTGAGACGCAAGCATCCCTGACAAGCCAGCCCGCGCTGGCACCCGATCCAACGCGACCGGCACCCGCCCTCGCCATCAGCCGGCCTGCGGCCTCCACTGAGGCCGGCAGTGCACCTGCGCCCATCTCCGGCCCAGCCTTGCACCGAACTGTCCCGCTTTTGCCGATTGAAGGGAGCGAACACCTCAAGCCCTTCTTCAAGGCACTCGACCGCAGCGATCGCACCACACCCGTGAGGGTCCTCCACTATGGCGACTCCACCCTGGCTGGAGACGGCATCGCCAAAACCGTCCGGGGCCAGCTCAAAGCCCAATTCGGTGACGGTGGCCCGGGCTTTTTTGTCGCTGGCATGGACCCGCGCTGGATGCGGCGCGATGATGTGCGCGTCAATCGCAGCGGAGCGTGGGACATCCACACCATACTCCACGGCGGTAACCAGGGGCGCTACGGACTTGGCGGCATCGTAGCCAAGCCGCGCGGTGACGCTCAGGTCCAGATCAGTCTGGCGCGCTCGGGTCAAACCTTGGGTCACCGCCTTGAGGTCTACGCACAAAAGGGCCGCAAAGCGGAACCGCTGCGCATTCAAGTCAACGGCAGCACGGTGGCCGCCAGACGGATAGAGCATCCCTCTTTCGACCAATGGGTGGTCGAGCATGACTCCGACATCGTATCGGGCACCGTACTGGTCAGCGAAACCGATCTGGAGCTTTACGGTCTGGTGCTGGAGGCCAAGGCGGGCATCACCTGGGAGACCACGGCGGTCGTGGGCGTTTCCAACGGATCCTTTCGGCAATTCAACGCAGTCCACCTGGCCGAGCAAAGTCAGGTTCGCAGGCCCGATCTGATTGTGCTGATGATCGGGGGCAACGATGCGTCCAATGGCGGCATCCTGTCCGGCGATGGCCGCGCCTATCGGCAAGGATTCGAGCGTGCCTTGCAGACCTTGCGCCAGGGCTCACCCCAGTCGGCCTGTCTGATCATGAGCCCGCTCGATCAAGGAATGCTCAGCGACTACGGCCGCGTCTATTCCAAGCGCACCATGCCCCGGATGGTGGAGCTACAGCGACAGGTCAGCCAGGAGCAGGGCTGCTCCTTTTGGGACGCATGGAGCTTTATGGGCGGCAAGGACTCATTTGCGCGGTGGCTCGATCAAGGCCTGGCATGGACCGATCTGGTGCATCTGACCGAACGGGGACTCAACCGTATCGGACAGGGTTTTTCCAGAGCGCTGCTTGAGGCCTACGAGCAGCACCGGAGCGGCCGATGAGGACCGGCTTCTTGCAGGGTCTCGTGGTCGGCCTGGCAACAGTCGGGCTGGGGCAATCGGCCGCCCAGGACGGCGAGTCCGCCAACGGTAGCCCCCTCCCCTCACCGGCCCTCACTTGGAGCTCAGCGAACCGAGATGCCCTGCACCAGAGCCTGCGCGTTAGTGGCGGGGCGTCACTGCCGCCCTTGAAATGCCAGGAGCCGCAACGCGCGCCGCTGGCCGTGATTCGCCCAGGTGAGGGCGGCCCGGCGCCAGCTGGATCCGATGAGGAGCTGCCTCTGAGCGAACAGCAGGAACGCGAAGTGCGCCAGCTTGCCCTGCCGCCTCCT
>Ga0194118_10006576_pt1 | contig 11507 bp, 12 predicted proteins | sample TA2MahsurfametaG_2_FD_148662 | JGI IMG/M metagenome (GOLD analysis project Ga0194118, IMG submission 148662) | Freshwater microbial communities from Lake Tanganyika, Tanzania - TA2015013 Mahale N5 surface | ecosystem: Environmental > Aquatic > Freshwater > Lake | place: Tanzania: Lake...
TTCATCGCTTTCTCTACGCCATCTAATGAGATTGCGCAGATGACGCTTCCAAGACTTGAAGGAAGAAGTCGTGCAAGAACTCGATAATCACTTCCTCTGCCTCCAGCATCTAGAGTAAAAGGCTTATTGTTATATTGACTCACCTCAGCGGGAGTTATTCCAGCTACTAAAGTCTGAATTCTCTGCGGGCTTTGGATATCACCTACTGTCCCTAAAATATTGCCAGAGGCGTCAAGTAGGGTGACGCTTACTTCAGATGGCACATCACTAAGCGGTTCAAAAGGTTGGAAGAGAGGCTCTTTTGTATCTGTCTCCTTTGGCTCTGCAGCTATTCCTGCACGATCAAGCCTTAAAAGTGAGCCCCCAGCAACGCTTTCTAACTGAACATCTACTTGGGCAATAAGAAATGTTCTAAAGGCTGCTTGAGCTGCAAAATCTGAAGCAGTAATAGCAAATGCTCCAAGCGCTACAACGCCGATAACTAACCTATTTCGCAGACTCCATTGACCTGGCCTTGGTTTGTATTTGCGAAAGGGTTGATTCATTAATTAATTCTTTGCTGGCAACCTCAAGCGATAACCAACACCGCGAACGGTATGGATAAGTGGGGGTTCAGTCTGATCAATCTTCTTACGAAGATATGAAATATATGTCTCCACAATTCCAGCATCGCCGCGGAAATCGTATTGCCAGACATGGTCAAGAATCTGTGATTTTGAAACCACGCGATCTGCATTGATCATCAAGTATCTAAGAAGAATGAACTCCGTTGGAGAGAGATCAATTAGAGTCCCAGCCCTACGCACTTCATGTGTTGCCTCATTAAGCTCTAAATCAGCAAAAGATATCAACTCTTCATGTACTGAAGCTTCAATAACTCCAGTTCTGCGCAAAAGAGCTCTAAGACGAGCAACGAGTTCCTCTAAACTAAAGGGCTTTGTGACATAGTCATCGCCGCCAAGAGTTAATCCTTTAATTTTATCTTCAGTAGTGTCTTTTGCAGTTAGGAATAGAACGCCGACATCTTGTCCATCTGCGCGCAGCTTCTTGCAAACTTCAAAACCATCGAGATCTGGAAGCATCACATCAAGGATGAGCGCATGTGGTTTAAAATCCTCAGCAACGCGCAAGGCCTCGGCCCCGCTTGCTGCAGTGCGAACTTCAAAACCCACAAAGCGAAGGCTTGTTGTTATAAGTTCGCTAATACTCTTCTCGTCATCAACGACTAGGACCTTTTGGACCTTAACTTCATTTGTTGTGGTCATCGATGGCTCTTTCTTAACTAGAACTGTTGAATTCATTAGTAATCACCTCGAGGCCATCTTGTAGGGCTCACTTTAGAACTTCCTGAGAAGAGGCTGGGCCATAGGGGCGAGTTTTGCCCCTTTCCAAGAGGCGGGAATAGAAATTGGGCTATCTGGGTTCTGGCTATTGCAGTATTGAGCCACCTCGACTCAATCTTTTGACCATAGGGGGCTCAATGTTGGAGGGTAACCCCCTTGGAATCCAATAGATAGCTTGAAGGAGCGTAAAGAGATGGCAAGAGCAGTCGGAATCGATCTGGGTACGACCAATAGCTGCGTATCCGTACTTGAAGGTGGCGAGCCCACCGTTATTGCAAATGCTGAGGGTGCGCGCACTACCCCCTCCATTGTTGCCTTTGCAAAAAATGGCGAAGTATTAGTTGGAGAGGTCGCTAAGCGTCAGGCAGTAACCAACGTTGATCGCACCATCCGCTCAGTTAAGCGCCATATGGGGACTAGCTGGAATATAGATATCGATGGCAAGAAATATACAGCTCAAGAAATTTCAGCCCGCATCTTGCAGAAATTAAAGCGCGATGCAGAAGCATACTTAGGTGACACCGTCACTGATGCTGTTATTACAGTGCCAGCATATTTCAATGATGCGCAGCGCCAAGCAACAAAAGAAGCTGGCGAAATCGCAGGTTTAAACGTTCTACGTATCATCAACGAGCCGACAGCTGCAGCTCTTGCATACGGCCTAGATAAAGGCGATAAAGAACAAACTATTTTAGTATTTGACCTAGGCGGTGGAACATTTGATGTTTCACTCCTTGAAATTGGTGATGGCGTAGTTGAAGTCAAAGCGACCAATGGTGATAACAACCTTGGCGGCGATGATTGGGATCAAGCACTCGTTGACTTCTTAGTTAAAACATTTGCCGCTAAAAATGGCGTTGATTTAGCAAAAGATAAGATGGCAATGCAGCGTGTAAGAGAAGCGGCCGAAAAGGCTAAGATTGAACTCTCTGCATCTCAACAGACTTCTATTAATCTTCCCTACATCACAGTAGATGCTGAGAAGAATCCACTTTTCTTAGATGAAATAATCACCAGGGCGCAGTTCCAAGCGATGACTACAGATCTTCTTGATCGCTGCCGTCGCCCATTCCAATCAGTATTAAAGGATGCCGGCATTCCAATCGCCAACATCCATCATGTAGTACTAGTTGGTGGTTCAACTCGTATGCCTGCGGTCGTTGATTTAGTCAAAGAGCTAACTGGCGGAAAAGAGCCAAATAAAGGCGTAAATCCAGATGAAGTAGTAGCTGTTGGCGCCAGCCTTCAGGCCGGCGTCATCAAGGGCGAGGTTAAAGACGTTCTCTTGCTTGATGTAACTCCGCTATCACTTGGTATTGAAACTAAGGGTGGAATTATGACCAAGTTAATTGAACGTAACACCACAATACCAACTAAACGCTCAGAGATCTTTACAACCGCTGATGATAATCAGCCAGCAGTTCAGATTCAAGTTTTCCAAGGCGAGCGTGAGATGGCTGCATACAACAAACGCTTAGGAATGTTTGAACTAACAGGCATTGCTCCTGCGCCGCGTGGCATCCCGCAAATCGAAGTCACATTCGATATTGATGCTAACGGAATCGTTCATGTCTCTGCAAAAGATTTAGGGACTGGAAAAGCACAGAGTATGACTATCTCTGGTGGGTCAGCTCTTCCTAAGGATGAGATTGAAAGAATGATGCGAGATGCTGAATCACATGCTGATGAAGATAAGCAGCGCCGTGATGAGGCAGAGACTCGCAATACAGGAGACTCTCTTGTCTATCAGACTGAGAAGTTCTTGAAAGATAATGCAGAGAAACTCAATGAAGGAGAAGCTGCTACTAAAAAGGGCGAAGTTGAAAGCGCTATGACAGAGCTAAAGAAACTTCTTGAGGGCGCAGATTATGCAAGCATCAAGAGCGCAACAACCAAGCTATCTGAAGTAAGTCAGCAATTAGGGGCTGCTTTATATGCCGCTAATGTATCAAGTGCTGAAGCGCCAAAAGGTGAGGATGGCGTTGAAGATGCTGAGATCATTGATGAAAGCAAGTAATGAACGAGGAGATAAAGACTGAAGAGGAACTAGGATCAATTGAGGCAGTAACTGAGGTCATTGACCCAGTTACTGCCTTAACTGATGACCTGCAAAGACTTCAGGCTGAGTTTGCCAACTATCGCAAGCGAATCGAGCGTGATAGAGCGTTAGCCAGTGAAGTAGCAATTTCTAGTGTTTTATTTGAGTTCTTAGCCATTCTGGATGACTTAGACCGAGCCGAATCCCATGGCGAGTTAAGTGGGGGATTTAAAGCAGTTGCTGAGCAGATAAGTGCAATTATGACCAAACTTGGTTTAGAAAAATATGGCAGCGCTCCAGAGGCATTTGATCCCAATATTCATGAGGCACTTCTTCACGAAGCCTCAGGAGAAGTTAAAGAAACTACAGTTACAAAGATTTTGCAACCAGGATATAGATATAAAGAGCGAGTCTTAAGGCCTGCGCGAGTGATAGTAACTGATCCGGAATAGCCATGGCAGCCAAAGATCTATATGAAAAAGATTACTACGCCATTCTAGGTGTGGATAAGAAAGCTGATACTGCCACAATTAAAAAAATATACCGCAGCTTAGCCCGCGAACTCCATCCTGATAAGACCAAGGGTGATAAGAAGTTAGAGGATCGATTTAAGGAAGTTAGCGAAGCTTATGAAATATTAAGCGACGATAAGAAACGCAGCGAATATGATCAAGCTCGTCAAGCATTTCAATCTGGGGCTTTTAGACAAGGCCAACAATTTTCTGGAGACTTCAGTGATTTATTCAGCGGGGGCGGAGACATTTTTTCACAGCTATTTACAGGAAGACGTGGGCCACGAAAAGGTCAAGATATTGAGACAGAAATTTCAATTTCATTTAGAGATGCTTTATTTGGCAAAGAGGTAGATCTACGCCTTTCTGGACAATCAAGTGCAGGAAGCACAATAACTGTTCGAATTCCTGCAGGAGTTAATGATGGTTCAAAAGTTCGCGTAAAGGGCCGCGGTGGCCCTGGTGAGGCGGGTCCTGGAGATTTATTTGTAACAGTCAATGTCATCCCACACCCAGTCTTTACTCGAAAGGGCGAAAATCTTCACATCAGCGTCCCTGTTTCATGCACAGAAGCAGCGTTGGGCGCTGATATTTCAGTACCCACAATTGAAGGCGATGAAGTAAAACTTCGTCTGGCCTCAGGCACCCAAAATGGAAAAATTCTTCGAGTCAAAGGACGTGGAGTTAAGAAAGGCGTAAACGTTGGAGATTTAATGGTGACAATTGAAGTTCAAGTCCCACAGCGAATTAATGGTAAAGCCAAAAAAGCTTTAGAGGACTTTGCAAAGGCAACTAAAGATGAGGATCTGCGATCTGAATTCATGCAACGAGCACGCGCATGACAACTCCGGAGAGCGATGAGGAGCTAGCGCTATATGTAATTTCAGTTGCTGCACAATTATTAGGACTTCACCCACAAACTCTTCGGCAGTATGACCGGATGGGGCTAGTTTCGCCATCAAGGGCTCAAGGTAGAGGACGGCGCTACTCACTACGAGATATCGCTCTACTTAGAAATGTCTCAAGGATGGTTAGTGAGGGTATTAATTTAGCGGGAATTAAAAGAATTATTGAACTTGAATCTGCAATGTCAAACATGGCAATTGAGGTTGCTAAACTTAGGATAGAAGTCGATGCACTTCTAGAGTCTAACACAGGGCGAGCTCTAGAAATTCGAAAGAAGAGCACAATAATCTTGGAAAGCAGGCGTAATGTCGCTAGTCAACAGCTTAACCAGTGAAGTAGGTTGAATGCCGTGCTTTTAAGTATTTGCGTGCTAACTTACAATCGCTGTGATTATCTAGAGAGACTAATTCAATCCATAAAAGATAGTAAAGTTCTTGAAACAGGCCAAGTTGAGCTTGTCGTAATAAATAATGGTTCAACTGACAATACAAGACAATTTCTGAGCTCGTTGTCAGAAGATACTTCACTAAGAATTGTGCACAGAGAATTTAACCTCAGGGGTTCTATCGCTCATAAGGAACTTGTAGGTATCGCAACGGGACAGTGGGTAATATCCCCAGGCGATGACGACATGTTTGATTCAAAAACATTAAATGAGCTTCCTGGAAAACTTAGAACTTTGAGCAAAGACATAACTCTATTGCCTTTCTCAGCAAGTACTATTGATGAAGATGGAAATCGAACTCCGGTCACTTACCGTCCTAGTAGAGAAATTAATCGAAGTGTGTTATTTGCTGATTTGTTCGAAAAGAGCATTTATTGGTTCCCTGCAACATGTTATAGGAGATCCCTAGTAACAGAATTTGAAATACCTAAAACGATAACAGTAACCGATTGGTGGATTTGGCTTCAAGGCATTTCTCAGGGAAGACCAGAACCGCAAGAATCCACCCTGATTTATTACCGTGTGCATTCAGGTCAGGAACAGCGAACTTTTCTTGCCGATGTTTGGCAGATCGACCGGATGGACGTTTTCACAGAACTAATCGAAAAAAACGTAATACATGAGTGGGTAAATAAAGCAACTGATTTAGAAATTACTCAATTCGTTCAACAGCTTATGAATTTCCAAAACAAAGGGTCTAGTTCTATCAGTAGCCAGTTTCTTTATCTTAAACTGGGCAAGAAAATTGCTCATACCAGGCCATTATTCACAGAGATGATTATAAATCTATTGATTCAAAAAGGCTTGGATGTACGTTTTATAGCTCAGCTGTTTGGTCGAGACCTCAATACACATTATCTCAAATCGGCTTTAGTGAATCTCGGTTTAGATTCGGGATCGCTAGAGGATAAGGCTGATCAAGGGGTCTTAGAATCACTTCTACATGACAAGTTGTTATCTAGGAGACGGTCGGAGATTGAAAGGGAAATAACCCCAACAGAAAAAAAAGTCTTGGGTTTATATAGAAAAATTAGAGCCATGAATCTGATTCGATGGATTATCAAGAGGTGAACAAACCGATTTTTAGAGTTTTCTTGTTGGGGGGACTCGGTAATCAGTTATTCGGCACGTATTTTGCACATGCTTTAAACCAGAAGATTCCAAATTGCGCAGAATTATCACCTAAACTGATTCCATTTGGCAGTAATGCATCACGCACACTTGTTGTCGATAAAGTTGAGGCCGCAATGACGGATAAATTAGAGATAAAAAAAGAAAGTCGCGATATTTGGAAATTCGTATCTAACTTTAGAATAACAAGAAGAATTCTCTGGCACAGTTACAGACTTCTAACGATGCGTCGCAGGATTACCCTCAAAGAGTTTTGGTCTTTATCTGGTATTCCAAGGAACGGCTTAGAGGTATTGGATTATTGCGATGACTGGTTTTTCCCCGAGTTTGTTATGAATTCCAATATGGAAAAGTGGCCAGGATCTCTAGAAAAGTTGAACCTAACAAGTTACTTAAAGTCCTCGGGAGAGATACTCTGCCACGTGAGGGTGGGAGACTACCTTGATTTTCCTGAGACCTATCGATTAGTTAGTGATCAGTACTACCTATCTTCAATCGAATATATTCGAAGAGTTTCCAAAAGCAATCTCACAGTCTCTGTTGTTACTGAATCAAAAGAAGAAGTAGAGAGGCACTTTCCTGCCTTGGCAAAAGTCAGTACAAGATTTATTGACAATTCATCTGACAAATCAGGTATTGACTCGTTCCAATTAATGGTAGCGTCAAATTACTTAGTTGCGGCGAATTCTACCTATTCCCTTTGGGCAGCATGGTTAGGCTATAAAACAAGAAGCGTCACCATTGTTCCTTATGATGATAGTACGCCACGAGAGCTCACCGGTATCAAAAACATCCCTTGGTTACTTCGTGGATCTCAATCTGGATTGGCAATTCAAAACGAACCTTATGATTCCTGGTATCAAGCAAAACTTCGGGATTTTGCAAGAGTCTTCAATATTTTTAATTGATAGAAAATCAGATAGGATGAAATGAACTTTCGTTCCTATAGGTATAAACTTCCGCAGCATAGCGACAATTCATTGCTTGCGATATTCTAGAACTCACAAAAGATTGTGAATGTATTAGAGTAGTTAACAACGCACATTAAAGTCGGAGGAGTAGGTGAATAACTGGGAGAAGTTACGTCTTGAAATTTTAGAAAAAGCTATTGTCAAAGGAAGAGTAATGCTTTCCTCAGGCAAAGAGGCAGAGTATTACGTGGATCTGCGAAGAGTAACGCTAGATTCAAGCGCTGCCCCGCTAGTTGGTGAAGTTATGCTTGATTTAACTAAAGATTTAGATTTTGAAGTAGTTGGCGGCTTAACTCTTGGCGCAGACCCTGTTGCTACTGCAATGATGCATGTGGCTGCTGGAAAGGGGCGAAAAATAGATGCTTTTGTGGTGAGAAAATCTCAAAAAGCTCATGGTCTACAGAGGCGCATTGAAGGCCCAGACGTTAAGGGAAGAAAAGTATTGGCAGTTGAAGATACTTCAACTACTGGAGGATCAGTACTGACCGCTGTTGAGGCGCTAAAAGAAGCTGGCGCAATTGTTGTTGGCGTCGCAGTAATTGTTGAACGCGGGGCTAAAGAGAAAGTTGAATCAGCGGGCTTTAAATATTTAGCTGCTTACCAACTTAGTGATTTTAGTCTTTAGGCTAAAAGGTTTCGCAAGTAAGAGGAAAAAGGCGAAGACTTATATTCATCAGCTCTAGCAGTAAGTTCAGAATCTGATATCCAGCCATTTCTCCAAGCAACTTCTTCCAAACAAGATACCTTTTGACCTTGTCGCTCTTCGATTATTTGAATGAATGCCGATGCAGAATTAAGAGAGTCGAATGTTCCAGTATCAAGCCAAGCCGTACCTCGCTCAAGTACTGTGGCTTGAAGCCTTCCTGCTTTCAAATACTCTTGGTTCACTGCAGTGATTTCCAGTTCACCGCGAGCACTTGGCTTAACTGATTTAGCAACTTCTGCAACTTGATTATCGTAGAAATATAGCCCAGGGACCGCATATGGAGATTTTGGCTTTGAAGGCTTTTCCTCAATCGAGGCGACCTTTCCGGTCTCATTGAATTCAATTACCCCATATCTCTCAGGGTCTTTTACTTTGTAAGCAAATACAATTGCTCCATTTGGCTCTCTAAGTTCTTTAAGCTTAGCGCCAAGAGTGTTTCCATAAAAAATATTGTCTCCAAGAATTAACGCTGATGGTTCTGTTCCAATAAAATTTTCCCCAATTATGAAGGCCTGAGCTAACCCTTCAGGATTTTCCTGTATAGCAAAAGTAAAGGAAATCCCATATCGACTGCCATCTCCAAGCAGTTGCTTAAAGGAATTTTGGTCCCGCGGGGTAGTTATAATTAAAATCTCTCGAATTCCAGCAAGCATGAGAGTAGAAATGGGATAGTGAACTAGGGGCTTGTCATAAACTGGTAGCAACTGTTTCGAAACGCCCAAAGTGATTGGCCAAAGTCTTGATCCCGTACCACCAGCTAGAACTATGCCCTTCATTTGCCTAAGAGTACTTCACGAGTAAGTTTGGTCAATAAATCCATTCGTAAGGCGAGGATAATCCATGCGTTTGCTTGTGACCGGAGGCGCCGGCTTTATTGGATCCAACTTTGTCCGTCGCATAATAGATGGGACCTTTTCTGGAATAAGCCAAGTCACTGTTTTAGATAAGCTCACATATGCGGGGACATTAAAAAATTTAGAAATGTTGCCCAAAAATAGCTTTGATTTTATACAAGGTGACATTTCCGACCCAGATTTAGTCAATGAACTATGTAAAAAACATGATGCAATTGTTAATTTTGCTGCAGAATCTCATGTAGACCGCTCTATTACTGGCTCAAGGGACTTTGTAGAGACCAACGTTCTTGGCGTTCAAAATCTCTTGGCAGCAGCACTTATAAATAAAGTTCAAACTTTTGTTCAGATATCAACCGATGAAGTCTATGGAACAATTTCTAGAGGTTCCTGGAATGAGGAGTCACCACTACTGCCCAACTCTCCATATTCTGCATCTAAAGCTTCAGCTGATTTGATTTGCCGTTCCTACCATAGAACCTTTGGTATGGATGTAAGGGTCACTAGATGTAGCAACAATTATGGCCCGTATCAATTTCCAGAAAAACTTATTCCTTTGTTTATTACAAATTTAATAGAAAATAAGAAAGTGCCGCTATATGGCAATGGACTAAATGTAAGGGATTGGCTCCATGTTGATGATCATTGCCTCGGAATCTTTGTAGCTTTAACTGCTGGCAAGCCGGGAAATATCTACAATATTGGCGGAGGGCGCGAACTTACCAATAGGGAACTAACAGATTTAATTTTGCGAAAATTTGGTCGAGATGAATCAAGTATTGAGTATGTAGCAGATCGACTGGGACATGACTTAAGATATTCTGTGAGCCATGGGAAAATTACTCAAGAGTTGGGCTATCAGCCGAAGATTAGATTTGAACATGGGTTAGAGCAAACTATTGAGTGGTATAAAAACAATGAGTCGTGGTGGCGACCTTTAAAGAAATGAAGTGGGCAATTACCGGTGGTTCGGGTCAGCTTTCCAGGTCAATAGTAGATTTATTAGATAAAGAGGGCGTTCCCTACATAGCTTGGAGTCACCAAGATCTTGATGTTTCTGATGATTCATCAATATCAGTCATTAAGGAGAACTCCCCTGATTTATTGATTAATTGTGCTGCTTGGACAAATGTCGATGCAGCTGAGGAGTATCCAGAGAAAGCTACTAGGGTAAATCAAGTAGGGCCTCGAAATATGGCGCAGGTAGCAAAGGAATTGAAAATTCCTCTGATTCACATTTCTACAGACTATGTCTTCTCAGGTCAAAGCGGGAAACCTTGGAGTACTGATAGCAGAACGGAGCCGATGTCTTCATATGGTTTGTCAAAACTATTAGGAGAGAAGGAAATAACTAAAAGTCTAGATGTTAACTTTTACATTCTTCGAACAGCGTGGCTCTATGGTCCATACGGCAAGAACTTTTCTAAAGCAATTCTAAAAAAAGCTCTTACTTCCAAAGATACAATTAATGTCGTTAATGATCAAATTGGGCAACCAACTACAACAAAGAGCCTGGCTGAACAAATCTTAAAGGTTGCAAAAATCCGTATTCCAAGTGGTGTTTATCATGCCACTAACACTGGCCAAGCTAGTTGGTGGGACCTTGCTTGTGAAATTTTTGAGTTAGCAGGAGAGGATGTTGAGCGCGTTAGGCCTTCAACTTCAGAGGAATTCCCTAGTAAAGTAAAACGTCCCAAGTATTCGGTTTTAGATCAAACCGCATGGAGTAAGGTTGGTATGGAAACCATGCCAGATTGGCGGAGAGCACTTAAAGAAGTTTTCCCTGAAATTCGCACAGCGGTAGAAAGAGAGTTATAGATTGTCCAAGCTCACACCACTTCTTATTGAGGGCTCATACTTGTTTGAATCAATAACTCATGAAGATGAGCGAGGATATTTTCGAGAATGGTTTAAGAGTTCGACTGTGAATGAATTTCTGAAAAGAGAATTTAAGGTCGAGCAAGCAAACATTTCAAAATCAAAAAAGGGAGTTGTTAGGGGTATTCATTTCAGCTCAGCCCCGCAAGGGCAAGCAAAGTGGATTACGTGTACAGGTGGAGCTCTTTGGGATGTCATTGTTGATATTAGGCCTAATTCTCCGACTTTTGGCCAATGGGACGCTCAAGAGTTAAGAGCAGATGATGGACGATCCTTATTTATTTCAGAGGGGCTTGGCCATGCATTTCTTGCTCTCGAGGAAGAGACTATTATTTCATATTTACTTTCAACTCCATACTCCCCCAGCCATGAGTGGGCAATAAATCCACTAGATCCTGATATTGGAATTTCCTGGCCAGCTGGTGACCTCTCTTTATCAGAAAGAGATTCCTTAGCGCCCTCCTTGAGGGAATTCCTTAATCATCCGTAGATTTTCTTTTCTTTCTATCTTTTAAAAATTCAATTGCAATTGGAGCAAGGCTTAAGGCGATAATTACTGCAACAATCGGGAGCAGATACTTATCAACTGAACCTTCAAGCCGCTCTCCAAGTAGGTAGCCTGCAGTAATTAGGCTTACAGTCCAGATATAACTACCAATAATGTTCCAGATGAAAAATTTCTTTGCCGGAATACCGATGATTCCACAGAGGGGATTGATCAAG
>Ga0194118_10006577_pt1 | contig 11505 bp, 7 predicted proteins | sample TA2MahsurfametaG_2_FD_148662 | JGI IMG/M metagenome (GOLD analysis project Ga0194118, IMG submission 148662) | Freshwater microbial communities from Lake Tanganyika, Tanzania - TA2015013 Mahale N5 surface | ecosystem: Environmental > Aquatic > Freshwater > Lake | place: Tanzania: Lake Tanganyika...
CCCATCACGATTTCTTCTGGGGTGAAGAACAATTTCCTGTCCCTCTTGCTTCTTTGCCTTCGGGTCAAAGCAACTCAATCCCACTCGTTGAAATTTGAGTTTCTTTTTTTCTTTTTCCTTATTGTCTGCGGAGGGGTCCTTGTTTTTGTCCCCGCCTATTGTCTTGCCACCACCAAGTAGTTCCTTTACCGAAAAATCAGGAGAGAACGGATACAAAGCAATCTGTTTGCGACCGTCGACAAACTGAGATACCCGCTCGGTGGGTGATTGCTTTTCGACGGGTGAAAATCTTTTTGCCGTGAGAAAGCGAGAAACTACGACTTTACGTTCCTGCACGGCAGGCGCCTTTTTCTTGAGTTGGTTTACAACTCTGGATTTTGTTGATTGTCCTCTTCAGAAGCAAGCAATTCAAATTCCAGAAGTGATGACATGAAGTCGTCGTCGACAGTTTTGTCTGATTCGGTTGGGCTACCGTCTACTGACTTGTTGCCCGCAACCCAATTTGCTGGAATCATCGACTCCGCGCCAAGCGCTTTGGCGCGCTTCATGATGTGGCGCTTTGCTGCCGACTTGTCTTTTGCACGACCAAAAGCCTGGATTGCATTAGACAAGTCGTCTTTGTTGCTGATTGGAAACGAGCCATCTGGAAGGGCTGTGCCCTCTTTGGCCATTCTGTCGCGCTGTTCGTCACTAAAAGCACGCTTCAGTGCAATTTCCGCAGCCTCTGCCTCAATTGCTTGTGCGTCCTCTTCTTCGTACTTGTCGTAGCCAAGAACTTCACCGTCAAGGGAGACGAAAACATCGTATGACTTTCCGTCAACTCCATCAATTTCGACGGCGTATGCATCGTAACCCTCAAACACGTCTGGTTCTACTGCAACGACACTGCCCTGAATTGACTTGGTTGCAATTTCTGCAGCGTCGTTGAAATCAATCAACATCATCTCATCAACAAGTGATTTTTGTTCAAATGCGGCACCGTCCAACTTGTGCCATCCAAGAACTTCAGCACTCGTTCCGTCGATAAAGATTTCAATTGGTCTTCCGTCTTTTGCCTCAATATCAACGACAAACATGTCGGCCTCTGCAGAGTAACCAGAGTCAAGAACATGACCCTCGAACATGTCTTCTGCCAATCCTTCAACATGGAGAAGACCTGGCATGCCCTTTTCTGACATGCAGCCACCAGGGCAGTCTTCGCACACTGGCTGACCACCTGGGTACACCTTGCGGTCGATTGCACACATGTACCCACGAGCACCAACATCAGATGTCTTGTAACCCATTGTCCGCAAACGGCGAGACTTCATTTGCTCAAGTTCGTCGTCTTCGTCGTCTTCTTCCTCTTCCTTGTCGGCCATATCTTCATCATCGTCGTCGTCTTCATCCATGTCCATGTCGTCGTCGTCGTCTTCGTCTTCTTCTTCTTCTTCTTCTTCGTCCATGTCCATGGCCTTGACAGCCATGCGCTTTTTCTTGCCGTAGCCCTTTTCCTCTTCGGTCTCTTCCTCCTCGTCGACCTCTTCCTCTTCGTATTCCTCATCCATGTCCGCAGCCTTCATTTGCATGGGCATTGCGCCACACTTGGCACATACCTTGGCGCCTGGCGTATATCCACAGCCTGAAACATCAGCGCCTTTGGCGCACTTTAAAACGGAGCCATCGGCATCGAGTTTGACCATTGCGTTCTTGTCGTAACTACCCATTGTCCTGGCTCCTTATTTACGTTGGAAAAGACAGTAGCACGTACTGCATTTAACCAATGTATGTCTTAAATCGTTTTCACAAATTATACTTCACAACGTTATTGCCGAGGGAACAATCCATGATTACTAACGCTTCTTGGGGCCACTGACATCGTCGTCAATTGGTTTGGATGTTTTGTCAACAAATGTTGACATTGCAGCACGAGATACTTTTTCAAGCAGTTCTGCAAAAATTTCACTTCTTGAACCAACGGTATTGTCGCGACCAGCAGTTTGTTGTCTATCAACAACCGCCATTACAGCATCCAGAATCAAATCGGCTTCTTTTGCCGTAATCTTGATTGACCCAACATTCGTCCTTTTCGAATTTGGCTTAAAAGCACCAGCCTCATATTTGGTAATCAAATCACGCAAAAGACTTAAACCCTTCCTTATTTCCTGGGTTTCTGCTTTGTCTATTTCGGTTCTTAGAGAATCACCGATTTTCTTCCACCACGTCGATTCTGCGGTGACCATGGTTCGTGGTGGCTTTAGGGTTCCAGATGTCGACCTAGCACCCCTTGATTCCTGTCGCCTTGCATAAGCGCGCTGGAATGCAACTGCTGACCGAATCGCACTATTTGATTGACTTCTTGCTCCCCTGTCGTTGTCATCATCGCCGTAATCGTCATCGTCGTCGTAATCGTCATCGTCGTCGCCCCCCTCATTGTCGCCCTCGTCTACGCGCTCCTCGCCAAACGCACGACGGTCATATCTGTCGCCGCCGTCTTGAAAACCTCTATCGACGGCATCGCCTTCCTGGTCTTCGTCTCCCTCTGCGCGAGCACCCTGACGGTCGGCATCACGCCCCCTGCCGCCAAGATTGCGCACCGCATCCTCTTCAATTTCAAGTTCCCCTTCTGTGTCTCGACCTTGACGCCTTCTGCTCCTTGATGCTGTTGATGGTTTAATTTTTTGAGCGTCGTCTTCAAGACTTTCTCGAATCATGCCTAGGGCATTTATGATTTTATTTTCGTCTTTATTAAGATTTTGGTGATTTTCTATCAGATTTATGGTTTCTTGGTCAAGAATCTCAGCCGCTGCACGAAGGCTTTCCCTGGTCTCCTTATCTTCATCGTCGTAAATTGCACCAACCATGCGGGCAACTATTTCATCAACATCGGCTACGAAGCCCTCACGTAGCGTGTCCTTTTTAAGCATGTTGCCAATCTGCTCTGCCACTTTTTCATATTTCGACTGATTGCCCTTTTCTGGTTGTTTGGGCTTATCTTTTGGTTGAGGAAGTTTGTCTGTTTCTGTTTCACCAGGAACTCTTCTGGCATTTGGATTACGTGTGATACTTGTACCTGGGTCTGCGTCATCAAGTCTATTCATCAATTCTCTAAACTTAATCTTTTCCAACCTTTCTTCTTCCGATAGTCCATCCAGGGATTCGTCGTCATTCCCTACTTCCTTGTCGTAGTCTGCGAAAATTTTGTCTTCAACCGCCTCAAAATTCTCCCGCATTTTTTGTCTTAATGATTGAGTTCCTTGTCCCCGTTTGAGGGTTGCGGATTTTTCTACCTTGTCTTTATTCTCAAACCACCAATCGAATCTTTCCGTCGCATCCATCTTCATCCAGTTGGAAGGTAGAATTCCACTCTTAATCCATCTGCTTTCGGGGTCAAATACAAGTTTGCCGTTTTTTCGCGTAAAAGCGCCGTACACCTTTACGTCTCCTGTTGCCCTCATGACAGGTTTGCCGTCTTTATCAACTCTGGGTTTGACCTCATCGTAATCACGACTGCGACCTGCATCTGGGTCACGTACATCCATTACCTGTACTTTTTTAATATCAAGAAGGGGGTGTTCTGCATCGTCAAGAAATCTTCCCCCGCGCTTGGTCGAGGCTACAGTGCCCCTTTGTACCCGTTCCCTGTTTTTGTCACGAACCGCTGCGCCACCGCCACCGCCAGTCCCCTTGTTCGCGCGTTCGTATTCACCCTTATCAACAATCGTGTTCAATATCTCAAAGACTGACCGCCCGCGCTGACCCCCAGCACCCCTATTTTGGGCTGGTGCTCCCGCAACCTCAAAGTCGCCTTTTACGTCTGGCCATACGGCTCTCAATTCTTCAAGGTCGCCCTTATTGATGTTCGGTAGCCATTTTTTTATTTGTACACCGCGCCCCCCTTCTCCAACAGTTGCTTTCCCTGCTGTGGCAAATTCTTTTGCTATGCGACGCAATATGTGGTCTTCTGGCAAATCTTTTCCAGGTCCAGCAAAATAAGTGTCGAACACACCCGTAATTTTTTTCTTTTCTGTTTCGGTCAGAAGAACTGGCAATGGTTTCTTTTCGGGTGGTAGGTCCTGATACCAAGCCTTTCCCCGCCTTACTCTTCGCGCAGTTTCAGTTGTTGATTTGGGTGGTTCATTTGGCGGATTTGATTCAGAACGTGCACCGCGCAACGCTTGTTGTGCAAATCTTGTTGGGTCTGGCATCTCTCGCCAAGTTCCATCAAAAATCATTCCGTCGCCGTCAAGGTCACGACGTGTTCTTGGGTCAAGAACCCCTTCTATTCTGGCTAGCGCGGCCCTGCCGCGCCTAACTTTTCCCCCACCACCAATACCTCTACCGATTCTTCCGATGAGACCCTTGGTCGCTGTTTCCACCGCCTCATACGCATCCGCAGACATAGAAGAGGCAATAACAATTCCGTCCTCGGTAACGTACGTCTCAATTCTGTGATAATCGAAAACAGGGTCAAGCGCAGTTTTGGTTTCAAAAATGTGCTCGACAGGACAAGGGATAAGTAATTCTGATTTCTCTTCGTGTTGTCCAATTATGGCCTGCAGTGAGTTGACTATTTCGGTCAATCTTGATGCAAGCGCTCCACCCTGTACGGTGCTTGTTTTTTCATCAAGTATGTTGGCTAGGTCTGTAAGTTCTTTTTCGGAACCTCTTTCGTTTGAGTCAAAAAATCCACTAGCCATATCATCGCCATATTTGACGGGAATGATTGGTTGTTGAACTGATGGCTTGCCCTGCACATTTGGGAAATTTGGAATTCTTTGTGGCCTGGGTTGTGCCGATGGCATTCCCTGATTCGGCATTGCTGGCTGAACAATCATCGTTGTGCCGAGTTTTTCTGGTTTGCCAAACATAAATTGCTCGCCATTGAAGTGGTAGCCGAGCCTGAACAAACCCTTCCCTGGCTTGAGAAACACAACAGAACTCTCATTGGCCTTCATGATTTTTATCGGCCCGCCAGTTCTTGAAGAAAGTTCCTGCTCTAGTGCCGCAGTCCTGTCGCTGCCTGCTGGCTGGGCAATACCTTGCGCAAATGGGTCAACTGGCGTCTCTCGTCTTTCTGCAACGGCGACTGCTGGTCCACCCATCATGTGCATCATGTGGGCTTTTTCGTCTTCTGTTTTTACTGAGATTGTTCCAGTAAGTTGATTTGCGCCGTGCAAAACTGGACTAAGTTCATACAATTCAACTTCACGTAGAACGTTTGCCTGTTTGCTATTGTCGTAGATGGCATCAAGGGTTTTGTAACCAATCGACCACTCTTGCTCTTCTCCAAAAAATGCGACATTGGTAAACGCTTCTCGACCCTTTTCCGAATTCAGATTGAATTGCACTTTGGCATATAATCCACCGATGCCAGCAAGTTTCATCTTTTGTGGAAGCCGTGGGTCATTTGGCGGAACTTCGTAGATTTCTAGAACTTTTCCGATTGGGTCATTCCAGTTGTGACCCCAAACAACCCTTGGCTTACGGCGAACAAGACTTTTTGCAAAAGCGCCAGAGACCACAATGTCGCCCACGGAGTCCTTATTGCCAATACCAGCAACGAAACACTCAACGATTCCCTGAGCCTCATCAATATTGAATTGGCCGTTATTGGCCTTGTATTGAATGTCCTGCATCTACATTCCTTTTGTACCCTGTAATAATAAACCAATTTTCCGTCTCGAACGGCAACAATTTCTGCAATTCATCTAACAAATACAGAAACTAAACTGCGAAATTCCAGGCTCGCCTTGCTTCGGTTGCTGAAACATCGTTGACCGTTTTTGCCAAGATATTGGAAAAGACGGCGACACAACTAGACCTGAAGGCGGTTCCCCTATGGTTTTCGTCTTTAAAGGAAAGACTAGACACGTATGCTGAATTCAGTAGGTTAAATGTCTCGAAATTGATTTCTTGAAATCTCTGGATTTGCGCATTGAGATGCGCTACGACATCTGACCCATTCAAAGATTTTTCTGATATTTCAACAGAGTCCTGAATAATTGTTTGCAGCACTGGCCGTATGTCTTCATCAAATTGCCTATCCCATACTTCCGTATTGAAAATCGTGTCAATGTTTAATTGACCAGCAGATAGGGCTTTTGCCGCATTTTTGCCCTTGATTTTTTCTAGAGTCACACGCTGCTGACGCTCAATAGTTCTCTCGAATGCCCTATTGAGAATCGCGGTCCATCTTTGTAGTGAAATGCTGTCCTCTTTTGTTTCAATTTGAGAATTATGCAGCGACGCCTGTTGCCCTGGCTGAATCGCCGCATTCTCCATGGGCATGTCGGCGGCTGCCATTGGTAGTTGCTGCGGCATTTGTCCACCAGGGGGCACCCCTTCTTGTGCAAGTGAGCCAGCCATTGTGTTTGGGTCCAACGGACTTGCAACATTGCCCTGTGCGTCTGGCATTCCTGGAGGCTGTTGTGCATTTGGGTCTCCTGGCATACCTGGCATACCTGGCATACCTGGCATACCTGGTACACCAGGCATTCCTGGCATTGCGCCTTGCGGTTGTTGCTCCATCTTCTTTTCCGTATTCGCAATTGGTGTCAAGTTTGGATTCATCAATAGGGAGTCCGCAAGGTCACTCTCCACCTTCTTGCGGCTTGTTGCTTCACGGTATTCGTTTGTGCTGATTAATCCCATCTGCACTTCTTCCATAAAATAACGAGAGCGTTCCTGTTTGTACAAAATAAGAACTGGAACGCTTGAAATATCGAAGTCCACATAATTGACTTCGTCAAGTTCGTCAAAGCCACGCGCCAACAAATCAATATGTGGAAGCATTGTTTCATTCCAAAATACACGATGTTCTTCTGCCGCGTTACTAAATGTTCTGCCAGAGGCATTTCCAATCACCGACTCTGGGACACCAAAAGCGGCAAGGATTTCTTCTTTTTGAATTTGTCGCATTTGAACGTAAGCAGCATCTCGCGGACTGGCCGAAGTATCCACATAATCAACACCATCGTCAGACGAAATAACTGTTGTGTGTCCTGCTCGACCAATATTTCCCCTAAATCTATTACGTAATTCATCTTTGTCATCGTCATCAATTTCGCCTTTGACAACAAGAATTCCACCAGGTCGACCATCGTTGATGAGGTAGTTACGGTTGTACACCTTGGCCAGATTTTCGATTTCGATTGCAATTCCAGCGGACTCCATCGGCGTAAGCGATAGATACGGGTCTAGCGGGTGTGGGCGTCGAATCCAAAGAACATCTTCTGGTTTCAAAATCACGCTTTGCCCAGTTGGCATTTTAATTTCATATCCAGCAACAAATCTTTTTGAGTCTGGAATCGGCGCAGTGAATTGCGGCGGTAAAAGACTTAGCCCGATAAGTCTTCCATCTTTACCTTTGACTTTTTCAATGAACGCACCACGCGAAGACATAAGCAACTGAGAAGACAGTCTGTAGCGAAAGATAAATGCGTTCTCGCCCTCATTCGCTTTTGTGTTAAAAATTTCAATGAGCGGGGAGCGAAGGGCTCTTCTTCCAGTAAGAATCTGTCCATCTCTTGAATTGTCCTTACGAAGAATTATTGGAAGCCTTGCTTGGTTGCCAGCAATTGCGTCAATACACCTTTGAACCCATGTAATTTTTTGGAAACCTTCGCGATATGCCCGTTCAATATCCCACATGTCGTGGTACGGCTTGCCCACACGGCCTGGGTCAAGGCTTATCGGTGCACCAACACCAAGCGCCTTGATGGCAGCGTTGCCTAGCGATTTGTTCTTATATGAGTTCCAAGCCATTTTTTAACTACTCAGCGCCCAATAGATATCCGAAAACTCCACAGGTGACTCCCGCGACGATAAAACCGATAGGGGGCGCTATAAGGAAGCCTCCTATCGCAGTAAATAGTATAAATGACACCATCAATATATTTGCGAAGGTTGCTCTATTCGCCACTCTTTGTAGAAATGCGCGCATGTTATTCATGTTCTCCAAACTAGCGCATGTTGTCGTCTACGATTGAATGGTGACTAAAGACTGGAACAAAATCCTTGAATACCTTGAACCCAAGAGGCCGCAGTATTGCCCTGAAGAGCCGTCAATAAATCAAAAGGTTTTTTTGAGAACATACTCAATTGAAGCACTTTTTGGCGGTGCTGCGGGCGGTGGTAAATCGTCGGCGCTGTTAATGGCAGCCCTTCAATACGTCGACGTACCTGGATACTCAGCCATTCTTTTTAGAAGAACGTTCGCAGACCTATCGCTTCCTGGCGCACTGATGGACAGGTTTCGAACGTGGGCGGGCATGCACGACGACATCCATTGGAATAACAACAGTTTCATTGCTACGTTTCCGTCTGGCGCCAGAGTTTCGTTTGGATACCTAAACAACACAGGTGACTATTTGCGATACAAGGGTTCAGAATTTCAATTCATTGGCATGGACGAGGTGACGGAAATTAGAGAATCTGATTATCGATATTTGTTCTCACGATTGCGTCGTCCTGCAACTGGCCCGCTTGCATCTGTACCCTTGCGAATGCGGTGTGCTTCCAACCCAGCACCGAACTGGGTAAGACAAAGATTTATTGTTGAGGGCCAGGAAAAGGGCAGAATCTTTGTTCCCTCCCGATTAACAGACAACCCAGGCATTGATGCCGACTCATACCGACAGGCGCTTTCAGCACTTGACCCCGTGGAAAGACGTCGCCTTGAAGAGGGTGATTGGTGGTCAACGACGCTCGGCAGCATGTTTGATAGAACCCTAGTAGTTATAGTAGATAGTGAAGAATTACCCACAACGACATCCTCGGCGCGAGTTGTTCGGTTCTGGGACTTAGCGGCGACCGAACCAAGCCAATCCACCCCCGACCCAGACTGGACGGTGGGTACCTTAATGATGTTTGACGCGGGTATTGCCTATGTCTTGGATGTCAAAAAGAAGCGAGTCAAGGCCGACAAGGTTGAACAATTTATAGCCCAAACCGCCTACGAGGACGGCGTGACCGTACCCATAAGAATGGAACAAGAGCCAGGGTCGTCTGGCAAAGCCATTGTCGACCAATTTGCCAGATATGTCCTTCCAGGCTTTGATTTTGGGGCAATTCGGTCTACTGGGGATAAAATTACAAGAGCACGACCCTTTGCGGCTGCCTTGGCAAACGGCAATTTGCGGGTGGTTAGGGGTGCCTGGCTTGGCGATTGGCTGGATGAATTATCGGCTTTTCCCGAATCGGCCCCCCACGACGACCAGGTCGACTCGGCTACGGGGGCCTTCAATTATTTGACTGGTTTGGGGTTGCCACAGAGGAAAAAAGTCAGTATCGTGGTGTGAGTTAGTTACACACTATTAGGAGATACTGATGACACTGGATATTTCTGTCTTTGAAAAATGGCGCAAGGACATCATGGAAATTGATGCCCTGTTGGATGAATACATCCGTACAACACCAGACATTGCAGAAGCGGGCGAAATGCTCGTGCAATTGAACATGGTCAAGCGTGACATGGGAATCATCTACGACTCATTTGCTGGCAAGGTCGGCATGCTCATGGGCAACCGTGGCCTTGTTGAAACACAGTCTGGCGCTTCCGTTGAAAAGAAGAGCGCAACAGACCGCAAGAAATGGGACCACGGCAAACTTGCAACACGAGTAGCCGAACGCCTGAATGAAATGTCGGTTGACATGGACACTGGTGAGCGCACCATGACGGCAACGCAAATGGTTGAAAAACTGCTTGATTATGCTGCCGTTTCATACTGGCGCGTTGGCAAGTTGGGAGAACTGGGCATCAACCCTGACCTATATTGTGAACAAGGCGAACACAAAACAAACGTCATCGTCCGATTGGGGGACAAAAACAAATGAGCGACATTTACAATCGTCTATCTGAACCATTTCCGCAGGAAATGGAAAAGATAATCAACAAGGGTGGGGTCAATCTGACCTATATTCCTGTCAGCGAAGTCATCAACCGCCTAAACAAGGTACTTGGTGTTGACAAGTGGTCGATGACCATTCAGAGTTGTCACCGTGACCCGAATGACCCTGAATTTGTGGTCGCGCATGTTCGCATTGAGTATTTTGTTACAGAATTCAGCACGATTACTCGTGATGGAATCGGTGGACAGAAAATCAAGCGCACCAAGTCGGGTGCGATTCTAGATTTGGGCGACGAATTTAAGGGCGCCATTTCTGATGCCGTGAAGAAGGCCGCACAGACATTTGGTGTTGGTCTTTACCTTGCCCGCAGTGAAGAGGCAATGGAAATTGAACAGGTAATTGAGGCATCAAATGCGCCAGTTTCCGAACATGAGCAAAACTGGCAAAACTTTAAAGATTTGTCAGGGACGCTTAATAAGGAACAACGCGATGCCGTTGGTGCGTACTGGAAATCAACGTATGGCGACAAACCGAAGCCCAAGAATGCCGACAGCGTTACCGCAGAGGAACTAGGCGCTCTTATGGCCGAAGTGGTTCGACTACAATTTAACGGTAGTCATGTTGCCACAGAACAATGAACAGGTACTAGCACCACCGCCACATTTATCAGCGAGTTCATTGGCGACATTTGAGCAGTGCCCGCTTAAATTTCGTTTCAGCAAAATCGACCATATCCCTGATAAACCAGGAATTGAAGCGATTTTGGGCAACTTTGTACATGACGTTCTTGAAGCGTTGTATGCGTTTTCGCCAGAATTTAGAACGAAAGATACTGCCCGCGACCAAGCACGCAGTGTCTATATGGATAAGTACGCAGAAACAGTTCAAAACTACCTGCGTCGCGCCGACGATATTTCTAAGTTCAGGTGGCAAGCGTGGTTCTGTATAGAAAATCTTTGGTTGGTTGAAGACCCAACCACTGTTCACCCAATCGGGCTAGAAAGCGAATTCAATCATTTGCTCGGCGGTGTAGCGCTAAAAGGTTATATAGACCGTTACACGAAGTCACTAAAGAGCGACAATGGTTTAACCATTTCAGATTACAAAACTGGCAAAACGCCGCGTGTTGAGTGGGTGTCGGACAAATTTGAGCAGTTGCGCATCTATGCGGCAATTATGCAAGAAATACAGATATTTCCTGTTACGTCACTGGAACTCATTTATCTTCGCGATGGTGTGAAATTTACAGAAGAAGTAACACCTGAATCTCTTTCCAAAACAATTGGTAGAGTTACGCGCATCAAAGAAGAAATTGACCAGCGTTGTCAAACTGGTGAATTCGAGGCTGTAAAATCTAAATTGTGTGATTGGTGTTCCTACAAGCCAATTTGTCCAGTATGGGGTAAATGATGAGTTACATAACAGATGATGAATTTGCACGACTCGTATCCGAGGATGTGAAAAATAAGATTTCCAGCCGTCAGCGCCAGACATTGCTGGCTTCAGAAAATTGGAGTCGCTGGCAACGAGCATTGGTGTTGCTTATTCAAAACCTTAATAATCAAATCTCAGACATAGAAGCAGACCAAGAATCAGACGCACGCCGCTTTGGTTCCATGGGCAAAGATGGAGTAATTCTCGCTCAAGAGGCTGACTATGCATATAGGTCGCGCA
>Ga0194118_10006582_pt1 | contig 11498 bp, 14 predicted proteins | sample TA2MahsurfametaG_2_FD_148662 | JGI IMG/M metagenome (GOLD analysis project Ga0194118, IMG submission 148662) | Freshwater microbial communities from Lake Tanganyika, Tanzania - TA2015013 Mahale N5 surface | ecosystem: Environmental > Aquatic > Freshwater > Lake | place: Tanzania: Lake...
AAATTTTAATACGACTTTTAATAAAAGAAAATGTTCATATAACGAATTAAATAACACTTCGACAATTAATTTTAATTTACAAAATCAAAACGATGGCGGATCATTGTCTAATGGTGTTAGTATATATGCTCATTACGCTATAGCATGTCCTCATGCTACAAAGTCTAGTGTTAATTTTACAATGGACATGACAACAATAGGATCAGGTTTAACATTTATCACTTATGGCACAAACTATTGGGGATCAAGCGCATACGTACCAGGAAAATATGCCGGCTATACAACGACAATTGATAGTACTTCTCCTATAACGACAGGGCAAACATTTAACCTGACGCGATCTTCCTCAATATGTCAATTTATGATAGCTAAGTATTCAACGGGCTTTAATGAAAATTCACCAGTTGTTGTTGATAATTTATTAAATGGAAGATGGACAGGCGACATATTTTGTTCATATGGAGTCTGGTATGTAGCAAAATATGAATATGATATACAAAATGAAACATTTACAAAACTATCAACTGGTTTAGATTATTCACAAATCATGCCTCAAAATTATAAATATTTTGTTTATGATAGACCTTCTTATAATTTAGTATCAAATGAATTTGTTGCAAATTTAAGAGGTAATATACCTGGAATTAGTTCATATGTCAGACATGATATTGTAACTACAGGAGGTGCACAAATATTTAGACAAGTAATTGATGAATCAATGTATTCATGTATAGGTTCTGATTTAACTTTAGCAAATGATTTACAAGTTAACGCAGGTACAAAACCTTCATATAATCAAAATAGTCAAAGAACTTATTGGAGGTTAAATTAAAATGTCAGCTTTTATGAATAAAAAAATGAATATAGGTATTTCAAGTTCAGTATCTTCCGGAACTCAAGTGGTAACAGGTGCAACAGATATAACGTTATTTAATACTAATGGATTTGATGTAGTAGCCGGACCTTCTCCTGGTATATATTTGCCTACTTCTTCAACCATATATTTGCCTAAAGGCTTTTATTATTTCGTTGAATGCTCTTTAAAAATGTATAGAGGCACAAATGCAAATTATTTAGATTATGCAATTGTTGACTCTTCAAATATACAATTGTCAAATACAGCTAGAGTCACAATTGTAAATGATACAGGAGGAATTACATACACTTATCCTAAAAAAGCATATGCTTTTATTGATTGTATTTCATCATCTAAAACAATAAAAATAAGATCTTTATTGACATATGATATAACTACTTCAACATCCGGATCATCATTAACAATTAATGGCAATCAGGGTGCAACTTCTGCAACTAATTTTGTACATTCTGAGCCTCAATCAAATATAATAATTAAATCATGGAAACCTTTAGGATACGTTAATGATAATACGATATTAAATAGTGCTTATCCTGCTACAGATTCTAGAGTGATAGGGTTAACAACAGTTTCACAATTAACATCATCTTTTTTAAATAAATATGCGTTAATGTTTAACACAGGAGGAAATTATACATATTATATGCCTGTTTCACCTCAATTGAATGATTTTGTAGGATTTTACTTTCATGGTACAACAGGATCATTCACTGTTCGAAAAACATCAACAGGTACTTATTTGACAGGTACATCTTCAATAAATCAATATTCTATTAGAAAAAGTTTTAAATTTCAATGGGATGGAAATGAGTGGATTGATATTGGTGAATTTAATGTTAATAATATAATTTATCCTTAATACATTAATAAGGTTTTATTTTTATATTTAAATTTTAAATAAGGTAAATTTATGACTTTTAGTACAAATAAACAGATTAAATCAAAGGCAATTGCCCCAACGTTTTTAAGTGGTTCACATACAAATATATCATTTACATATAATACAGGTTCAGATGTAATGAATGTATCAGGTTCATTAGGTGGCGGAGGTGGTAGTTCAAATATTACATGGTTAACAGATGTCACAGTTAATAATACAGTATTGACTTTAACTAATTCTAATAGTATGGCTCTTATAAAAAATGGATCAACAGCTTTCACTATTTTTTTACCAGCAATTAGTGGTAATAATGGTAAAATTATTAAAGTTAAAAGAATGGGCAGCGCGTTAGTTACGTTATCAGTAAATAGTTCAGATACTGCAAATAAATTTATTGATGTCGCTGGTACTACATCAATTTTATTAGGTGCTCAATACTCAACTTTTGATTTAGTTGCAAATGAATCAGATGGAGGTTGGTATTTAATATGAGTTATATAGCTAAACAGGCAATATCTCCTAAACTTGCTTTATTTAAATTAACAGTTGATACCAGTTGGGTTAACGATCAAACTTTACCATTAAGTTTAGTAACTGATTATAATTTAATTTCTAATGGACATTGTTCTTTGTCAAATAATATAATTACATTAAATACTGGTTGTTATTTTTTTGAATTTAAAGGCGCAGGAACTCGAGCGGCATCCACTGCAATTTCTTTGAATATAAAAAAAGATGGTATCATTTATACTGATAGTGCTGATTATTCAAAAGCTTCATATGATGCAATTACAGATGTAAAAAAAACAGTAAAAACATCAGGTCTATTAAAAGAAATCGTAAATGGTTCGAATGAATTTACATTAGTATCAACTGGCACTTCTGCTACAACAACATTAAATAATGAATATACATATGTTTTAATATGGAGATTATAATGAGTTATATTAAAGAATCGCATTCTATTAAAAAAGTAATGAAGAATAGTATACAAAGTACAACACAAACAGGTAGCAATATACCTGCAATGTTAGGTTCATTGGCTGATAATTACTCCGATGAAATATTATGTAATACTAGTAACTCTTTAATTCTAAAAAATCTTTTAAAAGGTTTTTTTATATTTCAAGGAGATTGTCGACTTACTATTTTTAATAGTAATTTTACGAATATTCGAGTTGTACCTTACTTTAGTTCAAATCAAACAACAACAGTAATAAGAGATATGCAATCCGGAATGGCATCAATTAGAGACAATAGTCCAGTGACATTTGAAGCTTATCCTAACTTAGCAACTAGTTTATCTGATACCATAAATTTTACTAATTCTGTTACGGTTTTTAGTGGTAACAGTGCAAATAAATCATCAGGAAATCCTGAATTATGGTTTTTACCTATAGGAGAAAATCAATGAGTTATTCAGGTTTAAATATGTTAAGAATGCCTAATTTAATGATTGCACCTGATGCATATACTGCAAATCATTCAGGTAAAACTATCACATTTGCAAATTATAATAGTAATATAAATTCTAATTCAACATATTCTGGTGAAAAATGTAATTGTATTACAATTGACTCTTTAACGAATTCAATAATTACTACAACGAAAACAATATTGGTAAGAGTAAAACTAACTACATTATTAACTGCTACCGGAACAAATTATGTAAATTGGGCTATTTATGATAGTACTTCAAATCAAACAATAGGAATTTATGGAAGAAATGGCTGGTTATATAATACTAATAATAAATTATCTACTTTGAATTTTGGTAATTATGAAGCCATAGCAATAATTCCAGCAAACACATCTTTTTATGTAAAATGTTTTAGTGCATCAAGTTCGACAGGGGCATCATTAAATACTATAGGCTCGAATTTAACAATATTCCAATTGGAACTTTAAATATTGTTAATATTGTAATCAAAATAAATTGATATAATTAATAATAAATTAAAAAGGTTTTATATGTCATTTAGTACAAATAAACAGATTAAATCTAAAGCAATAGCACCTGCTTTTTTGAGTGGTTCTCATACAAATATATCATTTACATATAATACAGGTTCAGATGTAATAAATGCATCAGGTTCATTAGGAGGAGGTGGCGGAGGATCTTCTTCTACAGGTTTAACGACAGTATCTTCTTTTCCAGGTAATGCATATACAATATCTTCACCTTCAAATTCGGAAGAAATATATTTAATTAGCAATAGCTCAACTGCAGTAACAATTAATTTGCCTACAGCCGTTGGATTAAATACAAAAAAGATAAGAATCAAAAGATTAGGAACAGCAAATGTAACAATTGATGCATATCAAACTGAAACAATTGATGGTTCATTAACAAAAATATTAAATAATCAATATTCAACAATAACAGTAATCAGTAATGATGCAAATTGGTTTATTGTCAATGAAGCCGTTATAACAAATGATGTTCAGACAGTTTCAACAACATCTACATTATCTTTAATTGCTCCTAATACATTAGTTAGATGTACAAACACATCAACAATTACTTTAACATTACCTACAGGTTCAACTGTTCCAGGATATAGAGTAGAAATTAAAAGATGTAGTACAGGACAAATTGATATTGGTACTTCAACAACACAAATATTTTTAGATTCAACAACATTAATAGGGACAACTACAAAATTAAGTTTATTATCAGTTGGTCAATCTTGGACTTTAATAGCACATGCATCCGGCTGGGATGTAATTTAAGGAGACAAATAAATGACATATTATGCTGCTTTATCATATAAAGATATTACGACAGGTTCACCAACCGCAAAATCATATGCGGCTACAGCAGATTATATAACTGTTGGTCCAACTGGTATACAATTTTTTCGTTCGACAGGAACTGCCTTTAATCCATTAATATATAGTTCTAATAATACAGTTCTTCCTAGCACTACATCTTCATATACTGGTGATTATGCAAATTATGTAATTGTAAATAATGATACCAATAATTGGGTAATAACTTTACCTTTAGGTCCAGGAGGAGGTGCACAAACATGGTTATCAAAAAGTTTTCATTTGACAATTAAAAAGACAGGGACAGGAATATTAACAATACAAACACCATCTGATACTATTGGTACCAGAATTAGAGGTATTAATACTCTTTCAAATAAAAGTTATACATTATCACAAAGTTCGGAACAATCGGTTACTTTTTTATATATGTATGGAATTACACATACAGGAACAACAGACTCTACGGCTGAAATTTGGCAGGTAATATCATGACATTTTCATCATCTGATATTATTGGAAATAAAAGTACACAAAGTAATACAACATCCGTTTTAAGTATTCCTAATCAACTTAAAATGAAATCATATAATTCATCAAACTATCGAGCAGCAATATATGGTAATTTAGGAGGATATCCTCAAGGTATTCATTTTTCACCTACAACAACAGCATTTTTATTGACTAGTGTAGGAAATATAATCAATTCAAATAATGCAATATTAAGTAATACATCTACAACTTCAAATTCTACATATTCTGCAGATTATGCAAATTATGTAATTGTAAATAATGATACCAATAATTGGGCAATAACATTACCATTAGGACCATCTACAATATCAAACACTGCTACTTGGATACGTGGAGGATTTGAATTATATATTAAGAAAACAGGATCAGGAACTGTAACAATACAAACACCATCTGATACTATTGGTACCAGAATTAGAGGTATTAATACTCTTTCAAATAAAAGTTTTATTATGTCATCTTCTTCGCCTCAGATAATCAGGTTATTATATTCGGCAACGGTTGATAATTTAGGAAATACAGATAATACTGCAGAAATATGGCATGTTATACAAAATAAAGACTTGAATCCTGTTAATTCGAATGGTAGTATATTATTTTCCGGAACAACTTCTACTTATTTAACTGTTACAAATGACGCAGATCTTCGTTTTGGTACAGGTGATTTTACTGTTGAATGGTGGCAATATCAAACTGATTCGAATAGTAATCCTCGTATTTTTTCATTTGGAACACAACCTACAACAACGTTTGCAGTTTCAATACAAACAGGTGGAACATTTCAGTTATGGATTAATGGTGTAGCAAATAGTTTTGGAAGTGTAGGAACTTATAAAAATGTATTTACTCATTTTGCAGTGACACGTTCTGGTACAACAATACGTGTGTTTAAAAATGGAACACAATTAGGTTCAAATTTAACTTCATCTTATAATTTTAATGATACAACAAATAATTTAAGAATTGGTAATGAAGAAACATTATCTTCGGCATCTTCTTTTGGTGGTAATATAAAAGGTTTTCATTGGGTAAAGGGAACTGCATTGTATACAACGACATTTACACCAAATTATAATTCAATAACTCCTCATGCAAATAGTAAATTATTATTAAATGTTGCAAATTCAGCTGGTTTAGTAACAGATAGTAGTGGTTTAGGCAAAACTGTAACAAATACAGGATGTACATTTTCAACTACAACACATCCTTTTTATTAATTTTGTAAATATAAAATATTTTATTATAATCTTTTTATTTAGTATTTCTTAAATTTAAGGTAAATTATTATGTCTCAATTAATAAAAGAACATGTTTCTTATTCTGAGGTTAGAACATGGAAAGATTGTTCTTGGAAACATAAATTGCTATATCTTGACAAGATTGAAACCTTTGAAGAAAGTCCTCATTTGTATTATGGTAAAATTGTACATGATGGTGTTGAGCATTTTTTAAAGACAAAAACATTAAAGATTGAAGAAGTTGAAAGCAATTTAAAAAGAGAATGGGAAAGGGTAGATTTTGATGGAAAATGGAGATTAGAACAGGAATCAAAGTCAAAGGACTATAAGCACATTCCATTTAAAGACTGGACATTATGGGCACAAAATAGTTTAAATGCATTACCCACATGGATGGATGAAAATTTTCCTAATTGGGAAACCGTATCAGCTGAAGAAATGTTATATGAAGAGTTAAATGATTTACCTTTAAAATTTAAAGGATTTATTGACTGTATTATAAAAGTACCTGTAAAAGATAAATTTAAGTATTATATTCTAGACTGGAAAACAGCTTCTGCTCGAGGCTGGGATGCAGAAAAAAAGCAAGACTTTTTAACACATATGCAATTACTTTTATATAAACATTTCTGGATGACAAAAAATAATTTAACATCTAGAGAAGTGCAATGTGCATTTGTTTTACTCAAAAAAGTCAATAAAGTCGATAAAGTTTGTCAAATTGTACCAATTAGTTCAGGTCCAAAAAGTATGGAAAGTGCACTTAAGGTTGTAAGATCTATGATAAAAACAATCACAAAACCTACTCCTATGTTTTTAAAAAATAAAACATCATGCACTTATTGTCCATTTTACAATACTCCACATTGTCAATAATATTATAAAAATTTAAATAAGTTGAGTCAAATTATATGAAAAAGAAAATTCTAATGATTAGTGATCATGCACTAACAACATCAGGTGTAGCTACTCAAAGTCGACATCTTGTTGAAGGTTTATTGAAAACAAATCAATATACAATTATTCAATTAGGTGCAGCAGTTAGACATGAAAATTATAGTACAATCAAGGTAAATGATGACTTTTTTATTAAACCTATTGATGGATTTGGTAATAAAGAACTAATTAGAAGTCTACTAATTTCTGAAAAACCTGATGCAGTTTTAATTTTTACTGACCCAAGATTCTTTACTTATCTTTTTGAAATGGAAGATGAAATCCATCAGGTATGCCCTATTTTATATTGGCACGTTTGGGATAATTTACCAACTCCTCATTTTAATAAGAAATATTATGATTCTGTTGATACTTTAAATTGTTTATCATATTTGACATACACAATGTGTAAAGATATTGTACCTGAAAAAACTCATTATATTCCTCATGCAATTCCACAAAATATATTTCATCCTTTATCTTCCTCTGAAATTTTAAAGCAAAAGGAAAAGTTATTAGGAACACAAAAAAAGGACTGGTTTGTTACTTTTTGGGCAAACAGAAATTGTAGAAGAAAAAGACCAGGTGATTTGATTTATGCATGGAAAAACTTTATTGATAAATTAGAAGAAAAAGAAGGTCATAGAAAGGCTTTACTTTTATGTCATACTGAACCCTTTGATAATGAAGGACAGGATTTGATGCATTTAGCCAAAAAGTTAAATATTGATGAAAATATCATTTATTCTCGTAATAAAATAGGCTTCCCAGAAATGAATATATTACATAATATTTCAGATTGTTATTTAAATATTTCTTATGCAGAAGGCTTTGGCTTAGGTACATTAGAGGCAATGCAATGTGGAAAACCAATTATTGCTTTACCTACTGGAGGTCAAACAAGACAAATTATCGATTGGAGAGATAACACTTTAAATGGTGTATTATTACCTGTAGAGTTTAAAATGATAGCAGGTAATCAAAATGCAAAAGAAATCTATGAGGATTTTGTAAGTGTAAATACGATTGGAAGTGCATTACTAGAAATGTATTCTTTAGGAAATGAAGAGAGATTCAAATTAGGTCAAAAGGCTAGAAGTTATTCATTGTTTGAATTTAATTATGATGATATGATTAGAAAATGGGTAGATAGTATTAATGATACTATTGATAGCTGGAAATCAAAAAGAGAAAATTTTGAAATTGTTAATTTATTAGGTGAAAGGATTTAAATAAATATGAAGTTATTATTTGAAGGACCAGTTTTGACATATTCAGGTTATGGTGTACATTGTCGACAAATATTTAATTGGTTATATGACAATTTAGATTCTTTCGACTGTATTATTAATGAATGGGGACAATCAAACTGGATTGTATCTGATGATATTGAGGATGGTATTTTAAAAAAATTAAAATCTGATAAAATACAAATTATAAATCAGTATATTTCTCAACAAAATGAATATGATTATTATGTAAGAGTATCAACACCTGTTGAATTTGTTAAAAAAGCTAAATATAATATTGGTATTACAGCTGGATTAGAAACAGATATTTGTGGTAAAAAGATTATTGATTATTGTAATGTTATGGATTATATAATTGTTCCTTCAAAGTTTGCAAAAGAAACGATTGTGAATACTGCAAAAAAGAATAATATTGAATTAATACCTAATATTGATGTTATTCATGAACATTTTCCACAGAATTGGAGTAATGAATTAAAAAATGAGTTTAAATCGGATATTGATTTAAGTTTAGATAAGATTAAGACTGATTTTAATTTTTTGTTAATTGGTCAAATGGGAATTCTTACTCAATATGAAAGAAAGAATATTTTAAATTCAATATTGACTTGGGTTAAAGCTTTTAAGGATAATGAAAAAGTAGGATTGATTGTGAAGACAAATATGTCTAATCATTCAAAGGAGAATAACTCCCGTTTACTAGGTGAATTAGCAAACATATTTAAGGATATTCCTTTATCTGCGAAGAAAAGAATTCACCTGATTAACGGGAGATTAGATGAACATGAAATGTATAAACTATATATACATAAAAAGGTTTCATGTTTATTTAATTTGGCTTATGCTGAAGGCTTTTGTTTGCCAGCATTAGAAGCAGCTAGCGTAGGGTTACCTGTTATAATAAGTTCATGGTCAGGTCATTGTGACTTTATGGATTTATCAGAGAAGAGAATTAGATTTAATCATAAAATTGATTATGTTCAAAAGGAATGGTTGAAGTGTTGGGGAGGTAATTTTGTTGATATGTTTGTTGAAGAATCTAGATGGGCTTATCCTGATTATGATGATGTTGCAAATAAGATGCAAAAATTGCAAAGTCAGTATTCTATGCCAAAGCAATGGGCAATGGAGTTAAAAGATAAAATACATGAAAAGTTTTCTAAACAAAGCATTGAAAAAGATTATAATGAAAAATTAAAATTTCTTTTAGCAAGAGAATAAAAAGGCGTTTTTATGATATACTTATTAGTATTTTTATTGATTCTTTTGATTGTAGCTATTTACTTTTGTGTTAAATTTGCATTAATAATTATCAATATTCAACAAACCATAGAGGAAAGTTTGGATATATTAGACGAGAAGTATGCAATAATATCAAATATTTTAAATATACCGATCTTTTATGATTCGAAAGAGATAAAAGATGTGTTAAAAGAAATAAAGGGTGTTAAAGATGCGATATTGTACATAGCACAAAAATTAACCAATAAAGAGACAGACCAAAATGATGAATTTGACGTTGTTATTGAAGAAAAAATCACCGCAACAAGAGGGGACAAGTCCGACGACTCCCAACAATGAAACACCAAAAGTGGAAGAGAAACCAAAATCGAAAAGAGGTCGAAAACCAAAAAATCAAGGTTTGGTAACTATTCCGAATAATGGTACAAAAAAACCGGGTGATCCTTCTGACACAACAATGTATTTTTCAGATCTGACTCAACAAAAAATTTTAGAATATAAATCCTGTAAATCAGAAGAAGAAAAGTCGAAAATTTATTTTGATTACATTTATCCTGCTTTTGAAACATTAGTAAATAAATTAATTTCTGTCTATAACTTCAAATCTTTTAGTGAAGAATTACAACATATGAAAAAAGATTGTATATTCTTTTTATTTGAAACAATTCATAAATGGGATGAATCAAAGGGTAAAAGAGCGTTTTCTTATTTTAATGTTGTTGCTAAAAATTGGTTGATTATGAGATCAAAGCAAAATTACAATTATTCAAAAAGAAACGTTCAGGTTGAAGATGCGATTGATTTTTTAAATAAAAGTGAAATGTTAGGTATTAATGATAAATTGATTGATTATAGAATGCCTGATGATGAAATGGTTCAAGATGAAAGATTTTTAGGCATTCTTGATATGATTGATTATATTGAAGATAAAGTTCATGATGATCGTGACAAGAAATGTATTGAAACAATTCGAATTGTTTTTGAGAATATTGATAATTTAGAATTTTTAAATAAAAAAGCTTTGTTTATTTATATGAGAGAGATATCTGGTTTAAATAGTAACGAATTGAGTGCATCTTTATCTAATATTCGTAAGCATTATAAGTATTATAAAGATTTAGAAGATGAAGACAAGATTGATTGGATGTAAATATGTCAACAGATATAGATGATTTAAAGAAAAAAGATGATAAAAAGTTAGAAAAGATTAATAATTTTTCACATATTTTAAATAGTATTGATTCTTTGGAAGACAAGAAAAAATTGTTGTGGAAAGAAATATATGAAAATGCTATTGAAGATAGAGAAAAAGCTTCAATGTTATTTACTGATTGTTATCAGTCAATGGTGACAACAACATTATCTGATCATATTAGTGCAGGTCAGATCATGGCGAAGTATATTGAAAGAATGTCAAAATCAAATGATCAAGTATTAAAGCTAGCTGAATTAATTGCAAATGCACAGGCAAAAGAAGAGCAAGTAAGTGATGAAGATATATTTTTAAAAATATCACAAGGAAGATAAATGTTTATTAGAGCTCAAGTAATTGAAGTTATATCTCATCCTTCATTAATTAATGATATTATTATAAATCAATTATCTAATGATTCAAATACAAAGTTAAGTATAAAAAAGAATCCTGAATTATTAAAGGATTTACCTAGAAATTCAATTATTGCTCAATTAAAGAATGAAAATCAAAGAATAATAGCTATTCCTTTTTTTTCTTCACACATTGGATTTCCTTTAAAGCCAGGTGAATATGT
>Ga0194118_10006584_pt1 | contig 11493 bp, 11 predicted proteins | sample TA2MahsurfametaG_2_FD_148662 | JGI IMG/M metagenome (GOLD analysis project Ga0194118, IMG submission 148662) | Freshwater microbial communities from Lake Tanganyika, Tanzania - TA2015013 Mahale N5 surface | ecosystem: Environmental > Aquatic > Freshwater > Lake | place: Tanzania: Lake...
CTGACCTGATTTAGTAACAATCTTTAGCTGACCAGTTTCACTTGATTTGAGTGTTGTATTGCCAAGAAATATTGTGCTGCCGCTAAGATATAGATTAGCAAATCTACGACCAGCCGAACCAATATTATAGGTATTATTTGCTGCCGGAATGATTGCCTGTGTCTGAAGCGTAGTAGCTATGTTATTACCAACGGCCGCGCTTTGAACTTGAACAACTGTTGAATTACCAGAAGCTGTAACAGTAGCACCAACAAAATCAATTGTAGTTACACTGCTTCCAACAACTGAACCTTCTTCTTTAATAGTAATAGATCCACCGCCACCTGCGACAGTATTAGCTTGCCATTTACCTAAAGTGGAATTCCATACAAGAGCTTGGCCATTTGTCGGTGAAGAAGTTGAATTATAATCGACATCATCAAGCTTTTTTAATAGAACTTCACCTGAGCCACTGGTACCACCACCGACTAAAGCAAGGCGGCTAGTTTGTGATGAAATTCTCCGTGAAAGTTGTTCAAATCTATCAGTCAACTGTTTTGAAATAGGTGTTACATCACCAACCGGACCAGGTGGACCGGGTTCACCTTGTGGACCAGGAAGACCGCGCTCACCTCTTGGGCCTTGAGGACCTGCGTTACCCTTCTCACCCTTTTCGCCTTTTGGTCCCTGGGCACCAGTTGGACCAGGTATACCAGGAGGACCACGATCACCTTTTGGACCCTGTGGGCCCCCAGAAGGGCCAACGGGACCTGCTGGTCCCTGAGGGATCTGACGAATTTCACCTAGAAGCTTGCTTTCAACCCGATCAACCTCATTCTGAGCTACCTTGAGCGCGGCCGCAAGAATCTTTGCTGCTTCTAATGATAGTGTCACTGGCGTAGTCCTCTTGCGCTATTGATTATGTCATCAACGTCTATATCTGAAAGATCAATTCTTGATATATCTATATTGATTATGTCATCAACGTCTATATCTGAAAGATCAATTCTTGATATATCTATAAGCTCTTTTGCATCTATAGATTCGACAACTTGAGACATACTCTCAATTAAAGCTATTTCTGATTCTGATAAAGGTTTATTCTTATTATCAAATGATTCTGAGAATGGTGCAGGTTTTTTCTTTTTGTCAGCAGGATCATCTGGCATCATCTCAGGCTGTTGCTTATTTGATGCGATAGCTTGATCCATCTGATCAGCACCTTCAATCTCCATATCAGATTCAATTTCTTCGATATCATCATCTGACATGCGAAGAATATTTTTCTGCACCCATTCTTTTGTAAAATAGGTACCAACATGTGGACTAATTGTATTGAGCAATTGAAGTCTAGATGTTAATATTTCTTGATCTTTTAATTCGGAGAAATAATTATCTTGTTGAAAATCATATTTAATATGTGCTCTAAATTCGCGCCATTCTTCACGAGTCATCACACCCTTGAGTGCGAGCTGAATTTCCATAAGATGATCGAATAGCATTGTGAAACGATGACGCAGACGATCAATAAATTTAGAGAATTTTACTTCATCACGAGTTATTTCATTTGAGCGACCAAGAGAAAACTGACCATCTGGCTCAAGACGAGAAAGTGGAACCGACAAAGATTGATAAAGTTTCTTACGGAAATAATCCACATCGGTCATCTCACCTAGATTCTGACCAGCAGGTAACGTCGTGATTTCTGTACCACGCGCACCTTCGCGACGAGGCAGCCAAAAATCTTCAAGCATTGTCATAAATTTGCGATCATCACGAACCTCACCAGTAGAAGCATCATAGACAAGACGATTTTTGTGACGAATCATCATATCACGCAAATACTGTTCAGCTTTGGGCTTAGGTAAATTACCAACATCGATATAAAAAATACGACGTTCTGGTGCACGACTTAGACGATAAATCACAACCGCATCTTCAAGCATACGAACCTGATTAAGAGGCTTGATTGCCTTGTGCAGGTGAGATAGCACCATGCGATTGCGATTATCAAGCATACCAGAATTTACATAACAAATAGAATCTGGAGAAATCTTGACACCCTGTGAATGGGCCGCGCCAGCTAGACCTGATGGATTATAAAGATAATATTCTGAATATGCAGGTACAGTCGGATTTGCAGTCTTGGCTGCATCCGCATTTTGTTTCTTTTGCGGAATACGAACCTTGCGAATACGGCGCGGATCGACATAGCGAAGCTCTTTGATACCATCACGAGGATTGCTGGTATCAATCATGATATGATAATATAGACGACCATCAACATACCAACGACGGAAAATCTCATAGCAGATATTTGAGAAATCAAGAAGTTGTAAAACATTCTGAAATTCTTCTTCAATTTTCTTTTTGATACGTGTTGACTGCTGCAAATCATTCATCTCAATGCGAACAACTTCAGCATCATGATCTGTGACCAAAGCCTCATTCACAATATCATCGATGGCTGCTTCAACTTCAGCATTCATTGACATCTCACGATATCTTGTGATTAGCTCGGCCTCGCTTTTAGCTGTGCCTTCCAAATCAACAAATGTGCCGTATGCACCACCAGGAGCAATTTCGACAGCACCATCGTCTTTCTGTTCAGGAACGAACGATGGTATCTGTACGGCCTTTTTAGCATCGTCTTCGGCTCTTCCAATACGAAAGCCAAATAGCTCTACTGCCATTTAATACCTCAAAAAAATAGGTCCGCTATATTTAGCGGACCTATTGGTAGTTCCGCTGGCTGCGGTTATAGCTTTAGACGGCCAGCGTACCAGTTGTACCTGGGGTCGCGATATCCCAGTAGTCATAGGCAAATTCAACTGGAAATGTTTCAATTTGCCCATCCTGATCCCATGCAAGATCGATAGCACCGACTTCCAAGGGAAAGATATTTACGAAGCGATATGTGCGTAGCGCCTCACCAGTCTTAGCAAATTGCGTTACCAGCGCTGTTGTGCGATACGAAGCTTGAGTCGCTAGATTAGGTGAACGAAGATTTACGTTGTGTGCATTGATAGCATTGCTCCACACTTCCATCGCATGACGCACTTGAAAATCTTCATCGTTAAGAATATCAGCTCTCCAGTTAGCAAAGACGCGAGTCCCAGCAATCTTGATGCGTCTACCGAAATAAGCTTGCTCGATCACACCAAGTGTGCTGGCAGGAATCTGCGCGGCGCGACAGGTAAATGCAATTCGAGAGCCAACATTTGGTACACCAGATGGTGTATCAATAATGACGCTAAAGAGCGATGGGCGGGCACCACCAAGTGGAAGACCTGCGGATGAAAACTCTGATACATTAAAAGGCATATCTGTATCTCCCTACCGCGCCTTAGAACGAACCGACGATTTCGGTGAATTCGACGCCGGTGCGGACGGCAACGAAATTCAACTGTATGAAATTGATAGCCCGTGCTGGTTTCACATAGATGTCACCAACAAATTCATTGCGGTCAATGACCTCAGGGGTATTATTGGTTTCATCGCAGACCACGCGGAAATCGTAGATGCCGCGGCGCCCTTGCACATCACGCAGGAACGGCTCGACCAGATTACGGAATTGGGCGCGTGTAAATTCATCATTGAACTCAAACAATGTAAATTTCGCGGCCGTGCTAATTGCCTTTTCAAGAACTATGAATAAGCGGCGAACATTGATGCGATCAAAAGCTGATGGCTTTGATAACATGGTCTTGTCGCCAAATAACACAGTACCCTGACCTGGAAATGTTGATATAGGGTTGATGCTATTTTTGTAAAGCTGATCACGTTGACCCTTGGTTGGATTAAATGATAGCTTGATAACATTCTTAACCTGACCGCGATTGAAACCTGCCGGGCTAAACCATGGATCACGTTCGCTATCTGTACGAACCATCAAACCAGCAGTATCACCATTTAGCGGTACATAACGATACAAATCATTATATTTGTCATAAATGTATTTGTAACCGCTATCCAGCACCGCATAAGATGATGATGGAAGCAGATCGCGGAAAGTAATCGAATCATCGACTTCTTTACCGATATAGCTTGAATTATTCACAACATCTGAACGACGTGGTGAGATAACCGCAATACAATCTTTGCGTGCTTCGGCCACATTATTGATAACATGAATAGCTTTGGTCTGATTACCATCACCTGTCAAAATCAATGATACATCGACTTCTTCAGGATTGGCAAATTTATTATAACCAACAATGTAATCGGCCTGCCGCGGTGTAGCACCGTCGCGACCGTAAACCATTGAGCTATTGATTGGCAGAGACTGAGCACCAACACCAAAATTCGAACCAGTTGATGACGCTTTACCAGCATTTGTAATACCTGATGGATGAGCTGTCCACCAAAGATATTCTGAGCGTTCATTGATTACATTTTTGTAATAGTTGGTAGCACCATCAATAGTAAGGGTATCAGATGCCTTTGATACAGCAGCAAATCTTTCAATGACAGTATTGGCTCTACCTGACCAACGACCATCTTCATCAGCAACTACAATGTGCATCTCATCATTTGATCCACCTTGACGTGATGTAAATTCTGTAGTACCTGGAGCACCATCAAAGAAATTGAAAAATTCCCAACGACGCGCAACAGATGATTGTGATGCTACAGTATTACCAACATATTTGGTACGAAGAGTCAAGCTTGTGTTATTTGTCACAGCTGCAACTTGAACTTCGCTTCTATCAGGCCCAGCCAGCAAAATATCACCAATTCGAATCTGCGAATTGAAAGCAGATCCAGAACCCGTGACAGTTGTGCTGTTATTAGTAAATGCAATGGTACCCGTTAAGGTGCTGGACCAAGCATTTGCTGATGGACATATGGAGAAGCGTAAAGAATTACCAAGCTCACCAGGATATTTCGCAACAAAATTACCAACACCTGAAATTCCGCTTGAAAAATTTAGCTCATAATCATCATCACTTTTGATGACAGTATTTGTCGTATTAGCTGCATTTGAAATCGCATTACGTGCATTGCTTGTAGAACCAGCCTCATTAATGACGCGCACAACAAATAACTTATTACCATAGCCAAGAAAGCTGGCGGACGTAAAAAAGTCGGCAGCGGTATTTGAATCCGGTCTACCAAACTGATTAACGAGCGTATCCTCATTATCAATGAGTATTCGCTTTTGGACAGGACCCCAACGGAAGGCGCCAGCAATACCGCCTTCCGTAGTGCTAACGGCAGGAACGATAGTAGAGAGGTCAATCTCACTCACGTTAACGCCGGGGGAAATCTGAAATGCCATGATCATTTCCTCCTAGATGTCTGATGTAGTTCCATCCACGATATTTATAAAAATGCCATCAGACTCGGATCCAGCGATCAATCCAAGCATCATCACCAACGTTACCTGAACCATCAAGCGCAGTCGGATCATCATTCATACCATCATCATAGAAACCGGCAGGTAGAAGGTCTTCATCCATCTCCCGCAGTTTCTCATCAGCAATTCTTTGCCGTATATCTATATCGGTAAGTTCTTTAAAAAATGATTGTTTTGATAACCAACCAAATAATACTAGAGTCATTACAAGATCATCATTATAACCTTCCTCAGCCTCAAATGAATTACCCTTTGATACGAAATTCGATAATTCTTCAATAATATCAAAATCTTCGATAAGAAGCTTATCACCCTCAACAAGTTCTTTTAGATTAGCACAACCAACGGCCTTGACAAATCTTGATGTTGTTACACCAAGCTGTGACCTACCTGAAAACCCTGCGCTGAGTTGTTGCCCGGCTCGACCCATTTGGGTAGTCGATAACACATTATCACACTCAAGATCACGATGTAAAACTTCAGCAATAGTTTTACCGACATCATTTGTCTCCACAAGAATATATGCATTATTATAAGCTTTAGCATATCTGGCTATGATTTCCGGATAGAATGACGGAACAACATTATTATTTCGATATTTTGCTACAAGTCGATAAGGTGCTTGTGATACATCTATCACAGTAAATGCAGAATAGTCAAGACCCACACCATGACCGGTATCAACCATGATGGCATAGGTATGCTTATGCTCGGGATTCTGATATATGTCGACACCCCAACCATCTCTGGTTACATTACGGAATGCCATGGAACGCAGCTTTGAACCTGAGATAAGGGTCAGAGTACTTCCAAGAAACTCAGTTTCAAATTCTTGTCTAAACTGATCTTCGCTTGTATTGCGAATAGTTTGCTCGCGCCACTTATCATCACGGCCTGGTGTATCACGCCAATGCACTTCGATTGGTGCATATTCGCTTCGTTTCTCAGTCGCATCGACCCACATCTTGTAATAGTGATTAAGGCCGTTAGGTGTTGATACAACGATAATTTTAGAAGTTTTACCAGAGCTAATTGTAGGATAGACTGATGCAAAAAATTCTTCAGCAATATTTCTAGGTACGAATGCAAATTCGTCAAGAAAAATTAAGTTGAATGATCCACCGCGAATGGCACTTGCAGACGTAGCAGATGATAAAACTTTTGATCCATTCTCAATTTCAATATTACCCTTATTCCAAATTACGACACCTTGCTGCATCCACCAAGGTAGATGTTCATATGCAAGCTGAATCTTACTCAACATGTCTCGTGCCAAACTACCTTTGTTAGCTAGAATGGCAATACTCTGATTGTCTTGAAATAGAATAGTCCACAAAATAAATCCTGTGACGACCGTTGATTTACCCGACTGTCGAGGCATCTTACATATTGAGAATCGATTTTCTTTAAAGGTCTTCACCATCTTAGTTTGATATTTGTACATATTAAAATTGACAAGACCTTTGTCAACATTCACAATTTTCATATATTTTGTTATGAAATATTCAGGATCTTTAGCACACTTGTGATATTCTATAATCTGGTCTTCGGTATAATTTACCTTGACTCCAGCCTTCTTTAAATTCGGATTACCTAAGTAATGCTCAGACATCAGTGGCCTCACCGTTAATCACATCATCTTTGCGGCCGTTTATGATAGCTTGAAGCTCAGCTGTGCTACCAATGAATACTGCATTATTTACTATTGTGCTAGGCGCAGGTGCTTCACCTCTAATATCTTTGACGCGCTTTTGAAGGTCTATTAGATCCTTGCTTACATCAGATATGGTCTTAATAAGCTGTCCAACAACTTCATAGGCCCTAGGTGAATCTGTACTTTGAGCTAGAAGCAATAAACCCTCAAGCGCATCTTTACCTTTTCCGATTACATCTTTAAGATTTTTGCGAGCCTCATCATAATCAACCTCAAGAGGATCACCTTTGGTTTCTTCGACTATGGCTGGTAAATTTTCTTTTTTCTGTACTTCTGGTAAATTTAATGCATCTCGCAGACCATCATGTAGATCACTCATTTATGTATCCTGTCCTGTTATTGGGTCATATTTCACACCACCCGGATAAAAGAAAGTATTAGGTGCATATTTCCAAGCTGAATTGGCTTGAATCAAATTAGGATTAATTGATGCTGCACTATTTGCAGTACCAACACCATTAGCAAATAAACCAGGTTGAATTTGCACACGAGAAGTTGTTAGTGCCTGCGCGATTTCTTCATCAGTGATATCTATGGTTATACCATAAAGCGTATTTGCCTTTGCACGAGTATCCATTGCATGAAGATTGATTTTGGTACGCTTGATAATACCACCAGCCGAGCTATTACGAACTGAACCAAAAAACCAACATTTCATGGTAAAATTAAAAGTATAAACTAGAGCACGCCTATTTTCATAATCACCCTCATAGGTGTCGTCAATATTTAAGCCATTCAATATAGTGGGAACATCCATCTTGATGCCCATCTCATTAATTAGATTTAATGTATTTGTCCATTCGGGTCCAAAATACGGAAGTATCTGTTCCATAATTTGAACACCGTCATCGGCGGTTCTTACATAAGAATGTAAAGCAAAATTAATATTCCAAGGGACTGGAGTTCTTTGATATTTAAGAATATTAGAATCGGATGATGATGTTGATACATTACGAGTTACAGATGATAAACGTCTTGATCCATCATATTCAAAACCCGTAATCTCAAAGGCCAATCTAGGTAATATTGTTTGCACTTGACCAGTAAGATCAGGATTATCTCTGATTCTAGCAAGCCATTTTTCTTTTGGACTATATGAGATTGGTATCTCTAATGTCTGCAAAGATTTACCTGTTGAGTCAAGTCTCTCGACTGTCAGGTTATTAAACATATTACCAAATGCTACTACATATTTGCGTAGTGTCTGATGATAAAATGTTGAACCGAATATAGGCATGTTTTAGTACCTATCAATTTCGCTAAATGGATTTCTCTCGCTGAAATCCACGTCGATGAATGATCTCTGAGTAAATAACTCATTATTGGCTGTTGATGCAATATCCTCAAGACGATATTCTTGTATCAGATTGCTACCTTCTTCCATGACAAATATATCGCTATTCTCCATGAGATATTGATATTGCTGTATATCGCGACTATTACGAGTTTCAATTATATCAATATCACTATTACCAGTATCAAGACGTTCAGAGCTGTAGCGGAATAGCTCGCAAGTCATTTCATATGTGTATAGCTTTCCATGCTGGTAGAATACACGTTCATGTTCTACAAATTTAACTTCATATATCGCACCATTACCATTATTGATAAATGGAATGTATATCAAATCACCTTCAAGCGGGCGCGATGATGATATCGAATATCCATTTGCGCTACCTGTCTCTAGAAGATAATTATCCGTATTTGAAGAATATATCGCAGGATTGGTTTCTGTAAGATATATGTTGCCAACTTCATCAATAAGTTTTTCTGTGCGAATTTGATCCCAACGGCGCCGTGCCATTGTTAAAGTAATTTGATCACGAATTTCTAAATTAAATTTGCTTAGAAAATCACCTTCACCTTGAAAATTTTCAAGATTATTTACATATACTTCTATAGGAACGGCCAGAGTAAAATGTGATAATGGATCTTCACCAAATTCTTCAATTTCATTGAATATGGTGCGCGGCATATATTGCACATCGACACCATAAATCTTGATGGCCTCTACTGTAAGGTCATCCTCTACCCTTTGTTCTCGGCCGTAGCTATAGTTGCGAAAATATTTATTTACCGCCATATCAATTCATCATATCCATAACAGGCAAGCTATAACCACTATTCATTTCTTTCTCAAGAGTATTAATTTCATCATTGGCTTCATCCCAAATCTTCTGACCGTTGAATTTCACACCACCAGGAAGATTCATGCCTTCAAACTTCTTGAGATTTTCACCCCATTGCTTTTTGATAAGAGCCGTTGCATATTTCTTTAACCAGGGGTCTGACCAAACATCACTGTATGTGGCCGAGTCCAAAGTACGATATGCATCGATGATAATAAAATCATCAGGCTTGACATCTGTGTCCCATTTCATATCAACATACAACCGATTATTGTGGCGATTGAAACGAATGGGTTTACTTCCAACAAATATCTGTTCTAATTCTTCGATATGACGCATACCCATAACATAAGGCACATAGGTTGTGCTAGAAAAGTCAAAAAGGTCATTCAAGTGAATCTGATACCGAATATTGAATAGATTGGATACGCTGGTTGCGCGACCAATATCAAATATGCGAATGACATAATTGATGTCTTCAGGCAAGGTAATATATTTGTTAGTCACATCGGCTTGGGTAATCTTATAGGAGACATAGACATGCTCTGTACCATCGAAATGAAAATCTCGATAATATGCAAGAGCATCATCAATGCGGTCATCTACCTGACCATCATCAACATTAATATCAATAACTGGAGAACCTAGCCGACGAAGGCAATAGTCCTTAAAAAGCTTACGCGTTGTCGGTACCGCCATACCTACCTCCAGACCTGAGCAAGGCTATTTATGGCTTACTTCTTTCCAGACGCAGCTTCATCTTTAGCCCGAGATCCAGCCGAAGAACCAAAATAGAATGAGACAACCGCACCCCATGCTGTACCCAATGTACCTAGCATGACAAGCATAGCCTCACCACCACCTGCAGCGGGTAGACCAAACATGAGCATATACATTAGCACACCAAAGAAACCCACTGTGATAACACCAGCAAGGGCACGAGGTGTCCAGTCTCTTGTCTGAACCATCATCTGTCTTGCGCTATCGCGGTCACCTGCGCTAATACGCTCCAGATCAACATCAAGCTTTTTCATTTCAAGCTTAAATTGATTTTCAGCATTTTTGAGGGCTAGAAGTTGATCTGGTGTCGCATTCTTGGCAGCATCAGCCAATTCTTCAGGTGTACCGTCAGGTTTACCCAGCAAAGTCTCAGAAAGAGTGCGAACCGCCATACCAGCAAGCGGTCCACCCATCGCAGTCGCGATAGATGGTGCTACTGTCTTTACAATATTTAATAGCTGATCCATAGCCTTATTTCCTTATGAAATTGGCCGATACCATCCCAACAAAGCACCCAACTACAGTCTGGAATGCTGGACCAATGACTTCAAAAATTTTGTCATTGCTCACGTCAGGATGAAAAATGCTAATTAACAAAACAAAAACAACAGATACCATAATTGTAGCAAGTGATAATACAGAAATTTTTGCTACAAAAAAGCTCTGATTCTGTTTTTGAATATCTGCATCGGTGGGCTGTGTATTAGCTACCATCTCTTCTTTTTTAACTTCAGCCATATCAGGCATCCTCCAGCTATACTGTTATTCATATTATAGCTAGATCACGGCCTATTTAGATTCTTGCTACTACAACAGAGGTTATGAATTTAAAAGTACCAAAATTGTTTATACCCCAAGTACTATCATATTGTTTTGCAAAAAATACTTCTCGACATGTAATCTGTGATCTAAGATCATCGGCATTATAGATCGGATTACCATATCTCATTTTCATATTGCTGGTGCCAGATACGGATACCATAGTATCTTTTGGTAGATTTGGTAGCAATTCGTCAAATGGTAATAGCATGTTTATTGATGGTACAATTATAACTTGCCGATTTACAAGATATTTACTAATATCATTGAATACAACATTTTTTCTGATATATTCTATATTCATATTTGGATACATTGTCTTTATGGTCTGACCCAAAGAAATGACAGACCTATCATGATCTAATAAGGTAACATTTTTTATTCTACCATCTCTACTAAACATTTCAAGTGTCATAAGAGACAACCAAGATGCTAATATTAATACATTATTACCGTCTTTTACATGGTTTAGTAATTCTAATGTAGATTCATATTCTGGTACAACGTATGTTATTGATACACTATTTCGTATTACTAAAGATACTGGTCCTGGATTAAGTTCAATTAGATGTTTTGCTTTTTTGTGAATTTCTGAAAATAACTCATTATAATTCATCATATTTTACCCACATATCATTTGCCCATCCTTTTGTCTCATTTAAATCAAATCCAACACCATGAGAATTATTGAATAAGCATATTTTATAATCTTC
>Ga0194118_10006586_pt1 | contig 11493 bp, 22 predicted proteins | sample TA2MahsurfametaG_2_FD_148662 | JGI IMG/M metagenome (GOLD analysis project Ga0194118, IMG submission 148662) | Freshwater microbial communities from Lake Tanganyika, Tanzania - TA2015013 Mahale N5 surface | ecosystem: Environmental > Aquatic > Freshwater > Lake | place: Tanzania: Lake...
TTGATTGGGGGCCCAGAAGATGAGATTACCAGTTTGTTGATAATAATTGATAATGGCACGACCTAAATTGTTTTTGGAGAGATCTTGTCGAAATTCAGTGTCAGTTAAGCAGTTATCGAGTTGATCCTTGACACTTTGATAGGTTTCACAGTCATCGGTCTTCTGAAATTCGAAATAATTCCCACTTAAGCCTTCATAGGCCTTAGGGGGGTGCCCGTGCCGGCCAACGGCTTTTTTGACCTTTTTGGAAACTTCCAATTTTTCTAAACGTTGTTGGAGTTGAGCAATGGCTTCGAGAACTTCTTGAGTTTGATCGTGACTCATATATTTTTCCTTTGAGGAAGAAAGTTGTATTTGTTAATCAAGTATTAACAGGAGATGTTTGGTGTATCAATCATCGGTTGATATAGATATTATAAACTATTCTACTAGAACTTTCACGCAGACATTAAAGTTAAGTGAGAGTTTAAAATAAATATTTCACACCACTATTCACACTTCTCAAACTTTATTACGCCTTCACCAGAACTCTCAGACGATCATCAAAATTAAAAGTAATAGATTTCTCTATAGAGAGACATGCTTAATTTCTAATGCGTTGTGGGATATCTCTCTTATTATTTATGCGTCACAGACGCGCGCGCGTAATAGCTACAATTATATCACGCGTATTACCCGGGAGATGGTGCTGAAAATTTCTCTCATCCGGTATATTTCGGGACTCGAATTTTTCCGGACATCGAGCGCGCTCGAATTCCCAGGAGCTAAGCGTCACGGAAATGTTTTTTTCATTCGTCATTTTTCCACGTTTCGGTTTATTGTGAACGCTCGTTATAAATAAAACTTAAAATGAATCGGGATTCATTTTGTGGTAGGAGTCGGAGTGACTGACGTCAGGGTAACCTTCACGTGGTGGCAGAATGCTCGGCACAAAATTTCTGGAAAAAATATATTTTCCTAAAAAAAATTTAAAATTTAAAAAAATTTTAAAATCAACTCAATCAATATTTTAATATTTATTTTTTAATTTAATCAACTCAATTTAATTTTAATTAATTAAATTTATAAAAATTTCTCAACCCTTTTACTACATAACCATCAAATAATTTAATTTCACTTACACTTTTCCCATATTTTCTACAAAAATTTTCCACTCTTTTTCTCACAAAACTTCTATCAATCTTTCTACCCAATTTTTTACTCATATCATTATACACCATCACTAATTCAATCACACTACAACAACCACTTTCACAACCACCCACATATCTCATCATCTCATCCCTATATAAATTTTTAACTTTCATAAAAATCCTTTAAAATAATATAAATCAATTTTTATATTATAATAGTATTATAAACTAATCCTGAAGAACTTTCACGTGATCACCAGGTTCCAATCATTAGTAAATTTTATAATATAAAAACTTTTTCCTAGGAAAATAAAATAAAAAAACCGGAAAATTAATTCCGGTTAATTTAATTATCGTGAAAGTCGCAATTTAATATTGATTAAATTATTTTTTATCAATTAAAGTGAGAAATATTTCTTGAGTTAATTTATCTAATTTATCCCATTCTGGATCAATAATAGATTTTAATTCCATTTGATCTACACAAGTATCTAAACTGATAGTTAATTCATCCATAGTTAAACGAATATAATATCTCATTTCGTTTAAATTACCTTTATAAACTGGATCTAGATATTGGATCACAACTTCATCATTATCTTGGCCAAATTCATCCGCAGGTAAAACATCCAGGATTTCAATGTTGTTTTTAAATGGAAGTCCTTCGAGATCCAATTTTTTAATAATATTTTCAGCAGTCGCTTTTAAAAATTCACAACTCATTGAGTTTTTCCTTTTTTAAGGTTGAAGTTTTTTGGATTATACTAATATTATAAACCATTGTTTTAGATCTTTCACGTGAGTCAGAAAGTCCTGAAAAAATTTCTTTTATTATATCTTTTTCTAGAAAAATAAAAAAATCCAGGTAAGATCCCAGACTTTATTTTTAATCTTCAGCTTCGATTAATGCCACGTGACAGTTTAGATAGGAGATTATTCCTGTTGAGTTGCTTTCAGGTGGGTGGCCAAAGAGATTTCATAGCGTTGAGCTTGATCAATGGCAGCAGTTAATGCTGAGCTAGAACCGTCGGCAATGATAGACTCTAATTCAGCGACTGGCATCATGACCTTCACGGATCGAATGGCTTTCTCAGCACCTGAGGCTGCATTACGCAAGGCACAGGAACATACGATATAATTACGACAGACCAAACAAAAATTAACTTCACACATAATGGGATGCATCATGGTTGACTCCTTATTTAGAGGTGGTGATAAAAAAGAAAGGTAACATTAAAACCATGGCGAAATGCAAGGCAAACAAGATTTCTATCGTGAAATTTCCTTTGTGCAGCTGAAGATATAAATATTATACATCATTCTTTGGTCACTTTCACGCCGATCAGACGATTTGCAAATTTTTATTTTATAATATCTTTTCCTAGGAAAATAAAAAAACCAGGAAAAAATCCTGGCTTAATTAGTTATTTTTGAAGGGCCGCAAATCTTAATTTAATTAAAAATTAAAAACATAAATCGAAGTTTTTCTGCCATGGCAATTTTTAAATTGGCCTAAGCAAATGCCATTTTTCTTGGCAAATCTATGAACATTTAATGGCACATGGCTTTGACTAATTGTTTGGCCATTGGCAATAGCAACTTCTTTATAAGTTTTTACCAATTGGGCACCGGTCACAATTTGGCCATGAGTATTTTTGATAAGAGCAATCATGGCATTTTTATATAAATTTCTCATTTATATTTTTCCTTTATTTGGTGGAGAAGATAATAATATTATAAACTATTCTTTTAGATCTTTCACGTAGAAAAGAAAATTAGAAAATTTTAAAATTTTATAATATAAAAACTTTTTCCTAGGAAAATAAAAAAACCAGGAAAAAATCCTGGTTTAATTAATTATTTTTGAAAAAGGCCGCAAATTTTAAATTTAATTAAATATTAAAATTAAAAGAATATAATGAAGTTATTCTACCATTAATTTTAACTTTTGAAAAACAATGGCCATATTTTTTTGCAAAGGCATGAACATTTAATGGAATATGACTTTGACTAATTGCACGATCATTTTCAATGGCAACTTTTTTATAGACTTTTACTAATTGAGCTCCAGTCACAATTTGACCATCAAAGCTTTTAATAAAATCAATCATAGCATTTTTATATAAATTTCTCATTTATATTTTTTCCTTTTTAAGGGGTGGAAGATAATAATATTATAAACTATAGTTTGGCAACTTTCACGTGGATGGAAAAGTTAAAAATTTTAAATTTTATTATATTTTTCTAGAAAAAGGATTCGGTTTTATTTTTTATTCTTACCATATAATTGACGTAATGCTTCAGTTTCTTGAGCTCTCATAAGCTCTTCGTCGAATTCATCTTCTGAGTCGTCCCCGTATGAATCATATGAATCGACTTCCTCATACTCCCAATCATTATTAGCATAACCAGGATTACCCATCCCACCACGTGTGGTAGCACCATTACCAGCTGGGAAATTACTCTCATATTCATGCATTACATCAGCAGCCAAAGACGCTGCACCATCGGCAACTACTTCACTAGGATCGATAGGCACCACCATTTGATCAATTTCATCCACAGCCACATCTAATGAAATTCTAAATTCACTATCTGACATATACACACTATACACATTAGCACCACCAGCTGCTTCAAAACTACCATAGACGTAAGGTTCATCATCCTCAATACTGGCGTCGATTGTAGGCTCAACAAACATGTTAATTTGACCACCAGACATTTGACTGAGTTTTTGCTTTAACATATTCATCGCTTGAATTTTAGTATCGGATCCACCTGCAGGCGGCATACCGCCCATAGCCATTGATTCACGAATAACAGAATTAATGATCTGTCTTAATTTATTTTCTTTAATTAACATTGTTAGTCCCCTAGCATGTTTCTATATTCTTATATATTTCTTGAATTTTTAAATTTATGTTATTTTTTCCTAGGAAAAGAAAATAAAAAAACCTGGAAATTTCCAGGTTAAGTTTTTTAAGTTTCGAAAATAAATTTAAAAATTTAATTTAAAGTAAATTCAATTAGGATTTTAATTGATTAAATTATTTTTGAGATAATTTATTTAATTTTTCAGTTAATTTTTTAATTTTAGAATTTTCAATTTCAATAATTTTAAAATTTTCGAAATTTAATTTATTTTCTAAATTAATTCTACCGGTTTTTTCTTTAACTGCATTTCCTAAATCAATTAAATAATTTAATGGAATATTAAATAATTGATCTTGAGTTGATTCTTTCATCCCGGATCTAATTGGACCAAACATTAAATTATCCTGATTTGAGGCCCAGAAATAAATTTCACCATTTTCGGAATAATTATTTAAAATTGCACGGCCTAATTGAATTTTTTCAATTTCTGATTTATATTCAGAATTATTCAATAATCCATTTAATTTTTCCTTGAGTTGATTTAATTCAATTTCAGGGATAATTTCGGTATTGAGTTGAAAATAATGACCATTTAATTTGGGATATAATTTCGCAATTTTTTCAACTTTTGGTTTTCCTCCTCTCTTTTTGGTTTCGGATAATTGAAGTTCCATTGCTTCAACTTTTTCGGTAAGGGTTGCAATGATTGCGAGAAGATCGGCATTAGTTTGCTTAGCCATTTTAAAATTCCTTTTTTAAGGTTTTTGTTTTTATCCGGTTTGGATATTAATATTATAAACCATTGTTTAAGAACTTTCACGTAGATCGAAATTTCTAGAATTTTATTTTTTTATAATATGGATTTTTTTCCTAGGAAAATAAAATAAAAAACAGAATTTTTTAGGTTCCGTTTTTTATTTTAAAATTTCAAAAACCGCAAGTCTCAGGAATGAGTTTTACACTTTCCAAGAACCTGATTTATAAAATTCCACAATTTCATCAAATAATTTATTCAATTGTTCCGCGGTTAATTTTCCATATAATTCTTCACTTAAATCTTCACCAGTTTCAATATTAATTACTGAAATATCACCACAACAATTTTCATTAAATAAATGATAATATAAATCAGCATATGCACTTTCATTTTGGATAGGATATTCATTGATATATTCTTCAAATACTTCATTCAACCATGAATATTCAGAGTCATTCAATAAACTGGAGAGATAAACTTTATCAAAATCAATTTTAAGTTCCATCCCACCACCAGGTGGCATACCGGCTACTCCCATTGATTCACGAATAACAGAATTAATGATCTGTCTTAATTTATTTTCTTTAATTAACATTGTTACCTCTTGTTAATGAGTTTTATAATCTCTATATATTTAATAAAAAGTGAATTTAATATTTAATCTAAAAAGACTAAAAAATCCAGATATCTGGATTTTAAAATCAACTAAACCGCAATTATTTATTTAATTTAATTAAAAATTTAAATTTAATAATTTTTCGGTTAAATTATCCAAATCTGAATAATCGGTTTCTTGTGAGAAAATTTCCTTTTCGGTTACACACAGGTCCAGAACAACATCCATACGGTCTTCAAACAAGATAATGGTATATACATTGTTATTCACAGTACCATCCAAAGAGGCAGCAATACAAATATCAGTTTCCCAACATTCAGTATCGGTTTTTGCCAATTTGATATTCTTGGTCTTTAAAGCTTGACGAAAGTGTTTCATAACTTTTTTGAGATCTTTTACAGTGCTCATTTTTATTCCTTAGTGGAAGGTGGTGGTTTGTTGCTGATACTAATATTATAAACTATTCTTTGAGAGCTTTCACGCGTATCCTGAATTCCTAAAATTTTTTCTTTTATTATATTTTTTCCTAGGAAAATAAAAAAATCGGATTTAATCCGATTTCAGTCAAGTTATGTTAACGCGTTGCTAACTGCTTATTACTTTTGATAAGTGACATGACCATTTTCATCAACTGTAATTCTATTGACCAGTCGACGACGATTATTGATCATGTCACCAATCTTTTCAAAAACAGCAATCATCCTAACGCAAAATGCAGCATATACAAATGCAAAGGCAGTTGAAATTAAAAACACTTGAAATAAATTCATATTTTCAAATAACATGATTTTTTCCTTTAGTAGGAGGTGAAGGATATAGCTATTATAAACTATAGTCAAGCAGCTTTCACGACAGATTCGAATCCTGGAAATTTTTCTTTTATTATATCTTTTCCTAAAAAAATAAAAAAAATTTTAAAAATTTTAAAAAATTTAATTATTTTAATTTATATTATAATTTTTAATTATTTAATTATTTAATTAAATTAAATTTTACTAAAACAAAAAACAATAAAAAATAAACAAATTATAAAAATCATTTTTAACTCCTTTCTTTATGGTTATACTAATATTATAAACCACTTTCCAGGAATTTTCACGTAGGTGAAATGGGATCGATCCAAATTTTTTTTAATATTGAATACATTTTCCTAGGAAAAGAAAATAAAAAAACCGGAATTTTCATCCGGTCTTTCAACTTCAACTCCTCCCATCACTCCCCTCTCAAATTTACTTGGTCATTAAAGTTACCCACCCGGTACTCATCAATTTAGTTCTACTTCCATCCAACTTCACTCCCACTCTACACAAAAATTGCTCACTACACCAATCTCCATTCCCATTCTTTTCCCAATCACAACTCTCTAAAAATTCCATCACATCCCCCTTCACCATTCCACTATAATCCTTAAATCTCTCCAACTTCACCACTTCCATCCAACTCATCAAACTCTTCAAATCCACACTCTCAGTCTTAATAATCTCCATCCCACGCATCTCATAAAACATCACACTCTGAAACTTAATCTTATTTAATTTCATTGGTCTTTTGACTTTCAACAACTCTTTCCACATTTAATAAACTATTCATCAAACGCAGATATTATTATTATATACTCATCTCTACCAACTTTCACGCATCCCCTATCACCCAGGTTAATTAAATTTTATGGATCCATATTTTTTCCTAGGAAAAAGAATATATATTATCAAAATTAACGTTAAATCCTGAGAGATTACGGTTATGTAACAGCAAAGTTTAACAGATGTAGCTGATAAAAGGAAAAATAATGAAGAAACGTGTGATACGAGAAGCGTCTGGACGACGTTATTATCAATATGGTTTATCTGAAGAAGAGAGATTAGCAGATCCTAACTATAAAGGTCGTTGGTTAGGTGACGTTGACGATTACGATCTGCTAATGATCTGGCTCAGTAAAAAAGACAAAACAATCAGCTTAGCTGAAGCTAAAAACGCGTTGCCAATGGAAACTGAAGAAACTGTACGTCAGATACTCAGCCATTATGGCACCAATATTCAAAGCTTCAGTCATGAAGATTTAGAAAACTATGGTCGCGAACATTCGCCTATACAAACTACACCAGGTCTAGCAGGTTATTTGGGCTTGTCATCACCTTGGGATATGAGAAAATTAAGAACAGCACCTAGCTTCGATGAAAAATGGGTTTTAAAAACCAATCCTCCCGCTCCTTCCTGGATCAAACAAACGTGGAAATATAATTATCGTCCCCAAGATTAATCTTTTTTCTAGAAAAAAATCAAAACTTTAAATTTTTCCTGTTGCATGTAACCACACGATTGCGATGAGACATGACCAACTTAAATAGATACTGAAGAACGCTAAACAACAAAATTCATCTGCAAACATATTTCACCGGTTGTGTCCAATCGGCGTTGAGCCAACGTTCTTTTCCATCATCTAACACCTGACTCCCATCAACATAGGTCTTAATAACTCGAATCCCCTTCGGAGCATCAACCTCAGGCCATGGCGTCGGGATTGGTTTCACCTTCTCGATTTTTGGTGGTTTAGGTGTAGGGGTGACAGCAACAGTGGGTGTTGGCTGAGGTGTGGCGGTGGTAGCTGGTGTTAAGGATTGACGTTTTAAAACCTCCAAAGATCTTTTCAATCGCCACATCTCCACTGCCATCGGCTGCATACCAGCATCCCCAATCAACTCTAAGGTATCTAGCGTCTCACCTGAGATCTCCCAGGTATACTTACCAACATTACCTAGTCGACTCATCGTCGGAACACCCACGACCCATCCTGTGTTACGCTGCTCCAACAACTCAATCGGCACAAAACCTGCTTTCACACAGGCCGCCTGTTTGGTCGCCTCATATGACTGACGAACAATCTGCGTTAACACCTCCACCTCAGCTGTTACGTAACAATATTTATCGCCGATCTTAGACATCATCATCCTCCTCATCAAGTTCAGAAATATTACAATTCATCCGCCAGTGATTATATAATCGATCTATCTCCGCAGTACGTTGATATTCTTCCACTCGATCCAACATACTAATACACCCTAATAAGGTAAACTTAATCATCTTTAAACTTAAAACTGTCATCACAAAATATTTTACAAGTACAGGAAGCATAGTTATCAAAACTCCTTTCTGGAGTAAACAGGTTATAAACCTAAAATATCAAGAATAGTATCAATATTAATGGCAATAACAAAAAAAGTAAAAAAGAACCACATAGATTATTCCTTTAGTAGGAGGGAGAAGATATAAATATTATAAACTATTGTTTGAGAACTTTCACGTGACTCGAGCTTTTAAAAAAATTTTTATTTATGGTGTTTTTTTCTAGGAAAAAGAAAAATATTTCGGAATTTAATTTTCCAAATTTCCCCTATCATTTATTTTATTTTATTTTAATCTAATTAATTTCCAAATTGCCTTAAAACTTTTTAATTTAGTTTTATCATTTTCAATATCTTTATAAGAAAATTCTGGATTTAACATTTCCATTAATTCTCTATAATCTAAAGTCATTCTTGGACTTCCAAAATGATTTAATATATTGGCCACTTCCCAGGGGGAAAATTCAAATAATAAATTCTTGGCCTCTTCAAAGGTAATTTCTCCACCTTTATTGGTCCATATCATCAACAAATCATGCACTTGGCTTAAATCTTTTTTCATAAGTTTTTTCCTTTCTGCTTTCATTATATCAAAATCACCTGACAAATTTCACGTGCACCACATGAAGTCCTGGGAAAATTTTTTAAGGATCCAACTTTTTCCTAAAAAAAAATTAAAAATCGGATTTTTAATTTTAAAAACTCAAGTCTCGTGAAAGTTTTAATTTAAATAATAATTAAATTTAAATAATAATTAATTTAACTGGCCGCTAGTATTTAATTTAATTAATTAAATATTATTTTTAATAAAATCACAAGAAGAATAAATTAAATCTTCGTGACCATCTGCGCAAATATCAAGGCCAAATTCATTGCCAAGAATTTCCATATTTACGAAAATCATAAAATATTCTGGATCATCGATGAGTAATTCTTGTAAATAAGATTTATTATCAGCTTGAGAGAGAAAATCTAAAAGTTGTAATTGGAGTGTATCCATTTAAAAATCCTTTTTAAGGGGGAGAAGATATTATAATTATAAACCATTCTTCTAGAACTTTCACGCAGGCAAGAATAATCCAGGATTTTTAAATTTTTATAATATAAAAACTTTTTTCTAGAAAAAAAATAAAACAGGAAAATTTTTCCTGCTGCATTCTCTATTCAGATTTGGTCTCCTCCTCATATGTACACGCAAAATATCCATAAGGCACAATCATCATCAACGCCCAATCAGGCCGATCAGCAAACATCACAGCCATGGTCGCCACATTCCATAAGACAGCAGCTACAATAATCAGCCACTCAGTTCGACTACGTGCTTGAATCCAATTTTTTAACATCAATTTTCTCCTGGATAAGGGTGATCAGATCTTTAAAATTATTTAAAAATAACTCTAAAAGGGAAAGTCATTAAACTAATTAAAACTTTTCTAATTTTATTTCTACTTCTTTTTCCAAAATTAAAATAAATTCCAACTAATAAAACTAAGATTGATAAAATAAAAAACATAGGATTTTCCTTTTTGATTTGGTGATACTAAGATTATAAACCATTCTTCCAGAACTTTCACGGGAAATCCAAAATCCAAAAAATTTTTCTTTTATTATATCTTTTTCTAGAAAAAAAATAAAATCGACCAGGATTTTTGGCACCTCCACTATGATTTTTTAATAATATCCCACGTCATAAAAACAGCTGGGATCGCAAACAACAACAAACCAGTTAATCTAACCGCGACTTCAAAACAATATAATAACATAAAAATATCTCACTTCTTAAAAGCTAGAGTTAAAAGAAAAAACACAATCTTAAAGGGAACTTTACAAGTACCAGTTATTAACTTAAATAATCGATTACGAGTTCTTTTCCCAAAGCTAAAATAAATACCGGTTAATAAAACTAAAACTGATAATATAAACATGTGAGTTTCCTTTTCGTGTTGATACTATCATTATATCCTGGCCCGTTAGAATTTTCACGTGGGTCGATTATCCTCGCACTCTCATCAACCGACGTGTCAGGTCTTTCACCATAGCATAGGTAAAACCTAAGATTATGATCGGCAGCGCCAAAATAAAACCAATCAATCCACCAGTTGCCGTCCACACAATTCGTAAGTGTTCTCCCACCCGTTTCCATTGCTTCCAAGATATCTTAGATAACAACATCATCATACCTACCACTATCATCAAAGTAATCATTGATTTTCTCCTCTTAGAGTTTTGATTTTTAATTGCAATTTTTGTTTTTGCTTTTCTAATTTTGCATTTTCAATGGCTTCCAACTTTTTCTTTTTAGAATATTGTTTCATAAAATAAAAGATGATGCTAAATGGAATCTTAACAATTTTAAAGGTTAAACCAAACATAAATTTAACTAACTTCCAAGTTGCTTTTACATTTCTTTTAGGTGCAGTAGCCACTAAACTATAAAAACAAATTACAAAAAGAATTATTAACAAAATCATGGATTTTTTCCTGGTGTCAAGATATTATCATTATACACCATTCTTTTCTAACTTTCACGTGGGCCGTAAATCTTAAAAATTTATTTTCTTATTATATTTTTTCCTAGGAAAATAAATTCCATCCTATTCCTCAGCCATCACTGCTTCAGACCAGGCGCCCTAGCTGTTCCTGCTCCGACCGATCCTGTTATTACCCAAACCATGCCTATCTCAGGCCGGTAGCCCTCAGAGTAGGGGGGCTGGATAGGGGGCTCATTTTAGGGCTGAAAAGAGGGCTTAAAAAGGGCTCAAAAGGGGGCTTAAAAGAGCCCTCAGAATGTGGACCCAGGAGACCCTTTTTACTGGCGCTAAGCCAACTTCCCCCAAAAATTTCCGGGAGAATTTTGACCCAGTTTCGAGTTTTTTGGAGGGATTGGGGTGTCAGGGGAGGGTGATAAAAGGTAAACGCCCTTTTTTGGGGGGAGGGGGTCTCGGGTCAAAAAAATTTCGGGGAAAAATTTGGATCCAAAAAGACCTC
>Ga0194118_10006595_pt1 | contig 11481 bp, 14 predicted proteins | sample TA2MahsurfametaG_2_FD_148662 | JGI IMG/M metagenome (GOLD analysis project Ga0194118, IMG submission 148662) | Freshwater microbial communities from Lake Tanganyika, Tanzania - TA2015013 Mahale N5 surface | ecosystem: Environmental > Aquatic > Freshwater > Lake | place: Tanzania: Lake...
ATAAACGCGGCGCCAGAGAGCGGGCGACAAAGTGATCGCACGCGGGAAGCGGCGCGGGTATGCCATATGGGGTGCGGCGAGGCAAGCCACGCGGGGACCACCGAGACGCCTAAGGCTTTCGCCCTTCAACAAGGCAGAGGGGACCGACTGTTGCGGCGGCTTCATGTGGACTTGTCAAGTCGCTGCCAATCGGCCAAAAGGCATCATCCGACACAGACTTGATAATGATTACGTGCGTTTAGCCTGATGTCTCCTTGAATCCTTAGTTTTTCTGCTCCCAATGCCAAAAGACGTTCGGAAATCGCGATTTGAAGCCGCCGCAGTAGCTTTGCGTGAAAATTTGAGGCGCCGGAAGGCCCAGAGCCGCGGCCGGGCCGAGCACGGATCAGAGACCGGGCGGGAAGCCTCGGCCGGTCCGTCTGGCCACGAAACCGCCATCCCGCCGCGCGATACGAGCTAAAAATGAGACAAAGAAAAAGAGATCATGGATCGAATTAAGATCACCGGCGGTCACCCGCTCGAAGGCCTCATCACCATCTCGGGCGCAAAAAATTCCGCACTGCCTTTGATGATCGCGAGCATCCTCACGCGAGAAACGCTAACACTGCACAATGTGCCACGCCTCTCTGATGTGCGTCTGCTCATGCGTATTCTCAGCAATCATGGTGTTGATGCCGCGATCAGCGGTAAACGTTTGGGCCAGTCGGAAGAGAGCGGCGAAACGATCACGCTGTCCGCGCGCGATATTATTGATACAACCGCACCTTACGAACTTGTTTCGCGCATGCGTGCGAGTTTCTGGGTAATCGCGCCCTTGCTTGCGCGTATGGGTAAAGCGCGCGTGTCACTTCCGGGTGGCTGCGCGATTGGCACGCGCCCGGTTGATCTCCTGCTGATGGCGCTCGAAAAACTTGGCGCGGATATCGAAATTGATTCCGGCTATGTTATCGCGAAAGCGCCTAAAGGTTTGAAAGGCGGTAAAATCGATTTTCCGAAAATTACTGTCGGCGGCACTCACATTGCGCTGATGGCGGCGAGTTTGGCTGATGGCACAACGATAATTGATAACGCCGCACGTGAACCGGAAATTGCCGATCTCACTGACTGTCTCACAAAAATGGGCGCAAAGATTGAAGGGGCAGGCACATCGCGCATCATGATTGAAGGCGTGTCGCGTCTTGATGGTACGCATCATACGGTTCTGCCTGATCGTATTGAAACGGGAACCTATGCGATTGCGGTGGCTATGACGGGTGGCAATGTTTTGCTTGAAGGCGCGCGCGCCGATTTGTTGCAAAACGCGCTTGATCATCTTGAAAAGACAGGCGCGAAAATCGACATCGAGCCCAATGGCATTCGTATATCGCGTGCGCCCGGCCTGCTTGCGCCAGTTGATATCACCACTGAACCCTTCCCCGGTTTTCCAACCGATCTTCAAGCGCAATTCATGGCCTTGATGACAAGGGCAAGCGGTCCGTCAAGCATTCATGAAACAATATTTGAAAATCGCTTCATGCATGTGCAAGAACTCGCGCGGCTTGGTGCGCAGATCAAGCTTGAAGGCGATGTGGCGATTGTCAAAGGGCAAAGCCGTTTGAAAGGCGCGCCGGTTATGGCCACCGATCTGCGCGCTTCTGTGTCACTCATTGTTGCCGCGCTAGTGGCTGAGGGCACGACCACGGTAAACCGTGTCTATCATCTTGATCGCGGCTTTGAAGCGCTGGAGAAAAAACTCGACCGCTGCGGCGCCGAAATTGAGCGCATCTCGGGCGAAGGCTGAACCAATCCGCCCTCTTTTCCATCCTTACAAACCTCGTTCTCAACTAAAGACCCAATTATTAACCAGAGACCAAGCTCGGGATTTGCAGGCCGGGCCAAGGCATGATTTATGACCGCGATAGAAGGCCCAGCGCCTCTTGGCTTGGGGTAAGGAGTGGTTCAAGCGATGAAAATGGCAGCCTTGGATACGGAAGACCTGATCGTGATTTCGAGCTTGCTCGAGGGCGCGCGGTTCAACCTATCCGATATGACCTACCAATCGCTTGAGCAGCGATTTGTCACCGTGCTGAGACGTAAAGACGATCAATCCCATGAGCCTTCAATTGCTGCGGGATTGCATTTTGATCGTGTGACAAAAGTTCAATCCATCAGTTTGCCTCAACGTGCATCAAACACTGCGCTTACTTTAATCGGCATCATGTTCAGTCCGGCAGAGCCTCCTTCGGGCAATATCATTCTCGCCTTTGAAGGCGAGATCGCCATCAAACTAACGGTTGAGTGTCTTGAAGTGGCACTCTCTGATCTTTTACCCAGGACCTGAAAGGCTATAGTTGTGGTCAAGCGCCTTAAGATTTCTGATCCGACTTTTGAAAAGGATTTTATCTCCCTTCTCGCGACAAAGCGCGAAGTGTCAGAAGATGTTGATCATGCCGTTGCCGTGATTATTTCGGATGTGATCGCGCGCGGAGATGAAGCGCTAGCTGATTATACAAAACGCTTTGATCACTTTGATCCAGCAACAAAATCGTTACGGGTGAGTGAAGATGAAATAAATGCGGCAGAAGCAGCTTGTTCTAAGCAAGCGCTTGACGCGCTACAAGTCGCACATGATCGCATCAAATCCCATCACAGGCGTCAAATCCCGAAAGATGATCGCTACACCGATGCGCTAGGTGTCACCCTTGGCCATCGGTGGACAGCGATTGAAGCGGTGGGTCTTTATGTGCCTGGCGGTACGGCAAGCTATCCCTCTTCCGTTTTGATGAATGCGGTGCCCGCGCGCGTCGCCGGTGTACCGCGTCTTGTGATGGTGGTTCCCGCACCGAAGGGGGAAATCAATCCGCTCGTTTTGGCGGCTGCAAAACTCGCGAGCGTTGATGAAATCTATCGAATTGGCGGTGCGCAAGCAGTGGCGGCGTTGGCATACGGAACCGCGATGATCAAACCCGTCGCGAAAATTGTTGGTCCCGGCAATGCCTATGTCGCTGCAGCAAAGCGTCGTGTCTTCGGAACGGTCGGCATTGATATGATCGCTGGCCCCTCCGAAGTTGTGATCATGGCTGATGAAAGTGCTAATCCTGATTGGGTCGCAGCCGATCTACTCGCGCAAGCGGAACATGATGTGGCCGCGCAATCAATTTTGATCACATCGTCATCGAAGCTTGCAGATGCAGTTGAAAAAGTGGTCGAGCATCAGTTGAAATTATTGGTACGGAGCGAGATTGCGCGCCGCAGTTGGCAGGATCATGGTGCCATTATCGAAGTGACTTCACTCAAAATATCGATTCCACTTGTTGACCGCTTAGCGCCCGAACATCTCGAGATTGAATCAGATGACGCCGACGAGCTTGCGGCAACGATCCGTAACGCAGGCGCCATATTTCTTGGCGCGCATACGCCGGAAGCGATTGGTGATTATGTCGGCGGTTCAAACCATGTGTTACCGACCGCACGTTCCGCTCGTTTTTCATCCGGCCTCGGCGTGCTTGATTTTATGAAACGTACATCAATTTTGTCTTGCACGCCGGACTCACTTCGCGCTTTGGCCCCTTCCGCTCTGGCTCTTTCTGAAAGCGAAGGCCTCGGTGCTCATGCGCACTCTATCGCTATCCGATTAAATCTGGAGTGATGGTGTGTTATGAGTCAGGATCCGAGATATCGACTCGTGTCTGTGACGCTTGATGAAGCATCAATCGGTCGCGCCGGTACCGAACAGGAACATGAGCGTGCAATCGCCATTTATGATCTCATCGAATCCAATCAATTCATTATTCCAGAACATGACGGTGGGCCCTACACTCTCACCGTGAGTCTCATCACCAATAAATTGGTGCTTGAAATCAAAGATCAGGGCGGCGCACCGGTGATCATTCATATTTTGTCACTCACGCCCTTCCGTCGCGTGATCAAAGATTATTTTTTGATTTGTGAGAGTTATTACAACGCTATTCGTTCGGCTTCGCCTTCACAAATCGAAGCGATGGATATGGGGCGGCGCGGCCTTCATAACGAAGCCGCGCAGCTCCTCATTGATCGCTTAGAGGGCAAAATTACAGTTGATTTTGATACCGCACGACGTCTGTTTACATTGATCTCCTCTTTGCATTGGAAAGGATGAGCGCGGGTGGAAACGGAGCATCGCGGAAAAATTCAAGCGGTTCTCTTTGCTTGCGCGATGAATGCGATCAGATCCCCCATGGCGGAAGCCATTGCGCGACATTATTTCGGCAAGACTCATTTCATCCAATCAGCAGGCATCCGCAAAGGCGATATTGATGGCTTCACCATCGCTGTTCTTGATGAAATCGGAATCGACGCACGACAGCACAAACCCCACACGCTTGACGAGCTTGCGGAATGGGAAGAGCTAAATTTTGATTTAATCGTGACGTTAAGTCCTGAAGCGCATCACACCGCGCTTGAACTCACACGTACGCTTGCGGTTAATGTCATCTATTGGCCAACTTTAGATCCTTCTATGATCGAAGGCAGCCGCGAAGAAAAGCTTGAAGCCTATCGCACTGTTCGCGAAAAACTCACCGAACAAATTTTGGCGCTGCTCGGATAGATGCGCCTATTCACGTCTTAAGACGCGATCAATAAGCCAATCGCCCCATGAATTGGATTTGAAATCACGCTCAAGCGCCGAAGGATCATAAATCGTTTCCACCCAGGTTTGAAACGAAATACCTTTTTCCAATCCCTCGCGACGATAGCGTTCAAAAAATTCATCAAGAATGCCGGTCTTTGCAAATTTGAAATGACCATAACGCCAAGAGAGTTGTTTAATCGCTTCATCAAGCGGGCGTTTTTCATGAACAAGTAAATAAAGTGCGGACATAAATCCCGCGCGATCCGCACCCGATTTGCAATGGGCGAGCGCCGGATATTGCAGAGTCTCGAAAAATTTTGCCGTTGAGGCGATCCGCTCGCGATCCGGTGCACCGCGGGAGCGCAGCACAAAATCAACAAGCGTCAACCCTTTTGATTCGCAGACCTCACGCTCGAGTGGCCAAGAACCAAATTCACGACCACCACGCAGATTGACGATGGTCTTGATCCCGTCGCGCGCCGCCTGTCGCAATTGTCGAGGCGTGGGCTGGGCCGCGCGCCAAAATTTGTCCGAAACGGGATGTAAATTGAGATAAATCAAGCGGAAAATGCCATGATCGACAAAAACCATATGCACCCAAGCGCGGAAACGCCGCCAGAGTGTATTGAGCGGCTTATTCCAACGAGCCACGCTGCGGCGGCGCCGTAGTTCTCGCGTTTCTTGAGTGGTCAATTTCATCGTAAAAGTGCGAAACCCTGCCAAAAGGGGCGGAAAGAGGCTTGATTGCCTTAATTTCGTGCCAAGTTTCTATCAGGCAGAGGGGTGCGCGGCAAGTAAAGCCAGTTTTTTCTACAGCCAAGACATGCTATGACGCGCAGATACGCATCGAACCGGCCCAGACTGACTGAGGGAGTTCCCATGACCTATCTCGACTACGGCGCGCTAGAAAAAGCGCCCCTTCAGACCGACCCCTACGACTATCTGATTGTCGAGAATTTCGTGAAACCCGAAAAATTCGCAGAAGCTATGGCCGATTTTCCGGAAGTCCCGGGGCCCGGTTCACATCCGCCATCGGAATTAAACGTCTCCGGCCGCTTCCACGCGCTTCTTGACGAATTGCAGGATGAAGCCTTCCGCAAGGCGATCGAAGAAAAATTCAAAATCGATCTTTCGGGTCGACCCACCATGTACACCGTGCGCGGCTTCTTGCGTAAAAATGATGGTTCAATTCACACCGACAGTGAAACCAAAATCATCACGGTTCTTCTTTATCTCAATGATAATTGGAGCGTTGATGGTGGACGTTTGCGTATTTTGCGTTCAGGCACGGACCTTGAAGATTATGTTGCTGAAGTGTCGCCGTCGAATGGAACACTTCTTGTGTTTCGCCGCTCCGACAATTCATGGCATGGCCACAAGCCTTTCGAAGGTCAACGCCGCGTGGTGCAAATGAATTGGGTTCTCGATGAGGATGTCGTCAATCGTGAACAAAGCCGCCACAGCGTTTCAACGCGCTTCAAGAAATTGAAGAATTTCTTCACAGGTCGCGCAGCATAATTTATTGCTTGGCCTGAGATCGTCAGACGAAGCACCTCACGCGGGCGTAGTTCAGTGGTAGAACGACAGCTTCCCAAGCTGTATGTCGAGGGTTCGATTCCCTTCGCCCGCTCCATATTTGATTACCAATCCGCTCCGGACTTTGCTCGACCGCGGATTGGTGAGATTTAAAGACAAACTTAAAGCTTACGCATCTTATGACAACTTTATCTGATCATACGAATTCAGATTCACATGATATGCGTGGCTTAACGGCAACGCATCGTGTGATGATCGGCGTTGCAATCGGCATGACTCTCCTTGTGGGCGTTGGATTTTGGGCCTATCACGGATCGGTCGTTTTCACCGAGCTAGTCGATTTGGCCTTGGCCTATTGTTTTTAAATCAACATGAAACAGCGCATCGGGTTATCGCTCATTGTTGCCTTGGCCGGATTGGTGCTGATCGGCATCATGGCGCTCTTTGTCTTGAACCCCGAACACTCCTCAACTGATGCGATTGGTGGTGCATTTACACTTACCGATCAGCGCGGCGCGCGCGTGACGGAAGCCGCGCTGAAAGGCCAACCCAGCCTTGTCTTTTTCGGCTTCACCCATTGTCCCGATGTCTGCCCGACAGCGCTTTTCGAGATCAGCGAAGTCTATAAGGCCCTCGGCCCGAAAGGGGATGGCCTCAAAACCTTATTCATTACGGTTGACCCCGAGCGGGATACGCCGGACACACTCAAAGCCTATCTCGAAAGTTTCGACCCTCGAATCATCGGCCTTACCGGATCGCGCAAGGAGATCGACGTGGCCACGCGCGCCTATCGCGCCTTCGCCCGCAAAGTGCCGCTTGAGGGTGGCGGCTATGTGATGGACCACACCGCGCTTGTTTATCTCATGAACAAAAAAGGCCGCTTTGTTTCAAGCATGAATTTCGATCGGCCTCCGGAAGAAAATGCAAAACGGATCGCGGATCATTTTTAAGTTTTTGCGCCCTCTCCTTTCACTTCAAAATGCTTTGCTCACCCATGCGGTGTTTTACGCCAATGACTTGGCGCCACCATTAATTCAAAAAACGCAAACCAAGCGGCTGCGGTTTTTAAAAGCGAATAAGGAAATTGCAAAAGAAAATCGCTAATTTTTAAGTGATAAGAGCGGAGACGTGCCGCACGGGTGAGCATGATAAAATTAGTTGTTATATGAGAGAGTAAAAATACACACATAATCCACAAACCGCTCTCTCGAAGGATTTTTCCCGATTGGTCGTCTTTGATAAAATCAATCATAACCGTCGCGATAATCATAAGAAGAGGATGATAAAGTGAAGTGACAAAAGACGTGGTTGCAATAAATGCAATCATCAGTCGTGTCTAAATTGATTGTCTTACACCAAACCGCTTGGTACGACCCAAATGAACAATTGATGTTTGTATCCATCCTTTGGACCATCGCGTTCTTTGTCGAAACCAGATGAAAATTTCATTCAGGGCTGCTTCAAATGTGGTTGATGAGATATGCTGGGTTTAAAAATCAAACCTGCTGAGTCTTAATCCAAGATCAGCATCTTCGGTGACATTCCACGGGTCCCAACCTTACACCACACTTAAAGCGCTCCGGCGCAAATGATTGGATGTTCCGCCCAAGGGAATGGGCATTGAAAAGCGTGCCATTCCTGGAAGAATGATATCAAATAAAACCGCATATTCATAAGAAAACATGCGCGCGAGCCATGAGTCCTTTCGGTTATATATAGCAAGTGATGCTTGGATACATCCAAGTCGTGGCGAAGCTTGCATGAATATGGTTGCTGCACGACGCAATTGTTGTAGTTCAGGTAAATCTTCTGCGTCAAACACGACAATAAACTCACCACGCGCATAGGATTGACCAATAACCAGCGCTCGAGGTTTGGTCTTTGGTAAACCTTCCGGACAAATGACCGTTTCAAAATGGGAAAAATATGATGATGACCTTATAGCCTCTCGCGTCACTTTATCATGCTCCTCGATGAGCAGAATAATTTGTAGCTTCGATCGCGGATAGTCGATCTTGAGCATATGGTCCATGAAGAGCGGAGCGATTTCGGCCTCACGGTGGAAGGGAAGAAGAATTTTATAAATTGGCAGTTTTGAATCTTCTAACAATCGAATGGGTGGCATATCACTTTTTACATAAGTAACCGCTACCTTGAAAAGCAAAGAAGGTGTCGCAAAGAGGCTCGAGAAGACATAAAGTCCTGTTGTCCAAAATTCTGTTTCAATCACCAATCCTAACAAAAATAGAATCGGGAGAATGATCATCAATCCTACAAAAGAACTGCGCTTCAAATCTGTCGTAGAAAATTCCGGCATAGATTGACCAAGACGACCGACATCTCGATCGGCTTGCGTTTTTCCATATTGCGTGAGCAGGGATCGCTTAAAAATTTGATGGGGTTGTAAATACGATTGGGGGGCTTTTTCAGCCGTAAACACCCGCATCAACAAATCTTCAAAGAATACGCCACGCGGCGCCGCGATCACCGAAGTTGCTCCTTGACCATCTTCAAATCTTGCAATACCTGACGACAACAACATTTCAAAAGGATAAACTGAGGTTAGACGAAAAGGGTGATTGATAAACTGCACACCAAGCGCTTCTGCCAGACCACGATAGAGTTCAGTTTCTGCAATCAACCCACGCGCTAAAAGAAATGCATCAAGTGTCACCCGCGCAACCCGCGCTGATGCGATCGCGTCAGCGAGTGTTTTGTCATCAAGTCCAAAATATCGTTGCAAAATGACGTGATGATCCAGCGCATGAGAATTGGAAGCCTTGCTTTAAGGAAGCCTCGCTACACCCTGCGCCTCGGTCTCAGAGGCGACGCGTGTTCGATCTGAGCTCATAAATGCAAAATACGCGTAATAAAAAAATCACCTGTCCAATAGACCAGTCAGGCCGCGCGCGGCAAAGCGCGGCGGATGCAGCCGCGCAACGCGCCACCCCGTGAAGCCTCCCCTTCCCCGTTGGCACGATCTGCTCTAGGGTGCGCGCCTTCCCGCTTCTTTCTTCGCCTTTTTGTGATTGTGAACCCATGATTTCGATTACCGATTTGCTCGCCGACCCCGCCGTCCTTACCGCCGCGCGCGAAAGCGCCGCCTGGCCTTTCGAGGAAGCGCGAAAACTCGTCGACCGTCTCGCCCGTACGGGCCGTCAAACCGTGTTGTTTGAAACTGGTTACGGACCCTCGGGTCTGCCGCATATTGGCACATTCGGTGAAGTCGCGCGCACAACCATGGTGCGCACCGCGTTCCGCATTCTCGCCGAAGACAAAATCCCGACACGGCTTCTGGCTTTTTCCGACGATATGGATGGTATGCGGAAAGTGCCGGACAATGTGCCGAACCGGGAGAGCCTCTTCGACCATCTCCACAAGCCTTTGACGCGCGTGCCGGATCCGTTTGGAACCCATGAAAGCTTCGGCCATCACAATAATGCGATGCTGCGCCGCTTTCTCGATACGTTCGGCTTCGAGTATGAATTTGCGAGTGCGACGGATTATTACACCTCCGGCAAATTCGATTCGATTTTGCTGCGCGCGGCGGAACGCTATCAAGCCTTGATGGACATCATGTTGCCGACGCTCGGCGAAGAGCGGCAGGCGACCTATAGTTGCTTCCTGCCGATCTCGCCTTCAACCGGTCGCGTGCTCTATGTGCCGATGAAACATGTCGATGGCAAAAAGGGCGAAGTGACCTTTACCGATGAAGATAGAACCGATGTTACGGTTCCTGTCACCGGCGGCCATGTGAAATTGCAATGGAAGCCGGATTTCGGCGCGCGCTGGGCGGCACTCGGCGTCGATTTTGAAATGTATGGCAAAGACCATCAACCCAATACGGCAGTTTATGATTCGATTTGCAGTGCGCTTGGCGGTGAGGCGCCGGAACATTTTGTCTATGAATTGTTCTTGGATGACAAAGGCCAGAAGATTTCAAAATCAAAGGGCAATGGTCTCACGATTGACGAATGGCTGACTTATGCAAGCCCGCAATCGCTTGCGCTCTTCATGTATTCGAAGCCGCGTGAAGCGAAGAAACTCTATTTCGATGTTATCCCGCGTCAGGTGGATGACTATCTCACCTTCTTGGAAAAATATCCAAAGCAGGAATGGAAAGAAAAGCTCGGCAATCCGGTCTTTCATATTCATGGCGGCCATCCGCCTCAAGCCGAAGTGCTCAATGATTCCGCAGGACATTCAACAAACGTCAATTTCGCGATGTTGCTTAATCTTGTTGCGGTCGCGAATTCGGACGACAAGCAGGTCGTTTGGGGCTTTTTGAAACGCTATGCACCGACGGCATCGGCCGAAAATCATCCCACACTTGATCAATTGATCTCTTACGCGCTCGTTTATTATCGTGATTTTGTGCGCCCCGGAAAAGTCTTCCACGCACCCACACCGGAAGCACATCAAGCGCTCTCTGATCTGTCGAATGCGCTCGCCGCGCATGAAGGTTCAACCGATAGCGATGCCTTGCAAGCGGTTGTGTATGAAATTGGTCGTGCGCATTTTCCCGATCTCTCAAGCAAATCGAAAAGTCCCGATGGAAGGCGCGGCGTATCGCAAGCCTGGTTCTCGACTCTCTATCGAGTATTACTCGGTGCGGAGCGCGGACCGCGCTTTGGTTCTTTCATCGCGCTTTATGGCGTTCAAGAAACGCGCGCGCTGATCGCAAAAGGGCTCGAAGGCGCATTGATCGCCGATCACGCTCATTTTATGGCGACGCGCGAAGAGCGTTAAGACTTAAAATTATTGGCTCGCCCAGAGAATACGGGCGATCCAGTTTTTCTCGGTCGCTGCGATCATTGTTTCGGATGCACGGCTCGCGCCGAAGAGCATAAGATCAATTCTAGCGATTGTCTTGCGGCGCAAAGTGCCCCCGAGAATTTCGCCCGTCTTCAATTTTAAAATCACGCGATCACCGCGACGCACCGGAATGGTGGTGGTGCAGACAAGAATATCGCCTTCGCGATAGATTGGCATCATCCGGTCATCAGTCAGTTCAAGCGCGAAGAGATCGCCGGCAGGCAATTCAGGAAAACCCACTTCATCCCATTTAGGACCCTGTGGACGACCTTCTCCGTCAAAAGCCTCTGCGCAATCACTCATCGCGATAAGCGGGATCGCGCGCGTGGGTGCAGGCGGGCAATCCGCCAACACAAGCGCCATGAAGACGTCGAGATCGGTCGAGGTCGATTCCAGTATTTTCGCAATCGATTCAGTTGAAGGCCATCTAAGCCGCCCATCAGACGAGACGCGTTTAGATTTGTTGAAGGCCGTGGGATCAAGCCCGCCACGACGAGCCAGCCCTGAAGCCGAAAGGCCGTTTCGCGCTGCCAGAAGGT
>Ga0194118_10006596_pt1 | contig 11481 bp, 9 predicted proteins | sample TA2MahsurfametaG_2_FD_148662 | JGI IMG/M metagenome (GOLD analysis project Ga0194118, IMG submission 148662) | Freshwater microbial communities from Lake Tanganyika, Tanzania - TA2015013 Mahale N5 surface | ecosystem: Environmental > Aquatic > Freshwater > Lake | place: Tanzania: Lake Tanganyika...
CTGTGGTGATACCGATCAAAATAGATCCTACATGGCTATAAAGATCTCCGATAACGATCAAAATAAAAGCGCTTAACAAATGACCAAAGCCTTTAGGATAAGAAGTCGACATCAATATGTGTAGAAGCACATTTTTTGGCTGTGTTAAAAAGATGTCTAAAGAGCCGTTTAAAATGGTTTTTGAAAGGTTAATCACACCGCCAAAAAAGACCCTCATAAGGCCATATGCGCCCAATCCGATGGCATTCAATGCGATCATGTCTGCCATTTTCCAATTACCTATTTCTTTGAACCGATCGAAAAAAATCCACCATAAAGCAATAAAAATCAGGTTATTGAATATCATCAATAATAAATCACATACAAATGCACCTTTTTGTGTAATCGATGCTCGTATGCTTACTTTTAGCAAAGAAAGAAAAAACATCACCCTCCCTCATGCTGAATTTTTTTTAAGCCAAGGGCGTATAGCATGGTAATGAGTAAACAAATACCTGCCATCCAAATCCCTAATTTCACCGAAACGCATAACCATTTATGATAGCTAAAATCCAATAGCAGAGCGCTTCTTTCACCTAGTAAAATAGGAAATAGCGTAGCATTGGCTACATTTTGCAGCCAATCAGGGTAAATGGTTAGAGGAATCATCAATCCCCCTAAGGTTAAGTAAAGCTTTTCCCAAACAGAGTATAAAGGAGCTACTTGTCCAATCCAAAAAGATGATAGTCCGATCAAAATCAATGCTAAAAGAGCCAAAGCTCCTACCGCAAATCCAATAAGTAGAAAAAGGAAAAAAGGTAATGGATGAAGAGGAAAAACTCCAGTTTTCCAATAGGCAAAGCCAAAAGTTACTATGCCTAAAACAATCAAATTGGCAAAAAGTTTACCGAGGCCTCTTGAAAAACAGGCTCCAAGATAGCTAATAGGCCTAGGAAGCATATAAGTAAATTGCCCATTTTTTACTTCATCTTCTATCTCTTCATGGAGCTGAGGAACAGAAACCAAAATCCATTCATTACTTGCAATGTACCACAAGAGTAATGAACCGTTGAGCCCTTCTTGACCTATGCGAATTGCTATCACTTTCCATAAATTATCAAAAATAAGAAGGCATGTGATAAGAAAAACGCTTAACCCCACAAGTGCATTGCGATTTTTTAGAGTTTGAAAAAAAGATAAAAAGAAAAGCCTTGTGTATTTAGCCAGCATAAACGGTTCTGATGATCTCTTCCATAGATGGATCCTCTATGGTGATGTCTTTTAATCCTGTAATTTTTAGAGCATGATAGATGACTGTATCAATATCTGTTTGATGAAGATTTACTTCAATTTTAATGTGATGCTCTCCTCGATCTACAATTTTCACCCCAACATGTTCAAAACAAACCCACTGCCCTTCAGTTATCAAGTGGATGATCTTCTTCTTGATGTAATTTTTTTTCAGCTCTCGCAACGAGCTATCCAATATAATAGAACCTTGGTCTAATACAATCACTCTGTCACATACTTGCTCGATATCGGCAGTGTCGTGTGATGTCAAAAATAGCGTTGTTCCATATTCTTTTGAAAGCTGGTAAAGCAATCGGCGTATGGTAAGCTTTGCATTGATATCAAGACCTATTGTAGGTTCATCAAGAAATAAAATTTGCGGGCGATGCAAAAGACTTGCAACGATTTCACAGCGCATCCTCTCTCCCAAAGAGAGTTGACGAACTTTTTTATGTAAAATGCTTTGTATTTCAAAAGTCTCGATCAACGTATCAAGCTGCTTTTTGTACTTTTTGCTTTCTATTTCGTAGATTTTTTGCAAAAGATCAAACGTCTCTATAGGCGGCAGATGATACCAAAGCTGTGTTCTTTGACCAAATACCGTTCCGATTTGATAACCAAGGGCCTTACGCTCTTTCCACGGTGTCATCCCTAAGACCTTAATACTCCCCGATGTTGGGTATAAAATACCGCAGAGCATTTTTATCGTTGTAGATTTACCAGCACCATTAGGCCCTATAAAAGCTACTTTTTCTCCTCTTTGTATGGAAAAACTCACCGCTTTGATTGCAGAAAACGAAGTTTTCGAACGAAAAAATGATGTTGATGTGAAATTCTTAACTAATGCGTCTACGTGGATCATAGACAACAATAATAGCTCTCAGATAGGATTGATTTCAATGATTATTGGGATATTCAAACAATATTTTTCATAATGAAAGGCTCTTTTATGCTCAAATCCCTTCTTTTATTTCTTCCTGTTATTTGCTTTGGCTCACAAGAAGGGAATCTATCTGTCCCGGGTGCAACGCAGCCAACGCCGTTAGTAAGTTTTGGCCAGCTTATTTATGAAAAAGGGATGGTGTTTGGAAATCTTTCAGCGACGTATAAAGATTTACCAAACGGATATTCAAGCTCAATTAGCCCTTTAATCACTTACGGTGTTTTAGACAATTTTTCCATTTCCTTATTCACTCCGGTATCTCCTCAATTAAAATCTTTATCTCATCACTCTTCTGGCATACAAGATCTTATTCTTCAACTTGAGTATGCCTACTATCAACCATCGTTTACAGATGCAAACCTTCAAGGAACAATCGTTGTAAATACAACATTTCCCACAGGATCGAGCTCGAAAAATCCCCCTACAGGAACAGGCTGCTTTACCTATTTTGTTGGGACAACTTTTTCATATATGTCCCCCAATTGGTACGCTTTTATTTCCCCTGGAGCCCAATTAAGAAAACAATCTTCACTGAATTCCTATCTTTACCAATGGGGATTTTCTCGATACATCGGTTTTTTGAGCCCTAAAAATTGGATCTTCGATTTGATGCTAGAATTTGACGGCACCTACATCCCTTCTACAGGAAACTTGCTTACTGCCACACCGAGCATTTGGCTTTCTTCAGATCGGATTACTTTGCAATTTGGATCAGGGGTGCCCTTAATTAGACAAAAAGGGATGATGAACTACGCTCTTTATTTTAGTGTAGGTGGAGTAATCAAATTTTAAAGAGGTAAAAATCCATTTACCTGCATACCCCACATTTTAGCATAAAGGCCATCTTTAGCTAAAAGTTCATTGTGACTTCCCTCTTCTACAATACGCCCTGATTGGAAGACAAGTAGTCGATCCATTTTTGATAAAGTGGAAAGGCGATGAGCGATCACGATCGTAGTCTTTTGCTGCATGATCTTTTCTAAACTTTCTTGAATGTACCTCTCAGTAAGAGTATCAAGCTGGGATGTAGCTTCATCAAAAATCAATATGGGCGCTTTACTCAAAATAGCTCGAGCGATAGCAATGCGCTGTTTTTCTCCACCTGAAAGCTTCATGCCCCTTTCTCCAACTTTTGTGTTGTAGCCCTCTGGCATCGCTTTGATAAATTCATCCGCATGAGCTAGTTTGCTTGCGTAGAGGATCTCTTTATCTTCTGCATCAAGCCTGCTGTAGCGAATATTATCTAAAAGTGAACGGTGAAAAAGGATAGGATCTTGCGGTATGACAGCTATTTGTCTTCTTAAGCTCTCTAAAGTCATTTGTGCAATATCACAATCATCGATCAAAATCTTACCGCTACTAACAGGATAGAGCCTTAGAATCAAATTAACAAATGTCGATTTGCCAGATCCTGTGTATCCTACTAAGCCTATCTTCTCTCCTGACCGTATATGAATCGACATGTTTTCAAAAAGTTTATTGCTATTTGGATAGCTAAAAGAAACTCTATCTAAAAAGATTTCGCCTCGTTCTATTTTTCTTTCTATCGCAGAGGGACTATCTAAAACATCTTTTTGATCTTCTATCAAGCTAAAAGCTTGTTTGATAATACCAATCGATTGAAAAGTCTGTGGAAGTGATGATCCAAGTCCCCAAAGAACCCCTGAAAATCCCCAAACAGTCACGAAAACTTGGACAGCTTGACCTGTGGAAATCAGGCCATTAAGCCATAAATAGATAAAAGAGCCGAAAATCCCTACAATGCCTAAAAGAATAAAAAAACAAGAAGTCACAATTTTCATCTGTTCAACATATTGAAAGGCATAAATATTGGCTTTCGTCTCTTCTTGCTGACTAGCTAAAATCCTCTGTTTTTCATATGTAAAAGAGTAAAAAAGATTCACCGCATAGTTATTGGTAAAACTGTCAACAATAGCGCCGATCAATTTAGAGCGGACTTCACTATGCTTTTGCTGATATTTTGTCGATTTACTACCAAAAAATAGACATATTGTTATGTGAATTAAAGTCCACATAAGCAGCATAAATGAAAACCAGGGACTTACATACCACAAAGTAAAGCTGCCAAAAACCGCCGTCATTATCGCCGGAATAATAGGCCAATACAGATTGAGCAATAAATTTTGCAGATGAGTTGTCATATCTGATATTTTATTTGCTAAGCTGCCGGAAAATTTTTCATGAAAATATTGAGGGCTATGATACTGAACATGTTCAAACATATTCATTCTGATATCTTCTAATAAACGCGGCAAACCCTTAGCCAATAAATATCCCATGGTTCGAGAAGCAATCTCAACAAATATGACGAGAGCTAAAGCCAAAAAAACAGGTTTTTGCAAAAATTGCCACGCCAAATCGCGATTTAACTCGTACTTTGCAAATATATCGATTATAAAATGCAGTAGATAGGGCCAAAGAACCGTTTCTAAAGGCCAAGCAAGTGCATCAAGAAGAAATATGGATAAAAAGATCCATTTCTGTTTCTTGATAAACGGCCAAATAAAAGAAATTGCCCCAAAATTGTGTTTCATGAGGCAATCATAATCAAAAAATGATCTTCTATCTAGAAAAATACTAAAGATCGATCTCTTTAGCGATAGGATATCCTAGATAAAATTCGTCTGAAATTGCATATGGACACACAACTAGCTTTTTTATTTGAATGACTTGATTAGGCTCTGACGGATCATTAAATAAAAATGAGATTCTTACTTGTACAAAATCTTCTCTTATATTTGGCATTTCGGGAAGAAAAATTGCCAGCCTATGATCTGTAGGTATAGTTCCTATATCTTTAAAGACATGTCCATCATCACAAAAATAACTTAAAAATACACGGCCAGTTCCACCCAAGATGCTGCCTGTAAATTCTATACGATGCCTTCGACCTCTAATCATCATCACATCAACATAGCAGCCAGAAGGGTCATTACCGGGACCTACTTGAAGATTAGTGCATTGTAATGCTCTATCTTTGTATTTGCAAGAAGAAGCGCCAGTGGTATGGAAATGGCATGTGTCTCCTATTTCTAAATTTGCTACGAGACCTATTTGAGGATAACTTGCGATTTCTAACGCATATTTGTTAAGAAGATCTGATCGCTTAGAAGCAATAAATTGCTTATTCCCAATTATCTGACAATTTTCGACAAATGTTTTTTGTAATGAGCTAGTCATGACTTTAGCTGTTATAAGAGCGCTATAATGTGCGGCATAAGCAGCACGGTCATCTATTACCCTATATGCCAAAAGAGGTCTAACTGAATGAAAATAACTATCGATTTTAGCCGTAAGACGTTCGAATTCAAAAAATAAAAAATCGCCTTGGATTTTCCAGCCCATAAAATTTTGAATCACTTCTTGGTTAGTAGAAAAACACCTATAAATTTGAGAGCGAATTTTTTGCATTTCAGAAAAAGAAAAATCTGTTTGCTCAAGTACAAAATGATACAGCTGATCAATTTTTTCAAATAATACCTCTACATCTTTACATTCTTGAAGTTGAAAATAGCTTTCAGCTTTTTGCTTTGTATTGTATATTTCAGGAATCACTTCTTGCTCCATGTTCTGCAAAATAGCAAGATTGACTTGAGGATCTGTCCCAAAACCTATATTCGTTATATTCAAGCTTATTTCCTTTAATTTAATTTTAAAGAAACGCAGTGTTCGTTTCGGATGAAGTGTTCTTTACTGATTTTTTTAGGCTTTAAGTAATCCTTTAAGACTCTATCAAAGCCCTCGGATGTACAGTGATTGCCGCAGGTGAATAAATCTACAAAGCAGGCCTTATGTTCAGGATATGTATGGATACTTGCATGACTTTCTGAAAGTAAATAAACAACAGTCAATCCGTTTGGATCAAAAAAATGGTGGACTTTACCTAAAATAGTTGCCCCAGAAGCTTCTACCGCGCTATCCATTACTCTAAGCATTTCCTCAGAATAAAATAGCGCTTGATCATCGCAATCTAAATAACTTGCAAAAAAATGATTACCTTCAAATTTATAATCCTCTGAACAAAAAACTTTAAGACACATAAAAAACATAAGAAAACTAATTTTTTTCATAAACACCCTATTTTTTTTCGAAACACTATAATTTTCCCTTGAAATATATGCAATAATTTTTACTTACCTATTTTATTCTTGTTGTTCAGCATAAATGTGTTAAAAAATCATATGATTTTGCTAGACTATCTCGGTTATGATTACTCCTTTATTAGAAAAATCACAATTTATTCAAAATTTAATTCCCACTAACACAGGCTACTTTTTAGCCGAAGAGGTGGAAAGAAGCCTGCTGGAAGCTGGATTTTTAGGTGAAAACCCATCGATTGCTTCTCGTCACTTTGTAGCAACTGCACTTGTACTAAAAGCTGTGGCCATTTCTATATTGATGGTGATAGCTTATCCTTTCATCGCTGTTTATGATTTTTCAATTACTGTCCTTGATCAAGGCTTTTTTGATGCTATTACTCTTTTAGGAAAAGATCTTCTTCATAGCTTGCAAAGTTTTGCCTTAACAGCGATCGGTGTCATATTTGCAGTAATAGGAATCATTTATCCATCAATCTATTGCACTCTAGTTCATAAAATTGAATCTTCAGATTCTCATCGAACATCGCCCTCTTTGATTGAAGAAGAATTGTTAAGTGAAAGCCCAAGAGAATTAATAGCACATGTAGAACCTATAAAACCTGCCACTAGCTACTCAAAAGCAGTGGAAACTATCGTCTTAGATTCATCACCTTCAATTTTAAGAATTTCAATAGACTCTAATTTTTCGGCACCACCATCAAAGAAAAATAAAGAGTTAAATGAGTGTCCTAGAGCTCTAGCAGATATTGAAAATGATCCAATCTTTCAAAAAGCCTCTCCATCATCAGTAAGTATTCTAGAGAATCAATCAGATCAAAACAGATCTCCTTCATCAGAAAATTTTATAGAAAATCCCACTGATGTTCCTTCTTTAGACAGCACCCTTTCTTCACAAGATGGCTATGAAGGATCTAATAGCACGATCTCTTCTTTTGATTCACCCGGATCTTTTCATGAACAAGAGATGGCTTTTAGACTTTTTGAAGAAACCACTGAAGAATCTAACGATTTAAATCAGTGCTTATTTCGATTAAGATCCCCATCTATTGAACAAAGAACACCATCAAATTTAGCTGTCACAGATCTTGTCGATGATGCCCCACTACCTCTTTCTTGGACTATCGAACAGACAAATAGACATACTGAACGAAATTTAGAAAGGCTTCATACCCTAAGTCTCATTCGATCTATTGATTTAGGCATAACAGATCAAGAAACACCTTTTGGATCAGTTCATGAGGATCGAGATTCGCCAAGACATACACCTGACATATCTAATATGAGTAAAGTTCTTACGACTTTCTCTCGTCAAGAAGTAGATAGAGCACCTTTACCTATTTTAACTTCACCACAATCATTATCTTTAGAGTATTCATCTTTGCACTATGATGTTTTTTATGATCAAAACCAGGATGTAAGTAAAGAGCTGCCTTTGATCTCATTAGAGCCAACATCACCTTTGGCTTTTAGAAACATCTCTATTATTCAAGAAGAAGTTATCGATAGCTCTTTTGGTTTAGCAAGTAAATCTCCACTTCCAATACCCCGTTTGAATCTTTCCATGCTCTCTTTGATTCAAGAAGAAGTTGTTGAATCTTCTCCAAATTCTCCTAACGGATCGTCTCAAGAAGATATGGGGTGTTTTGAATTGCTCGATGAAGAATTTGACTCATCTGACAAAGAGGTATTCGAAGAACTTGATCAATCGGAGATTTTTGATCCTGAGCTCTTGAGATCGATTCACACCAGTGAAATAATCTTTGCTGAATCAGACGCTATTAGAGAAGAGCACCAATTACTGCTAGAGTCACTTAGTGATTTTCCTCAAATTTTTGAGCAAAGCACCGTCCTTTCAGAGCTTTCAAAATTGAGGGATTTTAGAACAAATTTAGAAGTGCGTAGCCCTCTGATCTATCCTAAACTCAGAGATCTTTTATTGAGTGTCGACTCTTATCTTTCTAAAGAAGCGCTCTCATTTAAAGAAAAAAAACTGATCCAGTTGATTTTAACAGATCTTGTCATTTTTTCAACCTATGTACCGACGCAGCGTACAATTGATTCTTATAAAAGTATCGATCCATTTTCTCCAAAAAACATCGAGATTTTTGCGCAAAAAATTTTAGAAAAAAAGAAATTAAGTTCGCATGAGTATTTTAATTACTACCTAGAAAAAGGGCGCTCAGGTCCACAAAAATTACTCATTCTCTCCTTACTCCACTTACCTAAAGCTATTAAAAATAAAGTTCTTAAAGATCCTTTATTCGATAAGCTTTTAGGTTCTAGCCAGCTGGAAGATGTTCTTTTAAAAACAAGTGGTCATCTTCAACAAACTTCGTTGTTTACCTGTGTTGCAGCAGCTTACACAACAAGAGTTTTGCAAAAGATCCCCCATATTACTGGTCTTTTACACCATACGCGTTCTTTGTTAGCAATAAGCAAAACAAGACTTGATAAAATGACAGAAGAAGAAAAAAATGAAAAAGCATTCAATCATAATTCTCCTACAAAAAATGCCCATGTTCTTTCTGTCATCCAAGCGGTAGAAAAAGAGCTCGATGCGATACATGCCAAAGCAAATGAAAATTTTTCTGAGGATTTGATCATTCGCTGGAATAACATCACCCAGCAAGCACTTACTGTGATTTATCCAAAAAGCCCGAGCTGGTTTGAAGAAATCATGTTTTCCAATCATTACCATACAAGTTATGCCTTTAGCGTAATCAAAAGCTGTGTCGATTTAACAGGTCCATGGTTTAGTGAAAGACGCGCTCAAGGTGGAGTACCAGGACGCCTTATTAGACAGTTGCCTGGCCCGGAAGGAATTGAAGAACAAAGCTTTAACTATGAGGTAAGCTCAAATACACCTTATCATGAAAAACTAAGTAAAGCAAATGCACTTTTTCATGAAATTCTCTATCAAGGGTTTGCTACATTCACCTTTAGAATCACAAATGGTGTACTTCATGCAAATACCCTAAGAGCTTGCTATATAGCAGCCGAGCCTAAGTTTATCTTGTTCAATCCTATGGATAGTGAGCCTAGAAGTTTTTCTATAGAAGAATTTGTCCGATTTTTCGATACTTTAGACTCTGTATCTATCGGGAATATTGACGTTTAAAAAAAGATGGCCTCCAAGCAGAGGCCATTGACTAATGAAGATCTAAAATTACAAAATTTTACAGATTGAGCTTAAAGCAGTAATTGCTTTAGCTAGATTTTCTCTTTTTACAAGAAGATAGTCCGTATCAAATGTGGAAATAGCGAATACAGTGATTTCAGCTGCAGCAAGTGGAGCTGTTAATGCTGCTAAGACTCCCGTTTGAGCTAAATCAAGAGGTCCTTCTACTTTGAAACACCCCCAACCTTTTTCTGCTTGTACACCCTGAGGAACAATATCCTCAACTGACACAATCGACATTTCATCTGAAGTTTTTGTGATCGAAAAAAATTCTCCCTCTAGCACCCATTTAGGAAATTCTGAGGAAGCGGGCAAGCGAACAACAGCAAGCCCTATTGGTAATATAGAAAGTATAAACATGACATAAAGGATACGTTATCAATGGGAAAAATCCCACATAAAAGTAGGCTATGATCGAAATACTCCTTTTTTACTCAGTACTTTTCTTTTAACCTACCTAAAAAGACTATTTATGCAGTGAAGGTGTCGGTCCGAATGGTTTTATCCCTATTTCGCGCCGTACATATATTCTTTCTTCCCTTTTTTTAGCTACAAACTCAATACTATCTTGATCTTCTTTAATTTCATAATGAAGAAGCTCCAGATTTGAAGAGAAAAAAAGTTCTTTGGCCACAAAGTCATTAATTAGCCAAGCGCCTAGGTAAAATCGAAAACTAAATTCCAAAGCATTTTGCACTTCTTTGTCTCCATATTCAGGATATAGGAAAAAATTACCCGATATCAGACCGTTTTGAGAAAGAGATCCACATGCTTTTTGCCAAACTGTGAGAAATTTTGAAGGATCAGCATAAGGATAACTAGACTGAGCTACAATCAAATCAACTTTTGTGCTGAATTTATACTCTTCCATTTTTTTTGGCACGATTTTGAGTCGTTTTGCAGCATTTTCGATTAAATATTCATCTTGTATTCTATCAATTAGAGCAAGAAGAGCAGGCTTAGAGGGCTCTAACAGTATCACCTCTCTATTTTTTTTCAAAAAGTCTGTAACAAGAGTGCTGTTGGCACCGCCAATTTCAAGAATAGGGCCACTTTGATGAGACTTTTCCAATATAGAAAGAGCTTTTTTTGTTACTTCATCTACACTAGAGGGCAAAGTTCCAACGACATATTTTTTTCCTCTGGCAATATTTGCTGCGTCAATACATGAAATACTCTTATTACCGAAACTGTCTTTAGATGGAATCGATCTGCCTGAATTGATCCATTGGTTCATCGCACCGACAATCCCTAATCGATGATGACTTAATGCATATTCAGATTTAAACCAATCAGTAACACTTTTTGCAGCACCAAAACTTAGCTTCACAACCACCTCTATTGTCAAAATTAGGTAAAGATTTTACCAATAGATAGGTTAAGTTCAAGCTAAATATTCTATCATGCCTCTTGTTCCCAAATCTCTGCTAAGTGAATCAGCGTTTTAACCGAATTTTCCATATCTTGTAAGCAAATCCATTCTTTTTCACTGTGAATGTTGTGAAAGCCAGTAAAGATATTTGGAGTTGGTAAGCCCCGTTCAGTAAGATGAGCTCCATCTGTTCCCCCGCGAACCGGCTCTGAAAATGGGACCAAGCCTGCCTTAGAAACAGCCTTTTTTGCAGCTTCAATAACAAATGGGTCTTTATCTAGATAATAGCGCATATTTCTATATTGCGAATGGAAAGTAATTTTCCATTTTGCCAAAGGCTCCTGATCTTGTAGATTTTTTACAATCTGCCTTAATGTCTCTCTTTTGGCTTCAAGACCATCAAGTTCAAAATCTCGCAAGATAAATTTCAAAACTGCTTTTTCTGATGTCCCTTTATAATCTGTAGGATGGATAAATCCATCTCTTCCTTCTGTATGTTCAGGAGAAATCTCTTTTGGTAAAGCGTTAATAAGGGCTGAAGCCAATTTAAGTGCATTGATCATAACACCTTTAGCTGATCCGGGATGACTTGCTATTC
>Ga0194118_10006598_pt1 | contig 11479 bp, 13 predicted proteins | sample TA2MahsurfametaG_2_FD_148662 | JGI IMG/M metagenome (GOLD analysis project Ga0194118, IMG submission 148662) | Freshwater microbial communities from Lake Tanganyika, Tanzania - TA2015013 Mahale N5 surface | ecosystem: Environmental > Aquatic > Freshwater > Lake | place: Tanzania: Lake...
CCCCAAAACCCCAAAACCCCAAAAAATTAGTGATTGATTGAATGAATAGAATTAATAAATTTTGCTTTGGAGCTCATTCCTGTCTTTGGACTTCGACCTCAATGCCAGTGAGATCGTTGTTGTCTCTCTTGTTCAGTTTCTGCTCGGTCTGATTGACAAAGTCCTCTTCGTTAACTTTAAGCTCGCGTTTCTTGTTGTTGCTGAAGATATCGATATCAAAGTCTTGGTTCGGGTGGAACTGAGGAACAAGATCAACTTCAGATTAAAGCTCAACGCCGCCTGGACCAGCCATCTGCTGTTGAGCCTTTGGCGCCTGTTTAAGCTCTTTCTGAGTCTTTGCTTTGATCAAGCAAACGCTCAAAGCGCCAGCAACTGTGCAACAGACACAGACCAGGACAAGCACCACGAGAACGACGATAAGACTGGTTTGGGTTGCAGTCTGCTCGAAAATGGGCACCTCCTCGTCGATCGTGACTGTTTGAGGCTCAGTAGTCTTAGCGGTTATTGTGGTAGGTGTTGGAATAGGCTGTACAGTAGGCTTAACAACTGGAGTGGTTTAGGAAGGATTTTTGGGTTGGTTGACGTTGGCTGTGGGGTTGTAGGTGGGATCTACAACTTGAACATCACCATCAGTGGTTGCACTCAGCACAGGGGCACCAAAAACTTTCTGGTTCTTGTCTTTAACGATGGCGTTCAGCTTGGTTTCGAGTTTGCGCAACTCTCTTGCTGGGTCTGAACCACTTGTTACCGTGGGTTCGATAAAGTATTCAACTACGACGGAGCCTTTATAAACAGCGACAACTTTGATCTGAGAGGCATGGATTCCGAGTGCAGCTGAAACGCGATCAGCGAAAGATGTAGTGCCGCCTGCAGCATAAAACTCATCCATAGTCCACTGCATCCTGACATTTGAAAGTATGGCGTTCTCCGGTTTTACGGTCACTGTGCAATAGGGGGTCAAAATGAATTCGAGATAGTTTTGGACACCAACGAAACGGTTCTCGCCACATCCTTTCATACCAGTGAGCTCACTGTATCGGCCTTCTTCTTTGTTCCAGGGCGTGAACGGAATCTTCTTGTCGTTTACCCAGATAGAGTATGAGCCAGCATTCCAGTAGGGCACTTTGACCTTGATCTTTCCGTTTGGTGATCTCATCAGGTAGCGCATGTTGGCGAATGGTGTACCTGTGTACTCAACAGTGTAGTTTCCAGTAGTCTCAATCATGGCTGAGAACTGAGACTTGTGTTTCTGTCCAGTGTAGAAGCCATCCCACATATGGTCCATCTACGAGTTAAGCTTGTTCGTGTAACCAGTTGCTTCGTTGGTAACGTAGACTGGGGCAACAGAGCGGTCCTCTTGATCACCGTCATCAGCGATAAATGTGAGCAGACCAAGGTCTTTGTTGTTGCATTGCCAGGCATTCCAATATTCTTGGAATTCACATTTTTTGAAGGTTTCTGAAGCTCCGGGTGTGTCAGAAACGATCTGGAAATCTCTCAGATTACTGAACTTTGGCATGACTGTGCCTTTAAAACTTGACTTCTCGAAAAGAAGTACTACGTTGGAAGGTGCAGTGCATGGGAAACCAACACAATCAGTTGGGTTATTCCATCCAGCTGGAGGGTCAAATAGATAACTTATGGCATCATGGTGCACATTTTCGAAGGTTGAAAACTTAAAAGTGTGCAGCGGTATGTAATCTGACGCATATGGGTTGATTTTGAAAATCTTTTGAGCTGCACCGCACTTTGTCAAATTAGATTTGAAACCAATAAACTGGGTGTTTTCGATATTCGTGTTGGCGGCCCAAGCACCGTATGACTTTATTTTATGGTGAGGACGTGGTGAAGGTGCGTCAATTAAGATAGCTTTACTTCCATGGTTGCTACCGAAGAGCATAAATCCGTTCTTATCCTCGCACTAGCAATTGTGTCCCTGGGGGCAATCCTCAGCTTCTGTCTCGCCATAAATACGCGAATCTCTTAGTGTTGTCTATGCTTTTGAATTATCTCCAGAGGTCTGAAGATTTATTCCGAGAACATTGTCGATCATCGTCATGTTGGTCATGATAATCTCTCTTGATTTAAAGTGAGTTGCAAGACCGAGCTGAGTAGTCTTGTAAGCAGCAAAGTGACTTCCCTCATAACAAATATCCTGTTTTTATGAGGCTGCATTAGGGAAGATATGTGCACCGCAGCCATCAACTGAGTGGGCAACGTTGCCGATGAAGTGAACATTTCTGGCTGATTCGCCACATTCGTGCCCCGGGTGAACGATACCAGCGAAAGGACATCCAGCTGCCACTGAGTTAATGAGTTTGTTGTCACGGCACTTTGGATCACTGCCGAAGTAACCACAGATAACTATGCAAGCCTCCTTATCAAGCATATTAAAGCCAACAATATCCTTTCTTTAAATTACATGTCCCACGATCACATTGTTCACAGTAACGTTTTAGGACGTCAGCACGTGCAGACCGATTTGACGAGCTCCAATAAATGCGGAATCCTCAATCAAGACATTGCTGGAAAATTGAGAAGAAATAGACCAGGAAAGACTGCCATGGACCGCAACATTCCTCACAACCTGAGTCAAGTTGTTTACACCCTCGAATCTGATCGCTGATCTAAAGGTATTCATCTGCGAGCAGTTGTAAACTTCGACATGGTCCAGAGTTAGTTGACCGGAGCGTTTAACACCCGAATTTTCAATGTTGTCCGAGACAACGATTTGACCACCCCATGAATCGGTATCATCACCGATAACCTTGACATTGCGGGTCAGAAGGACTACCTCGCCTCGCATGTCAACTCCATTGTAGTTGTCGGCGGTCGACATGCTTTGACCCCAATGGTAGAACTTCGCCTTGTCTGTGAATGTGACGACTCCAGTGTCCCGATTGTATGACTTAACGTAGAGGTAGTCAGTGTGCTGATGTTAGAGAGCAGTGGGCAAGAGAGCTAGTTTGTCGCCGGCAGTCCAGTCAAGCCCAGCCGAGACCAGAGCTGTTGTACTTCCTCTTACAACGGTTTCCTGAAGACGAGACATTCTATCCCTAGGCCTGCCGTGCATTTAAACCTTTCCAACTATAGCGAGAACTTTGTTGCCTGTCTCGACGGTCATGCTGTAAGCGAGGGTTTCATCATTGGGTTTTCCGTAGAGGACAATTTTAGCTTCACCGTTTTAGGGATGAGTCTGATTTCCGATTATGAGCTCACCTGCTCTCACGTAAAGCAAATTTGTATTAAGTGTGAGATTCTTAGGCTCTTTTGCATCATTCAAGAAGGTCAGTCTTCCATTGATGGTAAGCTTGAAGAGGCGGGGAGTACTGATGTCTAGAACAACATTTTCACCTGGGGCAATTTCAACATCTTCGCCTTCGACTGGGAGCTTGCCCGATGGCCACGTCGTAGTGTCACTCCAGTACTTAATTTCTCCACTGATCTTCTTTTCATTGATATCTTTTTGATCGCAGTCGACCACGCATCGGAATCCTTGAAGAAGCAACTCGCTCCTATTTGCCATGTCTTTACCATTGATGACAAAGTGGAACTCTCTAACTTTGGTGTCGTTGTAGACTACAAAATCTCCAGCTACTAAGTCTGCTGCAGCTTTCTTAATGAGCGTTTCGTTCGCAACTTTATTCTTTTTTGTGTCAGTGACATTGATTGAGGCTCTTGTGTCAGTGAAGTTCATCATAATGTGCAAGTCCAAATCTGTAGGCTCCCACCTAGATGATAGCTCAACCTTCATTTGGGTCCAGTCTAGGTTTTGACCCCAGTGGAGTCTGTATTTGTGACCTGTCACAAAGGGGACTGCCCATGACATATCCGGCAATCGCTTCTGTCTCTGGATAAGTTTCGAGAAGTGCTTAAATTCAACATCCTATTCAAATGCTTTACGAGTTTCATTTGTTGCTAAAACAACATCTTAAATTTCTTGGTCCCATCTGGCAATCTTGATTTGGGACATTCTAAAATGATCCGGCTTATAACTCCAGAAGGCAACTCTCCTCATCTGCACTGTGCCATCACAGATCAAACCATCATGGATCAGGGGTGAGTGAACACACTCTGGCTGCTCGTTGTGAGGATAGTAGAAAGAAGCCCAGGAGTTTGGACCGAGACCAGTCAAACTTCCATCCATATCGTTGATGATCTCCGTGAAAGTCTCTTGCCAAGTGATTCTACGAGGAACAGTTGCATCATCAAACACTAGGCCTTGTGTCTTGAAGGTACGGGCACCAGAGTCCGTAGATGCTGGGTGGAAACAATGCGAGCAAGCGCTTAGTGCTCCAGATCTTTAATAATCTAAATTATAGAAACTGACATCGCTGACAGTGAAACCCTCTTATCTGGGTCCAATAACGCCCCAACATGTGTCACCAGTAATGACTTCAATATCATCTGCATCAACATCGTTGAAGCCTGTGTTACCAATGACCATGCCGCCCTAGATATTAGCGTAACCTTCTCTTACATCCTCCAAGGCTGAAAACTCCATACCAGCAATCTGTGAATCGGCGACTCTAAAATTCTTAAAAGTAACAGCGCCAGTCCTTTCGGTGATTGCTCCGTTTCTTCCTGCTTTCCATACGACAAAATTTTCAAATACAGCAGGGATCTTAGGATTTTGCCAATAGGGATCAGTTTATCCTTTCGTTTCGTAGGCCTCATCGTAGGGTGAAGGCTTGCAAGGATTAGTTCTTGGAATTAGAGCGTGGAAAATTCTGAGACCATATCTTCTGAGCGAGTGCGCTGTATTGTCTCTGAACTCACCGAGTTTAGCGAACTCGGGGCAGATGTTCAAGTCGAAGCTGGGCCCGATCGCATGTTCTTACATATCGAACCAATATCCATAGGCATCAGTGCCAGCAACAGCATTGTTGGTGAAAACGTTGTCTGGATGAGTAATCCAGAAGCCACCTGGGCTTTAGTCAGTGTTGAGCAAACTCATAGACTTCTTGACTTGGATCGCCAAGTTGTGATCGTAAACGTTCTTCGTCTCAGCGGCATCTTCAATGAAGAAGGTGTGGCCCATCGTATCAAACGCCACATTGTTAGTAACTCTAAAGTAGTGAACTCCGTGAGTGGTAACAGCGCGATTGTAAGTCTAATGTATGGCATTGCCTCGTACATAGGATTTGTGCACGGTGCCGATCATGTGGAAATGGATTGGGTAACGACCAAGTTTGAAAGCTTGACCCACATCCTTTAGCTCAATGTACTCGATCCTACCGACGCTTGACTCATCACCCGGAGAGTGGACCATAATGTGACCACCGTAGAGTTCTTTAGGAGATACAATGGGATCACCTCTGAAAACGACGTTTCTTGTAAGTAAACCAACCTCACCTCTCATAGGCATCTCTACACCACCATAAGTGGGTGCAACGGATAAGTGCAAGTAGGTGAGAGGTTCATCGAAGGAGATGACTCTACTGGAAACTCTGGTGATGATTCTAGTCTCTGATTCGATGTTTTACCAGCCAGTACCGGCGATAACAATTTCCTCGCCAACTGCCCAGTCAGTCTCCTCAATCAGAGTGATAGAGGTCGAGCCAGCATAAGCTGATTTTTCGAGTCTTGTCCAAACTATGTCTCTCTTTATACCGTGCATGTCGAGTGTACCAAAACGAACACCAATCACTTTGTTTCCGTACTGCGGCAAGTACGGACTCCATCTGTCACTGTGCATAGTGATTTGGAGTTTGCTTGTGTATGGGAACTACTCAGTACCGACTTCGAGGTAGCCTCCCATGACCATCACATAACTAGCATCAAACGTTCGCAGGTGGTTGGCATCAGAATGCGGGGGGAAAATCAAACTGCCCTCAACGATCAGTGCATTCAATTTAGCTGTGCTGTCGATATCGACAAGCAAGTGCTAGCCCTTTGGAATAACGATTGACTCGCCATCAATTGGGGGGATATCGCCGCCCCAAGTCTCAGTGTCGGACCAGCGGGAAACGTACCTATAAACGAGGCCCTGTGTGGCGGCGAGACCAACGCCATCAATGTCAATAGACAGAGTGGGTGTTCCGGGAACGTAAGGTTTGTCAGCTGTCGTACAGACGATTTAAGTGTCAGAATGAGCGGTGATGGTGCAAGCTCTATCGTCAAAGAAGACTTTACCAGTAGAAGTGCCATGAAGATTAACACCAGTTAGAGTGACGGTTTCCCCGCCAAGGACAGATCCGAATCTAGGTTCGATGCTCTGGAGCAAGGGAGTCTTGGTATCACTGTAGGTAACTGGGTTGAGGGCTGCTTCGAAAGCCTAGCCATTAATAAAAATTTAAGGTGTGCATTGTGGCTCTGGCTCCTCGTTATTAATTGCTTCGATACCGACGAGGGTAAATTCAGTAACTCTGCATGAGCCAGTGGCGTCTCCGTAGAATCTGTAGCTGTTGAAGGCTGGCTTATCTAGACCCTCATCTCTGTAGTTGATGTAGTTCCAGCCCTCATGGACATCTTGCCCATAGGTAAACAGGCGTTCTTTGGTAAGCCAACCATCGTTGGAGCCTTCAAAGTGAAGCTTGTTAACATAAGGCGCTGTCGATGTAATAAAGTTTATGAAAACTTTAGCTTCATCAAGAACACCGACGTGTCCCTTCTTGAAGGTCATTCCAAAATTGCAGCCTTTGGTCTTCGTATCTTTGTGGTCCACAATCGTGTTCATATCGGTAAGGACCGAGTTCTCTGGGAACACTTTACCTTCAAGAGGGCGGCTCTCCTGAATCTTGTAATTGTCAACTGAGAAAGTTGTCGCCAAATGTGGTAGTTTACAAACAGCATAGGTGCTGTCAGACTCAGCAGTCAGCTCACATTTACTTCCGCAGACATCGATGTAGTTTGATGTGGAGGATTTAAGATTTGCGGTGAGACCACTTCCCTCGATCGCGTAACTGCATCCACCAGCGAAGGAACAGACGATATCGCTGCTTGAAGATGTGACTGCGAGCTGCTTTGAGATTTCGATCGTGGATTCGACTTTGGCGTTGTGACTTGTTCCATCGGTAAAGTTGAAATAGAGAGCCGGTCTCTCAATAACAGCAGCGACACCTGTGGCATCCCAAGTAGCGACCGCTTCAGTGTCAGAGATGATCTGTGCGGTGACTTCGATGCCACCGAACTTTGCTTTAGCCTAAGCACCTTAACTAGTAAGGAAACCGCTTCCCGTGAAGCTAATCGAGTCACCAGTTAGTGTTGCAGAGCTAACTGTTATAAAGTCATCAGTTTGAGAATAGGTGGCTTCACTGGCGACGAAGGATTACTGAGATACCGAGTTTATTGTGAAGTCTAGTGTGGCATCCTCAGCAACAACGATTGCATTCGTTAGGCACTTCAGCTCACCGTACTTGACAATTGTAACTTGAGAGCAAAGCTTGGATCCAGCAGCGATAAGGTTGAGGTTTTAAGTTTCAACACCGAAGCCAGTACCCGTAACAGTAATTACACTACCAGCTGAGCTGCCCCTGTTAGGTGTGATGGAGAACAATTGAGGTTTGAACTCAAGAGTGTGCACGATGTCTGAGCCCGCTGGGAAGCCTTCACTAGTATAGACCTTAACATCGTCGGTCTCCGAGCCAATCAAGCTAACAACTTTGAAGATAGCCTAGCTCTCAGTGACCGAGATCAGTTCTTGCTCAAGGCCATCAATTACGAGCTGCACGCTTTCATCAAGCAAAGTACCGTCGACAAACACTTGGTAGGAGAGGGTTGTCGTGTCAAACTCGGCTCTGATGTCAAGCACTTCGGCTTTCGGCGCAACAAAATTGAATAGGATATCTTGCTCACTTGCTGCCTCTTCAGAGGTCTTCAGGAAGACAAGTAGCAGTTGATCACCTGACTCCTGGTCGAGAAGATAGTCAGTGCGGCAGGTGATCTCGCTAGGCGTCGAAGTAATCACGTAGCAGTAGTGGCTGCCGATCTTTACTGGGTTGTCCAGTGGCTCATTGGAGAAGTTCTCACCTTTGATTGTGACCAGGGTACCTCCGTAGAGAGAGCCCATCTGCGGAGTGACAGAAGTGATTGTGCTGTGGACCTTGAGCAGAAGGAGGTCAGAGTTTATGCGACCGTGCTACTGTGATTTGAGCATGATGAAATAGTCGCCGCTTGGAGCACCATTCAACTTTAGCTTTATGGATTTTTGATCCTAATCGACGCTGACAACGTATAACTCTTTTTTATAGGTAGTATTGGTTGCACTGTGAAGAACCGCTTTGAAATCAGTTCGGTTAAGAGCTGTTGCGTAATCCTCAGCGAGGAAAATCGTGAGCTCTGTCTTCAGCACGGGTGAAGCAGTCACTGGCGACATTTTTAGAGTTGACTTCACGGCTGAGGCAAGATTCAAGAATAGTGAGCTGTCTTAGATACCGTTGATTTAAACGGTGGCAGGTTGATAGGAGGCGGCATCCTTAGTGAATCTGTTCAATTCGCAGTTGATAAAGGTCATCTGCACTTCGAGCACAGTGCAGACTGTGCCATCGGCGAAAGTGACACTAACAGCGCTCACATCGTAGCCAAAGTCCTCACCTGTGATTTCTAGGATGTCACCACCCAGGAAGTTGATAGCATCGTTGGGATAGACTGAAGTGACCGTGGCAGGGATCAAGATCGAGTCAGCGATTGTGTTAGGCAGGTAGCCATCGTCAGTGTTGACCTGGACGATCCACTCGCCAGTGACAGCCTCATGTTCGAGCTGGCAGACGTACTCACTAGCAGTGAGGGAGTCGGGGATGCATCTGGCTGGGCCGAAATCAATCAAGACATCCTCGCCTGTCGGCAGGTTGACACCAGTGATGGTCAGCACGCTACCTTCGAGGGTTTGGCCGGTGATTTCAGCGTCGGTGTCGACGTAAGTGTAGTCGCAGTTGAGACTAGCGCAGAGTGCAGCCATACCGTCAACAGTGACTAGGACTTGGGGAGCTTATGCATCCGAGGTCAAGAAGTCCAGCGTGATCGGTTCAAATAGGATTGTGTGACCGAACTCTTGAATCACCTTCGTGCTGGGAGCAACGGGCTCATTACCAGTCAATGGCTCCGCATTCGTGTAGGAGGGGTGGATCTGGCAGACTGGCGGAGCGTAGTCGAGACCAGTGAAGTGCAGCATGAAGGAGACACCGTTTTCCCAGTAGGCATACTTGTAGTCATAAAGCACCTCAACCTTGTCTGTCAGGAATGGCATAGATTTATGCAGAGCGTTTGCGATCCACACAGGGCTCGAGTCGTACTTAATGTCAGTGGAGATTACTGGTGCACCAGAGGGATCAGTGCAGGTTATCTGGTAGAAGCCGCTGATTGGTGCGCTGCTTTGGACACCACCGTTGTTAGGGGAAGCGATGGTAAAAGTTGATGCGGTTGTGACTTTCTTTACCGAGATCGCGTTAACTGAGAAACCATTGACCAGCTTCTTGAGCGTAACAGTGTAGGTAATTGTGACCATTTGGCTTGCATCAACAGTAATGTCGCCATTGGCGGTGAACATGGTGCGTTTGACGTCGAGGTCCCACATCTTCCAAAACTTTTGATAGTAGGGCATGATCTTATTCTTGAAGGTTTGGGCGTTGGCAGTGTTGGAAATTTCATCGGACTGCCAGAGAGAGGCTGGAGTTGTGGTGGGGTTTAAAAAGTTGATGATATAGTTTCCACCATCGGGGCTGCTCACGGTAATACGCCACTCTTCAAATATGTTCACCTGATCAAGGGCAAGTTGTTGCATGGAGCGGCTGGCCTTAGGGTGCCTAGAAATTTTATCAACCGGCTCAATCTCTAGTGAAACGGTCAGGTGATCCATGTTGGTGAATTTGGTCGACTCGGCCATCATAAAGTACTGTTTGCCCTTCTCGAGCGTGATCCATTCACTTCTCTGACCCTCCTCCTTATTGTAGAAGTACTGACGCCAGCCAATGCTCCATCCACGTTTCGCGATCAGTTTGAGGTTGGGCCTCTTCTCGAGCGGGGTACCAGCGTAAGCTGTCTCATTGTTGAAGTAGAGGTTGCAGCCATCGTCGCAAGAGAGCAGGAAGCGATACTTGCCTGAGGCAGGTGCGGTGAACCATCCACTGATTTCCTCCTTGTAGGTGTCGCTACCAGTCTCAAAAATCTCGACAGCAGTCAACAAGTCAACGAATGACTTAGTTGAGTCAGTGTTATTCTTAACGCGCTTAAGGCCTGGTTGACCAGGTTGGTAACCCACGCTAGATAAGGAGCTTTTTTTACCAGTTACACACCGGATTGAGCCACTTAGTGCCTCTTTGACATCGCAGTCGAGACCATCGACAAGCACGCTCACGTTAGTTCCGTTGAGTCCATGGCCGCTGATAATCAACTCTTGGCCACCAGTTGTGTAGCCAGAGCCAGCGCTGATGCCCTCAATCTTGGGGTGAGTTCTGACTGACCAGCAGTCGTCGCCCTAAAAGTTGCAGTGTCTAGCTGAAGAAGTCTTTTGAGCGAAGCCGTTGTACATAAGAACTCGAGGCTCGGTGTTTTTGATGGGAGTCTAGTCTCCCACGTATGCTTCAAAGGTGTCGTGTGCCCACTGAGTGGCGCGCTACTCCTAAGTCACAGTGTCCTCCCAGTTGACGAGAGTGTTGCCAAGACGGATTTCTCTGAAAGGCCATGCATCAGCAGGTGTGCAGGCTGTTGCCGACACGCTCCTAGTGTTCATGTGGAACTGAATCAACTGGTCCTTATAAACATTGGGCGGGGAGACGTCTAAGAGTTAGGCGGTGTAGTCACGGTTGTATTGAATTAAGCAATTCGCCTTATTTGAGCACAGAGCGAGTACTTAATCTTCGTCATTATTCACAGCAAGGTTGAAGGAGATAATGTCCTCACCATTGCCTAGGGGCATAGTTTCACCGTTGAAAACATCGGTTGGCGCGTTAAAAAGCTGAGCGGGCGAGGGCATAGTGTAGGCAAGTCTGCCCGCCATCGCGTTTGAGTTGAACTCGTCGCTACCTATAGAAAGCGAGATCAGATCAGAAATAAACTTACTTGATAGGGAAGGTCCTTAAAGTAAGGTACCTGAGAGCCAGACAGGCTCAAGCACGATGGTATTCATTTCGGCCATTGTGCCCATCATTGAGCCCTGGATGTTGATTGGGGCACCGCCGGCCATACTGAGTGTTGTCAGAGGACCAACCTTGCCGGTGTTCTCGTAGCTGACACCATTGAGAGTGTGAAATTTGACCTCTGCACGGAAGAAACGTGTAAGTGAGAGTAATTGCGTTGCTTACCACTGATGATAGACTGCGCGGGTAGAAGTGCGATCGCTGATAGGAGAGCGACTCGGGTCATCATTTCCATTTAAGAGATTTCTTAATAGATATTATTATAGCTTTATTGGATAGGTCGCTTTTTAAGTACAAAAAATCCCTTAAAAGTACAAACTAGTAAAAAATTATTCCTACTTCTTATTTCACTTTTTGGATATTTTATTCTGTAATCTCTTCACTGGGGTTTTGGGGTTTTGGGG
>Ga0194118_10006604_pt1 | contig 11475 bp, 10 predicted proteins | sample TA2MahsurfametaG_2_FD_148662 | JGI IMG/M metagenome (GOLD analysis project Ga0194118, IMG submission 148662) | Freshwater microbial communities from Lake Tanganyika, Tanzania - TA2015013 Mahale N5 surface | ecosystem: Environmental > Aquatic > Freshwater > Lake | place: Tanzania: Lake...
AATCGCAATCTTGACCGGCGGCGACAAGTGGCTAGAGGCAAAACTAGTGGATGTTTTACCTGAAGGGTGGATCAACCTCACGACGCGCTTCTGAAGGCCGCCTCGCAGGCTGATCTCTCGGGTCTGTTGAACGCGGGCCTATAATGATTCACCTCGGCCAATAGGGCCTACCAATCCCTCACGGTGCGAAAACCAATCGCAATATCATTGCGCTGAGCGCGATAAAAATTTCGGTACCGAAAATCCTGTAAAGCTATGGGTGTCATTGTGCTTGCACCCTTTACGAGTTGATGAGTCATAAACCACGGCTCAGAGTACTCACGATAAGGGTGTGGCACAAAGCTAATAAATGGCGCAAACGCATCAGCTGTCCACTCCCAGACTGTACCCCAGCATATATTTGCAAAATGTCCCGCCAGCCACTGCGCTTCGGTCGGCAGTCTGCGATTGGCCCATTGGCAAAAAGCCTGCGCCTCATAAAGGCTTACGTGGACCATCGGACTGTTCGCGTTGACGACCTGCCACTGGCCATAGCGGTAACGTTGAATTACACCGTTCTCGATTCGAAACCACCGCGGCCCTTCTAAGGCTTTTTCTTTACGCCATGCCCAGGCTCTCGGGCTCCAGAGCGATTCACGGGTATAGCCACCATCTTCAATGAAAACTGCGAATCGCTCGTGGCTAACCGGATGCTGGTCAATTTCGAATGCCTTGACTGACCATGCCTGCTCTGGCAGCTCATTGTCGAAAGCAAACTCATCCGGGGAGAAATCGACGCTAAACTGCCCGCCTGAAACCGACGCCACATGATCTACAGGAAGTTCGCAGCAATCCCCCACCAAGGCTCCGCCAATTAGGTCCCCGGGGATGGCAATGCCTAGCACCTGGCCCATAATTCGCAATGATTCGATATGCATGAGCTCATGTGCAAGCGCGAGCCTGAAAAAATAAAGACCTGTACGGTCTTGTGGAGAGTCACGCTGTAGTGTCTCTAGGCAATCCGCAAGACTTTTATCCAGATAGCGCCGCACCCGGTCCTGCATCTCAACGCTCACCTGCGAGCGTGCTGACTGCGAGATAACCGCAGAGTTAAATACCACATCAGCATTTGGAAAAACCGACTCGCTATGAGCTGCATCGATTGAATAGCCAATTCCTTTGCCACGTTGGGGATTTCGGGTAGTCCAATATTCCTGAAACCAGGCTATATGACCCAGCTCCCATAGGTATGGATTGATCTCAGCATGTGCGGGGTCTCGTGCGAGCCAGTTACGTCCCTGCCGTTCCGATTCCAAAGCCTGCATCAGACGCCGCGTGACTGCGCGCGCAGCCTGCAGCGCCTGAGATAGCTGCTCGATTTTCATCAGACGCAGTTTAGCGTGCATAATTTCATTATGATCCATGTTAATCACACCGCACAAGAGATTACAAAAGGCCTGCTTTCAAAGCAGCCATTCATTTCGCCAAAGTTTTTCTATGACCGTCTCGGCTCATATCTTTTTTCCGCAATTACCGCTGTCCCCGAATACTATATCCCTGCGGTTGAAGCCCAAATCATAGCTAATGCAATACCAGAGATTGCGCGGCTTGCGGGGCAGGGCTGCGTGTTGATTGATATCGGCGCGGGAGATGGCCGCAAGGTAGCGAATCTGTTCACACATTTAAGGCCGGCGGCCTATGTTGGAATTGATATCTCAGCCGAGCATCTCCAACAGAGCATAAACGCTCTGCAGAGAGAGTTCCCTGACCTTACGATGCTGGGCTATGTCTGTGATTTTTCCAGTCAACTTACCCTACCGAAAGATCTCGTTAAAGGCCCGCGCCTGGCGTTTTATCTGGGCTCAAGCCTTGGCAATTTCTCGCCAGAGCAAGCAATAGGTTTTCTCATCCAGATTCGAAAGCAGCTGCGAGGCGGCAGTCTGCTGGTTGGTTTGGATATGGTGAAGGAGGCGAGGGTGCTCAATGCCGCTTACAACGATAGCTTAGGTATTACCGCAGCTTTTAACAGAAATATTCTACTAAATGTCAACCGACTGATCAGCGCCGATTTCTCGATTCACGACTTCGAGCACAAGGCATTTTTCAATCCTGCAGAGAGCCGAATTGAGATGCACCTGCAGGCCGTGCGTAATCTCTGCGTTCAATGGCCCTCGGGCAGACTCGTGCTCAGGACTGGGGATCGTATACATACCGAGAACTCTTACAAGTATACCCTTAAATCCCTAAACGGCCTTCTCTGTAAAGCAGGCTTCACGCAGATTCGTGTCTGGACAGATTCCGACAATTATTTTGCACTAGCCTGGGCACGTTAGTTCAGAGCGATAGTCTCGTAAAGGTTTCACTCGATCCTCCGATTCCGTGGGGTTTTCTGTCAGAACTCTGATGTTATTGGCGTTGACTAGTACAATCGAGGCTTCTTGCTTCATAACATTTTTAGAACCGATTAAATCCTTCATCATGCGCATTGGGCTTCTCTTTGATATTGACTATGATGCAGTCGCCCACCGACAGATCGAGAACGCCGGCATAGAGTTTGATCGGGCCGGCTTCGATCTCTTTCGCTACCCCAGCAAATTTGGGATGATGAGTTTTGATTTCAGTCGATTTGCTGGGCAGCAGGCCAAACGTGCACGCAAGTTGCGTTGGCAGGGGGTACTCTCCCACAACGAGCTCTATGGCGCTCTATCGGCTGCACTAACCGCAGAAATCATTGGCCTGCCCGGAACGACGCCCGAATCGGTTCTGGCCTGCCAGCACAAACTCTATGCTCGGCGCGTGTTGGAAAAAATATGCCCAGCGGAAAATCTGTACCATCAAACACTTTGCTGGCATCAGGGCCAACCCGTACTTGAAGGCCTCATCTATCCCTGTTATGTCAAACCGATTCGGGCCACCTTCTCCGTACTGGCCCGACGCATCGACAACTCAGAGGAACTTCGTCGCTACATGGATTTTTCTTGGCGCGAACGCTGGATCATGAAGCAGTTAATCAATCCCTTCGATCGCATAATTCGGGAACGGCTACCACACGCAGGTAGCGCGCATCAGCTGATAATTGAAGAACCTCTGAACGGCCCACAATACAATCTAGACGGCTTTGTTGATCATCGTGGGCTTCATGTGCTGGGGGTGGTGGATGCTGTAATGCATCCGGGCACCCAAGCCTTTCAACGTTGGGAACTACCGAGCCATCTGCCCACGTCGGTGGTAAGGCGTGCAGCCGATGTTGCAAAATCTTTTCTTGCAGAAGTGGGGTTCACCCATGGTTTTTTTAGTCTCGAATTCTTTTACGATAAGATAACGAATCGCCTAAGCGTTATCGAATTTAATCCACGCCTGTCATCCCAATTCAGCGATCTTTATCAGAGGGTCTACGGCCTTAATCCGCATGCGATGGCCATGGCACTGGCAACAGGCCGGGATCCCCTACAGGTACCGCGTACCGAACCCACCGCACGCATCGCAGCCAGTCTAGTTTGGCGCACTTTTTCAGAGCATGAGGTTCCGCCTGCGCCCAGCTCGCTCGCACGCCAGTCCTTTGCGCAGGCGTTACCCGACGCGCGTCTGTTCGTATTTACAAAATCAGGTCACGCGCTTAAACGCGAATTGAAGTGGCTAGGGAGTCATCGTTATGGCGTGGTAAATCTGGGCGGGCAAGACGCCGATGATATCGAGGCCCAGTCGGCCCTCGCCTCAACCCTCTTGGGCTGGCCTAATGCGCCTTATGCTTTGGCACCACTGACGCAGGAAGCGTCCGATGCGGTCTGGGCAGCCTGTTAAAGGATATCCAGGCGCAGCCCACTGCGGCGGCATACGGTAAGGCCTGCATCATCAATACGACAATCCACATCCAGAGTGCATCCAAGCCCGCAGCTGCGACCGCCGGACGACTGAGCAGCAGTGCAAATGCGCAGGCCATCAGGCCCATTAATAATAAAAGCTCTTCTCGTACTGCTTGCAGTTGCGGCATAACGGATTCAAATCTGGTCGAAAAAGACCGCACCGATTTTGAATCCTCTGCCGAATGAACCCCGCAGACCACCATGCGTTTACGCGTAATTTCAAAGATAGCCCTTTGTCCCAAAAGGCCTGCAAAAACACCGCGGGCGATCACATGTGATAAGCCCATACCCGCGAGCGCTGCGCCCACCGTATCGACCCCACCACAACGCACATGCCGCGAATACAGCAAAGGGCCCAAAAGCAGCCGGCTCGAAAAAAAGATCGTCAAAGGAAAGATAAATAATGCAATCGGAAAACCAAATACGTCCGGTGCAATCAGAATAGCTAAGGTCCAGCCGATCGCCGCAAAGGTAAAGAGTAAATGCAAGGCGTCCCCTAACCAGGGAAGCCAACCCGCTAGAAAATGGTATCGCTGGCCCCAAGTCAATAGCGAGCGCCCTATCAAGGCGCGCCAATGAGTACGCAGAATCTGCACCGCGCCTTGCGCCCAACGCCGACGCTGACGCCGATAGGCGGAAAAGTCTGCCGGCACGAGTCCAACCCCCAGTACTTGATCGACATAAACAGCACGAAAACCTAGCTTTAGAATCCGCAGCCCCAATTCCGTATCTTCGCAGATACAACGGATATTCCAACCGCCCAAATCGCGCATCACTTCAGCGCGAATCACGGTCATGGTGCCATGCTGCACAATTGCATTTCGCTCATGTCGGTGATGCATACCGACACGGAAGAATCCCTCATACTCCCAGTTCATCATGCGGGAGAGCACTGACGATGAAAAATCACGATGAGCCTGCGGTGCCTGCACCAGACCCACATCGGGTTGCGAGAAATAACCGCTAATTTCAGAGAACCAATCAGGCCTGACCAAATAATCTGCGTCAAGCAACGCGATCCACTCTGCACGCGGATCTGTCTGCGCTAAGGCAACATTTAAAGCACCCGCTTTAAACCCTGGCCATTGCGGCAGATGAATAAATCGCAGCCGGGGTGAGGACGTTTCCGTTGAACCAACGTCCGATAAAGACGCATTGATATTCTGAATAAAGTCCCTAACCGGCTGCCAGAGTGCGGGGTCCCGCGTATTGTTATCCACTACCAGGATCTCATAGGCCGGCCAATCCAGCTTCAGGAGACTTTCGATAGTTAGAATCACCATGGCTGGTGGTTCATTACTGCAGGCCAGATGAATACTTATCAAGGGCTTGTGCGCATCTGTCAGCAACGATTTTGGTGGCGTGCGCTTGCTTAGACTTCCAGGCCAATAGAGCTCAGAAAACTCAAACGCCTGTGTCAGCAGGATCGCGGCCATAATCACTAAAGCGGGAATCATGCCAAGCCAGACCACAGTCTCTACCAAGCTCAGATAATTAACCAGTGGCAGTGTTAACAACAGCACGGCGCAGGATGCTACTGCCTGAGTCGTCACGGAGAATGCGATTCGGCCAGCCAGACGCATTCGGCGAAAAACGAAAAGGAAAGGCAATACCGCCATCAGCCCCAGCACCGAAGAGACCATTGCCTTTTTTTTCCAATAGGGATCGTCTCCAATCGGACCCTCGAACAAAAACTTCTGTTGGCGGGCAGCATCCCACAGACCCCAATGCGCGCCCACCACACCTTCGGTCGCGACCTTCCAAGGCTGATCGATCGCTTCCATCAGAAAGTAATCCAGATTCATATGCCGGGCCCGAGATAAAAACTCTCGAATAAAGAAGGCCTGTGCGCCAGGTGTTGCCTTTGCGTCACCCAGACTGTAACCGCCAGAAGGCCAGCCAATCTCGCCAATCACAATGGGTTTGCGCGGAAATCGCGCGCGCACCTGTTCTAATCGATGCAAGGCCTCATCGACTGCAGCAGTGACCGGCACCTTTTCCCAATAAGGCAATAAGTGCACGGTGATAAAATCCACATGGTTCACAAGTTCGGGCTGGGCAAGCCAGACATGCCAAGGCTCCGCCGTCGAGACCGGTACATCCACTTTCGCGCGCACCTGATCCAGATAACTGTAGAGCTTCTTGGCGCTAATCTTCTGATGGAGCTGGGTCTCATTGCCAATCACTAGGCGCTCAATTGACTCATGGCGCCGTGAAGTCTTGATTGCTGCAGAGATCTCGCGCTGATTATTCGCCCACCGTTCATCAATCCAGGCCCCTAGCGTGATCTTCAGACCCAGATGGATTGCGGCCTGCGGCAGGTCAGGAAACTCAATGGCACTGTAAGTTCGTAGGCGCTGTGTGTACTGCGCAAGCAATTCCAGATCGCTGATAAGTGCATCTTGCTTTGGAAACCGCTGCGCAAGCGGGCTATCCCAGCGTTGAAACGCGTTGTAGGCCAGACCCTGAACGCGCACCGATACATCGGGTGCGAGATGGGATGGATTAAAAAAACGCCAGACGGAAAAATTCAATGTAACAATCAGGGCTGCGATCGCCCAGGTGGCGATGGGCCGCTGCCAGAAGACCGCCCCCTTCGAAAAAGACTCAGTCATTTCTCACCGCAACCATCACGTGTCCCAGTTAATTGAAATTATGAAGAATCGTCAGTCCAGCGCAGGCGCGTACATCGCTCGGATGCTGTTGATACTGACTCTGTTGGGCCTGCTGATCTGGCTGCTGGATCGCATCACCCCCACCCAGGTCGTCGCTGCGACCCAAACCCGTCTTGCATGTGTATCTTACGCGCCTTTTCGCGACTCTTCCCACTCGCCCTTTGATCCAAAACTCATCATCAGCAGAGAATCGATTCGCAGCGATATGCAACAACTTGCGAAAATCACTGACTGTGTTCGAACCTATGGCCTGGATCATGGTTTGGATGCCGTACCCGATGTTGCGCGCGAGCTGGGCATGCGTGTCATTCTGGGTGCCTGGATTAGTCGTGATCCTGTTGCCAATCAGATACAGATTGAGAAGGCAATCGATCTTTCTCGCAGCCATGCGGACGTGATTACGCTGATGGTGATTGGCAACGAGGTTCTCTTGCGCCAGGAACTGTCGGCAGCGCAACTGGCCAATCTTCTGAGCGAGGTTAAACAAAAATCTTTGGTTCCGATCACGTACGCGGATGTCTGGGAATTCTGGTTACGCCATGCACCAATTCTTCAGGCGCATGTCGATATAGTTGCAGTCCATATTCTGCCCTATTGGGAAGATGACCCCGTGCACATCAAAGATGCGGTCGCCCATGTTCATCAGATTTATTCTAAGATGGAGGCGCAATTGGGTCCAATGCCCGTGCTCGTTGCGGAGACCGGCTGGCCTGCGGCCGGTCGCCCCCGCGGCCCTGCTGTGCCCAGCACCGTCAACCAGAACCGATTCGTTCGCGACCTACTCAGCGCGCCCTACCCGGGCCGGGTGCAAAGCCATTGGGCCTTCCCATCGCTTATATCGGGCGCAGAAGGAAAGATTTCGCTGCCCTTTAATCTCATTGAAGGCTTCGATCAGCCTTGGAAACGGCGCCTGGAAGGCGCGATGGGAGGTGCCTGGGGCTTTTTTTCTTCAGAGAGGACGCAGCGCATCCAGTTCGAAGGCTCGGTGGTGGAAGACTTATCGGCAGGGTGGGCGCTTGCTTGTGGCTTGATATTCGGATGCATTCCTCTGGTGGTATCGGGCTTGCGGCGTCGTAAATTGGGTGTAATGACAGCAGGAGATGGCCTATCCGATACCGCATCTGGTGCTGCAATTGGTGCGGTAACTCATAGCGTAGCGATAATGGCCTGGAGCCTGATCGGAATGCTGCTGGTGCTGCAGTTACAGGCTTTATTGTTGTGGAATCAAACCCTTGGTGAATGGGCGAGCGCTGGCGCGATTATGGCCTTGGGCCTTGGGCTTAGCCTAACCGCCGCGCTTGGGCTGCAGACTCGATCAGAATTTATTCATCACTCTGCACTCTTTTCTGTACTGCATTTCGCATGGCTCTGCGTGCTGCTAGAAATGGTACTGGCACTTCTGATTGATGGCCGCTATCGCCCACTGCCCTGGGCCACAGTGCTAGGCCCCGCGGTGCTGCTCTTAGGTCTTTCGCTCATGAGCGATCCTCTACCGCGTTCACAAAGATATCTTAGCGCCGGTCTGGCGTCATGCACGCCGCTGATCATGGTTGTGGAAGGGCCACATAACATCCAAGCCTGGCTGCTCACCGCACTGCTGCTGCTCACCGCGACGGCCGGTCTAGTTCCCAAACGCTTTCAACACCACCTGGGTTAAATCATGCATACCCCCGCGCACGGTGCGATCCGGTGATAAGCCCTTTTCAAATCCCTGTGCCTCAAAGCGCGCCAAAATGGCACGATCCTTTGTAATGACAGAGACCGGTACATGCCAGGGCTGGCCATCGCCCATCACATTGGCAGAAGGCTGATGATCTCCAATCAGAATGATGACGGTGTCTCGGGGTTCAGGCTGCGCGAGATACCCAGTGAGCCAGTCAAAAGTGTAATTAATCGCACGCAGATAATCTTCCGCCATATTTAACCAGTTCACCTTTTCAGCCCGTACCCGATTCATCTCCTGCGTACCAAAGGGCTGGTCACTCAAAATCTTCTGCCAATCCGGCTGATACGGCGGTACAGGGCTAAAGGGGAAGTGGGAGCTAATGGTGGGGAAAAATAAAAAGCGCGGCGGTTGATTCTCGCGCCGCGGATACATCTGCTCAAAACGCGCGATCGCAAACTGATCGGGAATATGCCAAAACCCGATGGATGGGCCGCGGTAATTTAATGCCGGACCATCCAGATAAACATCAAAGTTATAGTAGGCTTTTTCCGGCCAAGCCCAAGACACAGCATGATAAAGACCAAAAGTCTGATAACCCGCCTTGCGAAAAAGGCTGATTAGCGTGGGCCTATCGGTGGTGAGTAAAAGATCGTGGCGCCGCGGATCGGATAAATCTACGCCGGCAAGCAATGACATATGTGCCAAATCCGATGCACCCCCAATCGTGGGGGACGAGAAAAATGCAGAGACCACATGTCGTTGTGTCTTCTGGATGGATTGCAGTAACGCTGCACGGCCCCGATCGGTGCGGGCCTTAGCCTCGGAGTTGTCATATAAAACAGCCCCAAAAGATTCTAGAAAAATTATATAAACATCCTTACTCTGCAGTGCGGATAGCGACTTCGCATCTTGAAGTGCATCTTCAATCACCGTCTGGGCGGGGAGCGCGCGGTCAAGATCCTTAGAAGAATAGGCCTGCCATAGAAAAACCAGCTGATTCCAATAAACGGGCACAACTGGTTTAGAAACATACGGCCAGGTGGCGCGCACACCAGCGTAATTGGCGGAGACCAGCAGAACTGCTGCTGCAGTCAGCACCCAGACCGATCGGCGGACCGCTGCGAACGGTAAGGCATGGGCCACCACCATAGCCATGGTCCCGCGAATCAAACGAAATAAGCCCCAGAGGGAAAGCGCGATTATCACGCCCACCAGCGTGCTCAACCACCAGGGACTCTCTGCCGCAGTCACCCACATAAAACGCGGTATCTGCGGGATATCCCAGTAGAGATTGACCGCCCGACCGAAAAGACTCGGTGCGGTGACATCCAGATAACGGCCCAACACCAATATCAGATAAAACACCGCCATTAAATTGAGTGTTATTGTGCTGATGGATCTGCGAGCTGCAAAGACGATCAGAACCAGGGACCACCAGAGAATAAATTCGGGGGCGATCCTGGCGTCAGGCAAAACGGCCGGCGTGGGCCACCAGGTGCTAAAACTCAGCAGCCCGTTCAAAAGAAACAGGGCAACAAGCGCCTTGATCCCGTTGATCATTTCGCCAGGCGACCCCAGGCGATATAGCCCATACCCCACTGGGTGGAAGACATTTGCCAGCCGGACATGCGCGGCGCGATTTTATCCCATGGCGTGCTCAGTTCACCCGGAGCCCCGTTATATCCAACGTTCTTGAAATAGACCCAGAGATTGAATGGCGCCATCCACCACGGAAAATATTTAATACCCGCAATTGCAATACGCGCGCCAGGTTTTGCACACCTTAGAAGCGCATCGAGGGCAGATGACGATCTTAAAATATCATGGGTGTAGTGAAATAGGAATGCATCGATCGGTGTATCTAGACTTAATTCTTGTGCAGCGGTCTCATATAACATCACATTGCGCCAGCCCGCCGCCTGAACTTTCTGGTATGCCTGCGCCATCATCTGCGGGCTCTGCTCCACACCTGAAACCAGGCCCATATCTCCCACTGCACGGCGCAGCAGTGCCAAACTCAAGCCCGTGCCACAACCCACATCCAGAACGTGTTGACCGGAAAACAGTTGCAGCTTATCGATTGTGGCCAATCTAATCGGCCAAGTAGGGCCGCAGGTGGCGTCATAGGCCGCCGCTCGGCGCCTGTACTTCTGGATAGATCGCGCTTGGATCTGAGCATCCAGGCCAGATTTGGGTTCAGTAAACATAAGCGGATATTAACTGCTCCGGCCGAGAATTCGGACTCCTCGCTTTCTAAATCAGCAACTCCTCGGACAGCTTACTCTAGAACCCTAATTTGCCGATCTCGGCTATCTTTGCGAGGCAAAAAGTTCGGTCCAAGCCAATCCCTGAATCGCCACCATCATCAAACATTACGAAGCTGGATTGCCGATTGTGTTGTACCCATGCGTTCGGCCACCTCTTCTTGCGTAAGACCCGCTTTGACCCGAGCAGCAATTAGTGTCTTCGCGATTGTGAACTCAGGTGTCATTGCATCGTAGGCTTTCTTTACTTTCGTATCGGAAAGCCACTGGTTCTTCAGTTTTTTAACAATACTCATTTCCCCAACTCCTTCGCTCTATCAAGTGCAGTTTCAATTGCGACGCGCGGCGTCTATTACCAGAGATTCTCTACAAAGAATTGTACGTACGTGCGGGAGCCCAACCTCGAGGGGGCCAAATGTCTCCAGCAGTTCGCATATGTGTAGAAACCGGGCCTTAAGAGAAGGCTCTAGCTGTTCCAGCTCCGCATCGACTCGAGCATCTAACGTTTCTACGCGCCACTTCATGTGATCTTGATATAGCAATTTTGCTATAAATGTCGAGATCCGGTAAATCGAAGCTGTGACGGTGACTCCGGTGCACGTGCCAAACCCGCATTACACGTTTTATTACACGGTGGGGTTTGACCCGCGTAAACTATTGATTTTGCTGGCGAAAATTGGAGCGATTTTCATCATAATCCGCAGGTCCGGGGTTCGAAACGAGCCGCAGGCGAGTTCAGTGCAGGCTAACTTTGCGCAGCAGAGTTACGCCGGAGCCAATCCCTGGATCTCGGCCTTCAGCCGCGCCTTCATCGACGAAACCGCTACACAAGACGCACAACAATTTAATGCTGGGCATCGCTCTTTCGTTTGAATGCGTGCGTTCTCTCAGAAAGGCTGTCCATATAAGCAAAAAGTACGGGATCGCCGCTCGCGCTTGGTGTTCATCACACAAGATGTGGACCGAGAAGCAATCGAAAAAACCTTTCGGGCTTTTCACCAGGTGCTCCCGCAGGCAAGAGAGTCTGT
>Ga0194118_10006605_pt1 | contig 11475 bp, 13 predicted proteins | sample TA2MahsurfametaG_2_FD_148662 | JGI IMG/M metagenome (GOLD analysis project Ga0194118, IMG submission 148662) | Freshwater microbial communities from Lake Tanganyika, Tanzania - TA2015013 Mahale N5 surface | ecosystem: Environmental > Aquatic > Freshwater > Lake | place: Tanzania: Lake...
GGCGGGATTAATAGTTTCCGAAGTGATTGGAGTACCCCCAACAGAAACAATACGATCCTCTAAGATTTCACCATTAATCGGATATTGCTTGGGAATTGGTCCCACTGGTTTAATGAACAGTGGTGCAGGCAATGGATTGACAGCACTCCAGGCCCCGGTCAATTGGACGTACCAATAATCGGCGTCTTCTGTAACGGAAGCAATGGACGCCGGTGTACCTGTACTATCGCGCACATTGTCAAATCGAAGGCTTCCGGCCACGCGTGTCCCTACCCAATGCATCCCTAACTCTTTATTACTTGTTGGAAAACCTTGGAAAATACCCGGAATTTTTGGTGCATTAGATCCGGGGGGAATTACGGTTCCAGGTGGCAACGGAATTGAATAATCAAAAGGATATGTGTACGTTTCAACAACTCCAATGGTGTTGCAATATAACTCAAAGCCGCGCCGCCAACGAGACCAGGCAGATTCACGATTGGTCGCATAAATTGAATCAGGAACAGAACCCTTGGAAAATTCTGTCCTAATTGGTGTTACATTTTTAGGTTCAAAAAAATCTGTACGTGCAAAACTCCCGAAGGAAGTTCCGTTTACTTTAGCCATGACTAGAAGAAGCCGCCTTGCGCGGTCACGTGAACGCCAGGAGTGTAACCAGAAATATTGGGGCCATCTGGAAAAACGCCGACGTAAATGCGATCGCCACGCTCCAGGAGAATCCCTTTGTTCCGCAAAGGAGCCGTAGCACCAAGACCATTGGTGTTACCAGCCTGGGCCACGGGAGTCGCCAGTTGTGGCATCAGATCTGAACAGTCAACCACACCGCTGTCAGCGGGGATCGTCTTGGCAAACAACAAGCGGTAATCACCAGAAGCCGGGATCGGAGTCGTGGTGCCACGCGTTTGATAGAAAGTGATAGTCACCGCAGGACGATACCCATAGGCCACGCCGTTATAGGTAAAGCCGCTGGTGGTGCCACCGGAATACAGCAGAGAAGTATTAATACCAGTCAAGGTGGTGGCACCGGTGTAGGTGTAATAACCAAGGCCGCTGGCAGCAGCGGTCGAAGTTAAACCGGTGGCAGTGAGGTGAACGATCTGCCCGCTAATCAACGAAATGACAGTGCCAGATGTTGCGGCACTCACGACGTAATCAGCGGCACGATAAAAATCGTTTCGGCTTAAAAGAATTGAATCAACAATGCCACCATTATTGTTGTCTTCACTGAGAGCTGCATCCATGTCTACCAGGATGGACGGAGCTTGTCCCCCTTGAACAAACAACGTATTGGCAGTTGCGCTACCAACAGTCTGCGTGGTGACACGCACGGAGTCAAATAAAGGCCGGTCAACCAAGAGCGGCTGCTTATTTGTGGCAGTACTCGACACTTCTAATTCTGCAGCTTTTTGTTAATTATAGCGTTACTGACTGCCACTCAATGCCATGAACTGTTTGAGTCGCTCAGGAAAATACATCTTCTGCATGATGGCAGCTTGAGGATTCGCCTGAAGAGTTAGGAACTTTTGAAAGAAACTTCCATTATCATCTGAAGACTCAAATAAAACAGGACCCCTAACGTCACTGGGAAGAATGTTTGGATATTGATCCAGGTAATCTGCAAATTTTGACATTAGGGTAACCCAATTAAGCTGGAAGGATTAACAACGGCCGGGATTAAAGACTTAATCAACGAAGACTTGATAGCGTTAAGTAAACCTTGTGACTTTGCATTGACTTCATTAAGTTCTGGTTTTTCTCCAAGTCCCAGAGCAGAAGAGAGAATGTCTTCTACAGAACGTTGCTGTACTGGTGCAGAAGCCGTTGAACTTGCTGCGCCACGCTGACGACCCTGTTCAAAAAACTGTTGAATTTCTTGCGCTTTTTTAACAGGTTGTCCGTAGTAACTACTGCCTGTTGCCGTAGGAAATGAAGCCCATTCTGGAGCTAAAGCAGCTTGAATCTCTGGCGTTAATGTGTTGGCCTTGGTAATAGCAGACAATCCCCCCAATGGGAGCAGGCGATCTCTTGCGAGTTTAAGCATGCCAATATCTTGGGATTGCGGACCAAAATCCGAAAGCCCCAGGCTTTGCTGGACATTTTGCCAAGTTCCTGGCATAAATTGATAAGCGCCTGCAGCAGCGCTTGCGAGCCCACTGGAAGAACGGATAACTTTATCAGGATGTTTAGAGAAGTCTTTAAAGCGACCCCCACCGAACATCACGTTGTATCCCGGTTTCCCACCAAGGATCGTTCCTTCCGCACCAGAAACGGCTTGCTTTAACCCCTCGTATAACCCGGGGTTTTGTTTAGCCCATTGTTCAAGAACTTGCCGTTCCGTAGCCATTGGAGTTTTCTCCTTATTCTCCTACCCAATTTGACTCTGCCTTGAGACCAGGGATAAACACGGCTTGAAGAGAAGCAACAATGCTTAAAGAGGCGGCAAGACGTTTGACAAAATTAAGGCAGAGAATCATTGGATTAAAGCAACAACGCTGGCCCCCGTAGATCAAAGATCAAGTGTCCAGCTGGTGGGCTTACATGCAAGTGCAATGCCAAACTTTAGTTTAACAAGTGTTATTTCAAACCTTTTTCAAAAGCTTGCTTAAGCAGGGCCTGTTGCATCTGCGTCAAGTCAGGTTTAAACAGCTGCAAAGGATTGGAATAACCCATTTGAATTGCTTCTGCGACACCTGGTTTAAAGTCTGCAAACTTTTCAACAACACCAACTTGCTTAAGGTTTTCAGGAATGGTAATGCCAGAGATAGGCGTCTCTAAGTTAAATGCGCCCGCCACTGGTTCGGTGGGGAAGCTCACCTTATCAACAAACTGCATGTCGCCAGCGCTCTTGACCAAAGAACCAAGCGGACTTTGGGACATAAAAGCGGATGTCGCTTCAGTGTAACCAAGCTGACCCGGCTTAAGTTTTTGGGCAAGCTGTGGGTTAGTCGTTGCCCAGATCTGCAGCCCAAGCTTCTCTTTTTCTTCAGGAGTTTTGGCAGTGTTATATGCCTTGGTTAAATCAGCAACCTGATATTGCTTTGCTAATTGATCTTGTGCCGCCAGCTGTGTAGCTCGATTTTTTTCTTCTAGATAAGCCCGTTCAGTTGCTGGAGAAACAGATGCAAAAGTATCTGCTGCTTGCTGCCCGGGGAAACCTGCGCCAGGACGAAATGCTTCTGCTGCAGCACCTGCCGCCAACTCAGTCTGCTTGTACTTAGAATCAAGGCCTGGCATTGGCGGGCGGATTACTACTGGAGCGGCAGAAGCTCCACGCCGACCCCCCATTCCTCCTCCTCCCGGAACATAGGAAGCATTGCCATCTACATTTCCAAAAAGCAAACGAGAAAAGCTGGAAAGATCCGCAACAGTAGGATTCGATCCGGTTCTTTTACCTTGCGCCATAACTACCTCCAAACCTCATGTAAATAAATACGAGAACCCACTGCAGTGTCAGCAGGACCAGGTAAAGACTGAATAAATTCCGCACCTGATCGTTCATAGCGGTAACGTGCCTGGAACGGATCCTTGTAGTTTGGAACATAAAGAATGTTGGCAAGACGATTTGTTTCGTAGAGATAAATCTCGTCCCAAACCTTTAACGCCTCTTTTGCATTGCTAGAGCGAATCGTACGATCCACGTCACCAGCGATGCTTTCCAACCGGGTGGAAGGAGCAGTTGCAACTTCTGTTTTCTTTTCAGCAGTATCACAACGACCGATCTGAATGGTGATCTTGTCGTAGAAATAGGAATCCGGAATGGTATTCAGGGCTTCTTCCAAACGAGCGTAATCACCCGCTGGCACAGAAACAGTGAAATATCCCAGGTGATACCTGACTCTGCTTTTATCGAAGTCAGAGAGCTGCACTTCTATTCTCCTTATCGTTTAATTATAAAAGCAAGTAATCAACCAAAAAGACCACCAAAGTAATCTGTAGAGCCAGCTTTTAAGCCAGCCATATAAGGATCTTGGGTGGTGTAAGAAGATAAGAAAGACGAAGGGTTAAGCGCTTGCGTTAATAAGCTGCCCACTAATTGCTCTTTGATTTCATCTTCAATTGTTTTTTCTTTTTTACCAGCGCCTTGCATTTTTGCGCCATAAAGAAAGGCCTTGAGAATGTCCTCTGTCCTAGAAGATGTATCACCTGTGGGCAGAGCTGTCGTGTTCGCGGCAACCTCCGCTGTTTTACCAGGGGTCGTGTGAAGCAGTTGAATATCGTACGGATTGCCCTGTGAATCTGTCGTGCTGATAGTTCCCAAACCTTGTCCTGGCTTATATGAACCAGACCCTTTATATTTGATGGCTGTTCCTGCTGGTGCGGCAATATCAATGCCTTGATGAAATGTACTTGCACCTGGTGTGGGCGCTTTGCGTTGGCCAAATTCACTTGTTACAGGAAAATTAAATTGCCAGTTACCGCCCTTCTGCTCAACTACTGGTGTGTCCCCCAGCATTAAATTCTGCAAAAGAAATTTTGCACTTCGTGGATTTATCGGTTTACCTTTGTTTGGTCCAAACTGAGGAATGACCCTGGGGTCGAGGTGTGGCCCCGTTGTTGCGAAAATATCCTTGCTTGGATCAACAATAAAACCCGCAGGAATAAGACCGGCCATATCATCTATTTTTTCTTATTCTAAAATAAAAACCCCTGGTTTCTCAGGGGCTTAGCGGAGATGAAAATTAGACGCGGATTAAATTAGCGGCCAATACAGCCTCCCAGTCAACCCTTTTGATTTGCTTCAGTTGTTCGAGATTGTTGAATCTTTCACCCGACAAAGACATCTGGAGATCTTTAATCTCACGTGCTGTTTTTAAGCCAATGCCCTTGATATGATCCGCGATCATCTGGGCAGTCGCTGAATTAATATTCAGGCGATTATCAGGTGGGAAGGCTCGGGGCTCTTCTTTGGCTGCTTTGTCTTTTACCTGAAGAGTTTTGACTGTTTTGGTCGCAGCTTCGTCAGGTTCAATTTCGTTTTTGTAAGCGGTGAAAAGACGGCCGTCCTGGTCCTCAAGCATGAACCAATCACCGTTATCCCACTCGCTTACAACCTTGACTCGAGCGCCAGTTTTTTTGTGCTGGTAGAGCATAGGGACCAGAAAAAATATCTGGTCCCAGTTTAACTCAATTAGCTAACTGTGCGACCAAGCAGGTAGCCATCGATATCTTCGTAGCCAGGAGCTTCATCAGGCTGCAAGTAGCACACTTCAACCACAAAGTAGCCGCTCTTGCCAGCAGAAGAGTCGCCGCTGGAAATGTACCAACCACCAGAAGTAGAGGTGTCGGTTTGCAAGCCGCGGGCAAGCACTTTATAAGTGGCAGCGCTAGTGATTTGCTTGTACACATTACTCACGGTCACACCAGCGGCGCCGGTGGCGGTGAGGAAGGGTTGAGTGCTGTAAGCAGCGGCGCCGGCAGCGAAGAAGATTTCGCCAGCTTGGCCGCCAGAGGTGGTAGAAGTCAGGTTGGCCTGAGCCACAGCTTCACCCACAGTGCCAGTAGAGGTCAGACCGGTGGCAAAGGTGATCACGTTGCCGGTGGCAGCGTAGATACCAGAAGCCACGCGACCGTCACCCCAACCGGAAGCCACGGAAATGGTGGCGCGGTAAACGTAAGCAGGCAGGGTGCTGTCGCCAGAAATCACCATACCGGTGATGTCAGGACGAGTGTCGTCCTGGCGATAGGGAGAAGGAACGATCACGTTGCCAGAAGCAACGGCGCCCACACCCGAAGTGGCGGTAACAGCCACATAACCACGCTGTTGGAAATAACGGTAACCAGGGACGGCCAGCACCGAAGTGGGGCCGCCCTTGGAGGCGTTATTGGTACCGTCATCGTTGGTATCAATATTCTTGTACCAACCGTTAAGAGGCTCTGCCCAGTTACCCGGGAAGATTTTTTTAGATGACAAATAGGTCATTTATCTCTCCTGTTGTTTTTATGTTATAGATCAGACAGTACCGTCATCAGACAGATAGCTAAACGCAGTAGTCACGAAGTCCTTATTAAGGATTTCAAAGCCAGCATACAGTTGCCAAATTAGAATGATGAAGCGGCTGAAGTCGTCGTTGTTGTTGATCAAGACCTGAGCATTCGGGCCGCCGATACCAACGCCAATAGCCTGAGGACCAAAGAAGTAACCTTGGGCAACTTCTTGAGAAGCGTAGGTACCGCCAGTGCCAGCGAAGGAGGTGGTGACGTTCTTGGTCGGGAAGTTGGTCGACTCGAAGAACTTCACACCTTCAAATTGCACACCAGTCGGCATCACGGGTTCACCAGCCAGGAAGTAGGCCTGACCAGCTTGGGGACCCATGTAGAAGCTGGCGTTGTTAGGCATCATGGGGTTACCCATGTACATGCCTTGACCAGGGTTACCGGCGTAACGGGCAATCTCACGGAAGTCAGAATCACGACGCAGGTGCATCATGAAAGTAGGATCGCAAATGCAGCGATACAGACCATCAGCGAAGGTCGGCACGTTGCGCTTACGCAGATCCTTCACCACGGTCAGCAGGTCGGTACGCACCGAGAACTGCTGGACATCGGCGGTGAACTCAGCGGAACTGTAGGTGATTTGACCAGAAGCATTCTTGGTCTTGCCACCAGGGAAGAAGTAACCACCTTGGGTGCTGGAAGCGGCGCCATTGGCTTCAGCTTTGGACAGTTCGTCAATGAAGACGCGGTCACGCCACCGGCGATAGTCGTCGAGCAGGGTCAGCGAACCAATGCTCTGGTGGAACATATTCAGGTTGCCGGTATCCAGCAGCAGACGCTGGGCGGTAACCAGTGTTTCACGAGCAATCTTGAAGGTGCTGGGCTGGGTCGGGTCGCCCGGATCCGCAGGACCAGTGTATTCCTTCAGCACAACAAGCACCTTCTCTTTGGTGATGTTGCGGCTGTTTGCAGTACCGATGGTTTGGTCAGCAATGCGCTCACGGCTGTCCTTGGTACCAGGGGTACCCCAGAACTTATAGCGGTCTAACTGAACAGTTTGACCGGGCTGACGGGTAAAGTCGTGGACGACCACGGGCTCAACCGCCATTTCCGCAATGTAAGCAGGGTGAGGACGATAGAGTTCCGCACCGAGAATCTTTGGAAAGTCGTTATCAATGAACACTTTGTTTTATCCTCCAGTGTCGCAGGAAGTGTGTTTATCGGGTGAAAGATTTAGACATATTTATGTCTTATCTAACACAAATTTTAGCAGTCAGTAATTTAATGAGTTGCTCAATTAAATTACCGACGCACTAATCATTCCATTACAAACAGTTTGCTTGCAACGGCTTGGGGTTGAGCCTGGTTCAGAAGGCGCCAGGCGTTCTGGGGGTCACGAGACATTTGCTCGCTGAAGCCACCCCAGAAATCGCCTTGCGCTTGAGGAGCAGCGGCGGTCGGGGGAGCAGGCATCTGGCCCAGTTGAGCCATAACGTTATTCACGGGAGCAGTGGGATAACCACGGGTCTCCAGTTGTGCTTCGTTTTCGTACACAGGGTAGGGACCTTCGGGGCCGAAGAACTTCAATGTGTAGTCGCTAAGCACATCGGGGTTGGTAAGAATTTCGTTGTAAGCCAGGTTTTCCTGGTGCTCATTAACAGCGAAATCGGCGTAGCCGGTAATCAGATTAGCGGCGCGGTTTCCCCACGCGACGGCGCTGTCCACCAGCCCTTCCAGTTGAAGAGCGTAGTTGTTCAGCAGAGCCGGTGTTTCGATCCCGAACGCGTCCATCACCTGACGGCTGTCCTGGCTCATTCCCACCAGATCCGCGATTTGCTCCAAGGAGGGACTCGAAGAGGTTTGGGAATAGTTGGGCGAGAATGCCTGGCTGGGCGACCATGTCAGCGGAGCCGATTGAAACGTACCCTGGTTGCTGGGCTGCCCGTAGTTCGCCGGGGTAAACGCTGTCGGCGCTGGCGATTGTTGACCCGGGAACGGGGATTGGACTGGAGCGCTCAGCAGGTTCACCACCTTGTTGAACGCCGATTCCCAGGGATTGTTCGCCGGGGAGTCCGCCACCGGTTGGGATTGGGGGGCGTATTGAATAGGGGCTGATTGGTAGCTGGGGGCTGCCTGAGGTACCGCTTGGGGGTAGCTCATACCCACTTGATACGGAGCCGGTGCTTGCGCCACCTGCGGAGCTGCCGCCACGTAATTGCTCGGGGCGACTGCCACTGGTGCTTGGCTCGTCTGTGGGATCGATTGGACGGTAGCGTCCTGCATAACTCATCTCCTTTTGTAATGCTTCTAAAGTGCGATACAGATATGGGGTCAAATCCAATCGCGGATCCGCAGCCATCGGTAAATCCGGTGATTGCGGGTGGGGGGTCTGCATCATTCCACCCACTAGGCGAGCAAATTGAGAATATGCATTCTGCAATTCGCCTACCATCCTGAACGGGAACCCCGATAGCATCGCGGCCCGCTCCTCATCCGTTTTTGACGGGAAGAGGTATTTCAGTGCTTCAATGCTATCAACACCTAATTCTTGCAGATTTCGAACAACAATGGAGTTGTTCAAGATATCTTGAGTGGAATCTTCGTAAACAGGTCCAAGCCAGCGCCACTGGATAGTTACATCTCCATCGGGAATCAATCCCGTAATCCCAGGTGGCAATTGTTGTGTTTGTACAGCTGCCATCATCAGCCCTTTAACTTGTTCGTTAAATAGCTCCATGGCTTGTTCATAGGCAGCCACGTCTTCCGCCGGGGCTGTTTCCGGTAAATCCAGTGGCTTTTCTAATCCTGCGGCTGCGGCCAAACTTTCTCGGAACAAACGTTCTTCTTGAAAAATAATTAACTCTAAACAACGACAAATACCGTACGTATAAATAGCGTTTGCTTTTTTCTTAGACGTGGCCGCTACGCGACCAAACAAAGACTTGTATTCTGTTGCAGTAACGCCAGCAGAAATAGAAAGTTCATCTACGCCGCCAAGTGCCGTGCGAATTTCTTCCCTGTAGACACGAGCAAAAGAATTTTGGTCGCCAGTAATTGCGTCCGGAACAATATAACCAACCCGATCATTTGGCTCTAGGTTGGCAATGACGCGTGGAACGCGAAGTTGACCATCAGTGCCTCGATAAATAGGATCAGCTTTAAAACGAGATTGGCTTAATGCTCCCGCCCCGGTGAAGCCTGAGTTTGCAGCGATAGAGGGGCGCTGAACAACCGTTTCTCCACCAGACTCCATTAGGTCTGTCTTGGGACGAGAAGAAAGCAGGGTTGGATTACCAAAAAATTGAATATTTTTACGCATGGTTCGAACCATGTCGTCATGCGTGCATATGTGGTTTGCTAACGCATCAAATTCACCGGTTCCTTCAGTAGAAAAACCACGAACATTATTGAAAATTTCAACACACGGAATAAAGCCAAGAGTATTTTTAACAGTTTTAGTTTTTCCAGGGACCGCCTGGTAATTTGTTTCAAAAGAAATTTCGCCTTCAGAATGCGTCTCTTCAATTGTTTTTCGTTTAATCGAAAGACGAATGTATCGCTTAGCGCCGCCTTGTCCCATGCCAAGTGGACCGCTGACATTGCTCATTTCAATGTCTTGTTGATAGCCAAAGCCATTGCGAACTTTATAGCTATAAATGATAATTACTTCTTCTAATTCACCATCAATGTTGTAATAGCTTCGATATTCGTGATTACGAAAATAATAAAGACGATAATTAGATTTGGTTGGGCGAATATAAAAAAGCCCTTGGCCGTCACAAAGAAAATAATCCCAGATCGAATCCAGGCGAATATCCAAAGAGTTGTATTTGATTACACGATCAATAAAATCTTTTCGTTGATTGCCAAAATTATCTTGTGCTGGAAAAAATTCAACACCCTGGCGAATGCCAAACATACGCATTTGAGCCAAGTGTGCGGCAACCACACCTGTGTCAATCATTGCCCCACCGTCTTTATTCAGGTAGGAATCAATAATTTCCTTCAGTCGAGCCTTGGCATCACCTGCAGCCATTAACTATTTTCCCCTTTATCTTTATTGATCTTAGCAGTCTTATAGGCTTTGGAGGCCCTTGCGGCTTTACCTGCTTTTTTGGCAGTTTCTGTATTTGCAACGAATTGTTTGCCCTCTTTGCTACCTTCTCTTTTTTTACGATCCGTCTTTTCCCTTTCTTCTTTCGACAAAGAGGCCCAGGCTTTTTCCGGCAAATAACGCTTTGTGTATCCCTTTTGTATTGCCTTGTCTGCCATAATTCACTCGCCAAGATAAGGAATCTTGCCTTTTAATAATCGGCCAAAAGCATAACTAGCTTCGTTTGTAAGCGCCCTTCCTGCTCTTGCGCCCAGGTCTGTTTTGGGGTTCGGCTTAACAGATGGAAGCCAAAGCACAGGATTAACCGCAGCTTTGCGAGTAACTATGTCAGTCAACGAGCCTGGTTTCCCTTGCATAAATAGTGCAGTTCCGGCTGCAACAGGAGCCGCAATTTGTACTGCGGGTGCTACTACTCTACTAAGCATTGGTGCATATCTACCTGCCATGCTTGTGACAGCCTCTGTGCCCGCTCCCAAAACAACATCTTTTGCTGTTGCCATTGTTGCTTTTCTGTAGTCATTTTGCTCAACTGCTTTTGCAACTTCAGGGGTTAAGGCTGAAAATGCTGCACCAATTGTTGCACCCGGAATATTTTCTTTTAAAAGATTTATTCCTCCTTGAACAGCGGCGCCAACAGGATCTAAACCGTACAGTTGACGTAACCTTACAAGCTGAACATTGCCTCCCATTTCTCTTTGATTAAAAGGAAGCTTTAATTTATCTTCTACTAAGTATTCTGCTGAAGGACGAGATAAGACCTCAGGCTCTCCTGCGCCAGGTGTAATTAAATAATTAAATTTATCTGAAGGTTCTTGTTGTATTTGAAATAGTGTTTTAACTTTTCCTGGGTCTGTGTTTCTAAAAGAACTTGGATCGTTAAGGTCAAAAGGTTTTAAGCCTTTCGTAAAAGGCACAGCAGTAAGAATATCGGGAGTAAATGATTTAAACCGACCAAAAGAAAATGTTTCGCCTATTGATGGTATGGCTGAAGGATCAATTTTTGCTCCACGATATAAAGGGGATTCTTTAGTGCTGTACGAATATACAGTTGAAGGATTTGATTGTGCAATCTCTGTTAATTGATTAATTGCTTCAATAGAATTTTGGGATTTCCAGTCAATATCAAAACCAATATAATTCTGAAGCTGTTTTAATGCCTCGGGTTGTATGCCTTGTTTGGCAAACGCATTCTCATAATTGCCAGGTATATCAGCTAACCCTAAACGAGCAACAAGGTTTCTTATATGCGTTTGTCGAATACTTGGATCTATTTGTTCAGGAGTAATTTTTAAAAACTTTTGTATTTCTGGAGAGCTTAAGTTATATTTTTTTTCTTCCATCACTTACTCTCTTTATATTTCTTGGCTGCGGCTTTAGCTTTACCGCGCTTCTCATATTCATCTTTGGTCATCCACTTTTCTTTCCCC
>Ga0194118_10006608_pt1 | contig 11472 bp, 10 predicted proteins | sample TA2MahsurfametaG_2_FD_148662 | JGI IMG/M metagenome (GOLD analysis project Ga0194118, IMG submission 148662) | Freshwater microbial communities from Lake Tanganyika, Tanzania - TA2015013 Mahale N5 surface | ecosystem: Environmental > Aquatic > Freshwater > Lake | place: Tanzania: Lake...
AGACGAGTGATAGACCCAAAGTTATAAATACCAAAAGAAAAGATTAAGAAAATGAGATTTTCACAAGTTATGAATTTATTTTTTAATACATTTTTGTCTCATTTTTCTTTTCGGTCGGTGTAATATACGAAGGATATAAAAATGCTGAGATACAAGAAATGTTACAATTGCCAAGACATACAGTTACAAGAATAAAAAATGGAAAAATTGTTTGTAGAAATGAATTGAAACAAGAAAGTAAATCAAAAACCCAAATTGAAGTTAATTTATCAAAAAGAAAGATACATGTAAGTGAAATATTGATGGTTATAGAAAAATTAAATGAAAAATGGACACCTAGCATGATTCTTGATTACTTAATAGAACAAAGACATAGCGCAAATGTTATAAATAATTTAACAATTGATATTGTGAAAAATATAAAAAGAAATTTGTTAAATAAAAAAAATGTTATATATGATTGTGAATTGTCAGAAGATAAGTATAAATATTATCTTAAAATTGTTAATGATTTTAATAACATTTATATTATAAAATAATTTAAAATAATGTTCCTAGTATATTATAGATGATTAATAAAGATTCTTTTTTCAAATATAAGAAGGTTAAGAAAGAACAAAAATGTTCTAAAAAGCGTTTAATTACAGGGGAAGAAGTAATTTTTATATTTGAAAAAGTATTGGAAGGATGGAAAACAATAATGATTTACAATACAATGATTCAGAATAACCCCAATTCAAAAATAGATAAAAAAACAACAGAGAGTGTTGCGACAGGAAATTGTAAAGTTTCTCAAAACGAATTATCATTAGATAGATACGAATATTATTTAAAATTGAGAGAAGAGGTGTATGAATATCGTAAGAAATGTAAGGAATTAAAATGCTAATTATTAGAAAAGACGTGTCAATACTATTTACATGTCTCTTCTTAGACCAAAACAAGTAACAACAATTGTGTATAAAAAACTACCTGAAACGATGAGACATGTAAATAGTATTGACAGGTCTTTTTGACCTAAATAATATTATAGCTTTCCCACAAAGGAAAGCAATCAACATAATCAAATTATGGTCACTGTACAATCATTGTATTACAAAAAATTAATACAAGAATAAAGTTAGTCAAATTAGAGTATAAATTGTATTATTTTTATTTTTATAATATATAGATGAATAAAAATACATTTAAGACAAACAAAACGTATGTTACTGTAACTAAAAAAAGACGCAACACACGAATGTTTAATAAAAAATCACATAAAAAAAGAAAACAAGTAAAACAATCAAAGACCAAGAAAATTAAAAAAATTGGTGGTGACATTAAAAGCAACAACATATTCAAATATATTAAGAGTATTGGGTTTGAATTAGAGACTACAGGTTTGATAAAACTAACAAAAACGAAAAATGAAGAAACGAATCAAGATATATTAGTAAACTCGTCTCTTACAAATAATGATTTGGAATTTGGCTACGATGATCCTAATGAAATTATATTCATCGTTGATGAACCAGATGAAAAATTCAAAATAACTTCCGATACTAACGATGATTCTAATTTCAATAAGGAACTCACAAATGTTTATAAATCATTTAAATCGAAAGATAACGATAACGAAACTGATGTTTATGATGAGGAACAGAACAATGAAGATGAAGATGATGGAGAAGATGATGAAGGTGATGATGACACTAATAATTGTGAAAATGTTTATGTCACATTAGAAATCCAAGATTTCGGCAATTTTCAAATAAAGTTTAAAGAAAATATTGATTCTGAATTAAATAATTGTGGTACATTTACAGATACTGAGTTCATTTCTACTTTCTATAAACCAACACAAAACAACGATATAATTAAATATTATTTGTTCAAAACAATAAAACAAATAAACAATCATTTAAACAAACTAAAAACTTATGACAATAACAAATTGATAATTGGTGATAATATAAGTGAAGAAATACGTGAAATTAATATTAAAAAAGCATATGTATTGCCAAACACTTCATTAATTTATTTTACTCCATTGAAATATATTGATCAAAATTACAATATTAATGAAGATTTATTATTCGTGACCCAAATGACGTTCAGTTGTAATGTTTTATATACGTTCAGAATAATGATACAGTTATTAACACTTGTTAAAAATGATGAAATTAAATTAAAAAATATGGGTAAAAATAAAGAACTTATAGACATAGATACTGATATGGGAAATATACGCGATGTATCAGAATTAACAAATAAATTATTTAACAACTATCAAATGAAACAAACTGAAGAAATGTATAAATTTCCATTACAGAATGAAGATGTAAGGTATGTCAAGTCTTACATGTTTTTAATATTTTACAAATTGTATATTTATTTAAATTATTATGTGAATAACAATAGTTTGTTAAAATATAATTTATCTTTTGCTGTGAGACATGAAAATAATGTTTTATATGAAAAAGTCGACGAATATTTACGTAAAATTTTTTCAAATAATTTTTCTGGTAAACCTGAAGAATATATTAATCAAAAAATCAAAAGTATATTGTCACAGCTATTAGATACAAATATTATGAATAATTATTTTTATATTAAAGATGATGTAATTAGTTTACATAAACAATTATTACAATCGAATGATGTTGAAGCTAATTTTGGCAGACCGGAATATTCAATTATGAGTTATTTTGAATACTTTTTAACTAACAAAAGGGATTGGTTAACGGATAATGATATAGATACAAAATCTACAAAGTTTAGTTTGGAAAATAATGACGTTATTATCGAGTTTAGAGATTTTCCTAAATTTCTTTTGATGGAGATATACTTAACTGGAAGTCAAGAAATAAAAACAAATTTAGATTTCGCCATAGAAGATAATGCACCCTCTATACCAATTGGCATATTTAATAAATACATGAGCGAAAATGGATATTAAACAACTTCATAAACCATAATAAAATGTTCTTTATCATCATCTATTTCTAATCGTTTATTATACTGTTCTGTTGTTACCCATTTAAATCCAATGTGTTCATAGAAAGTTACCGCATCAATAACAGAATCAAGTACAATACGAACATTGTTAATTTCATTTTTATATTTTTCTTTGATGAATGAAGTAAACTCTTTAATGAATAAACTAGCATATCCTACTTTACGTAATTTATACGCTGTTGCTATAAACAATATATAAATATTAGTATCATTCTTTTTTTTTTCTACATTGTAAACTAAACCACAAGGACAATTATATATATTTGGTGGGTTATCACCAATAGAATAAAATACAACACGATTCTTTTTATTAGTTACAACATTATTAATATAATTATCATTTATTTTGGATCCAATTTGACACAACACGGAAGTAATTTGTTCCTCTGTAAATCTCCGAATATTTTTTTTGAAAATTAACATTGTAATTATTGTATAAATTAATTTATATGTTAAAATTCAATTTCAATTTTTTATTCATTCACACAATCTATCAAATGTCTTTAATTGTTACAGTATCCAACACAGTTGGAATATTATTTTTTTGATCAATTAAAAGCATCAAATACTCAAATTCATCTAGATTTTTACCATCCGTGATATTGCCACCATGATGTATCTTAGCTTTAGTTCTAGATTTAGCTTTAGAACTATATTTAGCTTTGGTTCTGGTTCTAGATTTAGTTCTAGATTTAGCTTTAGATTTAGTTCTAGATTTAGCTTTAGATTTAATTTTTCTGGTTTTTTTTGTTAATTTTTTTCCACCATATCTGATGTCTTCAGTTCTTTCCAACATTTCACACCCCAGATTCGATGCTTGTGATGCTAATTTGATTGCAGGTCTTTTATTGTCAAACTTATTGTCTATTTTTACTGTATAAATTAAATCTATAAATTTCCACTTAGGAATATTATTAGGTTGATTAGGATTTATATACAATTGTTTAATATCGTTTTCTAACTCTGGTATATTTATTGCACTGATACTAAACTCACGAATTATCTCTCCTTGAGGATCAACGTAATAATATTTATTGTCGTACTTATAAAATGCTACTGTATGACCTACATGACTTTTTTTAGTACTTGTGTCTTTAAAATATGTATCATTATCATACATTTTAAATACTATACAATACTTATCGGCAGTAGAATAATTAGACATGAGTTCTATAATATTAGACAACCCTGTTTGAAAATCACATCTAGCAATAATATATCCATCATTTTTAATGCCTAGATTTTTTGTATGATAATCAATATAATCAACTATTTTAAATATTGATGTACCTTTTAATGATAAACATAACAAAGTTTCTCTAGCTACATTTTTTTCAAGAATCCCAAAAAAAGACAGTACATTTAAACCACAACCTTGATGTCTAATGTCAGTTAACGATTTCCAATTAACACTTGGATTTGTATTGAGCTGTATCATAGTTAACGATGCATAATATTCTGTTGCGTTCATTTTACCAGTATCTTCAACCGACGCATCAGTGTTAATGTCGTCACTAGAAAAAATGTTGGCTTGTGGAGCTGATTCGGCAAGACTTGGCAACAAATTTGATATTGTATCTTGTATATAATTTTTTATATAATTTGGATCACGTGATTGACAAGAAAATATTCCTAACGAAACATTCTTGGGATCTACATTATTTTTTTTATCATTACATATATCTATAACTAACTTAAAAATTTCTGAATAAGTATATAATCTGATAGAATTACCAGACCCTAAAAGATCACTGTAACTTTTTATAAGTACGTGTTCTTGAATCTCGCAAGTTGTCTTGTATTGTAATATTTGTTCATAAGCTTGTTCTTCGATGGTTTTTTGTTTAATTGTAGGATAATTTTGTTCTCGATTAATTCGTGCAGCATCCGCAATTTGTTTCGATATTTCCGATTTTTTACCAAGATCTGGAATAGTTTTAATCTTAAAATAATGTAAGCCAGACCATTGTATAATATCTGGCTCATCAGGACTCGCAAAACCAAACAATAATGGAGGCACTAAAATATCATTCTTACCAGTTTTTTTGTCAAAAAATGGAATAAATGGACAAGTACCTAAAACGAGTTTACAAGGATCATTCACTATATTTTTTAATTCATTAAGTGTTGACATTTGAAAAGCGTTAGAGTACATATTTACTGACTGAAAAGGGGATTCTATAGGATAATAAATATTTTTGGAAGATATATTTTCACCATGTGATACCCATAAAAAAAGATGAACAATATCACTCATATATATTATGTATATAAATATTATGTATATAAATAATATTGTATTTCTAAACATAAGATCATTGATTTTGTATTCTATTTGTCTTCTACATATTCATCTAATTCTTCAATGATGGCATCTTTATCAATATCATCATCGTCATCGTCATCGTCATCATCCTCGAAACTGACAACTAAAACTTCATCAGGAAACTCTTCATAATCAACACCATTCCATTTGACATTCTTGGAATTAAATAGTTGATTCATATTTACAACCTCTGGTTTATCTTCAGGAACCATTTTCGCAAACAGGGTATATAAATGCGCATCATCTCGGAATCTAGCGCTATATTCCTGTTGAATATTATTGCGTCCAATACGTCCCAATGCTTGAATAATTTTATCCTGCGTCAGAACCAAATCTTTACTCAGATAGCCGTGACACATTTGATAATTAGTTCCATAAATATAATCACTATCAGCAATAATTAAATACAACTTCTGTTTATCAGCAAGATTTTTCATAATTTCTGTATAATTAGTGCTTCTGTGATTTGCAAAAACACCAATTCCAAGCAATAATAGAATTTTCCAACTATCATCAACATCATTTAGTAACATGATTGAAACAATGGTATCTTCATCAATATCACTTGTAAATGAATTGCTCGTTTCTAATCCATGTGCCCACTTATTTAGATGAGCCAGTTTATTTGGAATAAAGATGTCATCTAGCGTGGTATTTTTTGCCATGCTTCTTAAAGTGGCAATATTTTCTCGCAAATCGGCAATTTTTCTGTCTTCCGTTTTGTCGATAATTTTATTAACAATTTTCATCTTATTCTTTCCATTCTTTTTGCCTTGTAATTTCTTAGCTTCCTTCGAATTATCATTGGAACTTGCCATCAATTTTTGTAATAATTTGGCTTCTTCCAGTTCTAACATACTTTGAATTTCATTAATTTTCTGATTAATTTTGTTATTATATTCAATCTTATCAATGATGTCTTTCATTACTACGGCAGGAATGTTTGCTTGTTGAATACAAAATTTGGCTACTTTTTGTAAATCATTTGCTAGAAAGATAGTTGGACCATCTGTCAATGTATACGCATCTTTAGTTGTAACATAGATTCCACAGCTTCCAACAGGTTCTTCATCATTTATAACACTACTAACACTACTCGTTCTAGTAATTGGCAAACCACTTGTTCTACTTGACGACGATGACAAACTATGCGTCTTCACGATAGAATTACCCTTCGCATCAATTGTATTATTCTGTTTAATGCGCTTTGTTCTTGATACCGCAAAGTAGTTATAAATTGTGTGCCATTGTTCTGCTTTAAGTGATTTTAATACTTTTAAATAATGAATTTTAATGCTCTTCATATCAACATCATCGATGGTAGTGAAACTTCTGGCAAACTTGGACGACGCTTTGTTGTAATTATGTTGTTCAACATAACAAATGAACTCAGATGCTTCTTTCAAATCGAAGTATCGTAACAATGTCAAGTTTTCTTCACAATGTTCAACAACTTCTTTGATTTTGTTGTAATCACTAGATAAATGGTGAGGCATTACTACATATCCATTATTATTAATTAGTGGAATGGTTTTTTTACAATCATGACTCAGAATGTTGACAATCTCCGAATTTTCAAACTTATTTTTGAAATCAGCAATAGTTTGTGTCAGTTCATTCAGCTTTGGAAGTGTAGCAGAAGACAAGACAACATTTGGAATAATATTCTCCTTCCAGTTTTTCTTGATGACTTTATGTAAATCGTGATTATTATAATCTAATGTAATTGTTGGTTCATCCCAGAAAGTGACAATATCATTTGTATCATTGAATGAGTTCATGTAATACATTGCTGGCAAATAGGATCTAATATCGCAAATTAGGATTTCTACTTTGTCACCAACAGTATTGTCAACCTTTCTAATTTGGCCACTGCGTTTATCCTTTGTAAACTCTTTCGCTGCGAAATAATGTAGCCTCACATCTTCGGCAGATGAGCAACCAAATGCGAAACCAATTTTCTTCCCAATTGAAATAGCAGAACGTGCGAGAGCTAATCCAACGTGTCTTGCAGCACATACAAAGATGATTTTGTATTTTTCTGATAATCCTAATGGTGTCAGTGTTTTTCCAGTTCCAGTTGGTGTAATATACAGAATTAACTTGGGATTATCACTTTTTACAGCATTGTAAATATGTTTCTGATGTTCGTATAATGTTAAGTCGCTGTATTTCAATAGATTTTGATTCTTTTCAATAATATCCCATGAATTCTCGACAATATATAATAAATCGATGTCAGATTCATAATTTTGTAGAAATGTATTAACAATATCCTTGATAAATGTATTCACTTTTTCTACTGAATTTTTAAGCAAACGATTCAATGTGTAATAATGTTTCATCCATTTTTTATTATCGGCATGTTTCAGTTTTACCATTTGTTCTAGATTTTTGAATAGAATGGTTTCATACATAGATGAATCATTGAGAATATTGTCAGAATCGAGTCTTGATAAACGGATTTGGTCTGTACTTCTGAGTTTCACAATAGAAGCCACATTGATGTAATAAATGTGTTCTGACTCTACATCAGTTTTATTTGATTTTTTGGCTCCAAATTGAATAAAAGGAACATTGTATGTTTCAATCAGAGTTTTAATTTTGTCTGCAAAGAATTTAACATACAGAAACTCTTCAATTTGTGAATTATATTCTATCTTTAAATTTGTAAAGATAGAATCCGTATTATTAACTTTGATATTAATATTGGTAAACCCATTTGTGATGAGTTTTAAGATATCTTGTTCAGATTTCGAAACTGGGATTTCAATAGAATCCCATTCGGATTTTGTGAGCTTTCTTTGTTTCAAGTCCATTATACTATTATATTATGATTATTTCTTTAAGTTAATTTTTGATTTCAATTTTTTTTCCAGGGGGATACCCCCTGTACGACCCCCTCTCCATTTTTATGTAAGTTGTTATAAATTACTTATTTTGGTAGTTAAAAATAGAAATGTATTGTTATCAATTGATTTTAATTTTTATACGAAAGGGTTAGGGGGTCGTACAGGGGGCACCCCTGTAAAAAATTGAATTATAAAAAAACCAAATAAAGAGATATTAACAATATAACTATTAGGGATGAACACTAACTACAAAATCGTTTCAATTGAAGGCAACATTGGTTCTGGTAAGTCTACTTTGTTAGAACATCTAAAACAACATTATTCTAATAATAGCAAAGTTATATTTCTAAGAGAACCTGTTAGCGATTGGGAGAAAATTGTGGATAAAAATGGCGACACAATGTTGAAAAAGTTTTATAGTGACCAAGAAAAATATTCATTCGCATTTCAAATGATGGCATACATTTCACGTTTGTCTATTCTACGTAGCACAATTGACAGCATTAAAGATAGAGCAGGACAATTTGTAATTATTACAGAACGATGTTTATATACTGATAAGCATGTGTTTGCTAAGATGTTGTTCGATCAGGGCAAAATTGAAGACGTTTGTTATCAAATTTACAGAAACTGGTTTGATGAATTTGCTCTTGATTACGATATCGATACCATTATTTATGTAAAAACAAATCCAGAAAATTGCTATAATAGAGTCAATAAACGCTTGCGAAATGGAGAAGAATCGATTCCAATATCTTATTTAGAATGCTGTCACCAATATCATGAAGATTATGTATATAGATCAATACTAGTAGATACATTAAATGACAAATTAGTAATGGATGGAAACAATGATATTTATGTTAATCCGAATGTGATGAAAGAATGGATAGAAAAAATTGATAGCTCTCTATTTATTTACAGGGGATAACCCCCTGTACGACCCCATTAATTACAGATAATAACCCATGTACGATCCTATTATTTATTTTCCACAAACATAGATACCATCGCTCATAAATGGCTCACACATATCAATCTCGCTTTCATTATAATTGAATGTAATCTCATCATTCTTAAAGATATCCTTGATAGCAACTACTTTATTACCGACAATTTTAGTGTTTGGATCGAATGAGTGATTGATGTACGAACCGTATTTATCAGTTACATGCATTCCATCACCAATGTGAATACTTTGCTTCGTTGGCTTCAATGTTAGTTCTCCACTTAATGTATGAACAACGCTACCCTTGAGAAAGTTAGCATCCGAATACAAAGCATTTGGTAATGATGATTTTAAGCCTAATGTATACCATCTTATTCCATCATTGTCTGTGTAAATTTTAAAGATATTTTCATTTTCCATCATATCTTCTTGAATTAATCGATAACTGATTCCAACATATAACGACATTATTACTATACAGACAAAATATAGTAATAATTTGATTTCAATTTTTTTTACAGGGGTATCCCCTGTACGACCCCATAAGTCGCATGTAAGACATCATTTCACATAATTTACCCATTTACGACCCCATAAGATACTTATTTGACACCTAATTACGTAAAAAAATCAACTATTACTGGCCAGTGATCCGAGTTCCATTTTCCGCAATATTCGCCATATCCGTGATAAATGAATACATCAGAAATAATATTCAATAAATTAGGTGTAACTAACACATGGTCTATCATAGACAAATCTTTCACAGAATTGGTAGCACAATTGTTGTCACTATCCCACCAGTCACTAAATCGGTCATCTTTTCGAATACTTTCGGCAACATTTGTTAAATAACCACCCTTCAGAATATCCAAAACTTTAGAAATAGGCTTATTAGAGTTTATATCCATAACTTCAGAATCGTAGTCATTCATATCACCGAGTAAGATAATTTCATATTTCTTCTCAATGTATGAACTAACAACTTTCTGAATAACTGACGCTTGGGCTTCTCTTTTGGCGCATCTATCTGTGTCTGTTGGAATTGCCAATAAATGAACCGATATGAAAGCAACTTTGAATCCACCTATTTCAAATTCAGTAATATAGTGTTTCGACACTGTTGTAGAACCAGTTATATTTGAACCACATGAACTATTAGCAACAGGATAATTTGCTTTCTCTTCAGTTCTGTATAAACTAACAAGTGGATCAATTTTCGTTAACATACCGACATTTTGACCTGTTGCCGAATCCGTTCCCATTTTTAAATAAGGCGTCATTATATTCCCAGAATATAAATAGGATTGTAATTTTGTTAGTTCATTACATCCTTCAACTTCACAAATATTGATTATATCTGGATCCAATTTATTGATAACATCAGCAATATACTTCATGTGTGTTTCAGCGTCTTCGACAGAGTGCCACGTACATCCACTTCCTGGGCAATTCATCGCCGAATAGTAATCGATGAACAGCCACTCGGCATTAAATTGAACTAAACGCAATCTATTTTTGTTAGTTCTTCTATCACCAATTGAACTAACAAATGGACAATCTGATATAACGCGAGTATAAGTGTTGAAACAGAATAGCATAAACAATAAACAAGCAATCATAATATTACATAATACTTTATTTCTATATTTGTTGCGTTTATTTTTTTGTAATAATTATTTTACCATTATTTTGTAGTAACACTTATGTCAAGAACGTTACATTTAAGTAGAAATATAGTTGTCATTGATGATAATGGAACCATAACTATGGATTTTGGTCGAGCAAAATTACGAAATATTACGGACGACAATAGCCCTGAATCAATAGTTAAGAAACAATGTTTGGATGAAGTAAAAATAAATGTAGCAAAATTAGACAAGATGTTAAATGATGAAGTAAATGAGATAAAAGATAAATTAGATACAATATTTAAAACACAACAAAATATAAAAGAAACAATTGAACATTTAAGAACATTTAATGACAATATAACTAATAAATATTTAGAGATATCAAACATAATAAAAGATGAAAAGTGTAAAAATACTGACATGACAACCAAGATAGATTTAATGTTTACACATCTAAATAATGTAACTGATGAAGTTAATGTCGTTAATAACAATATCAATAAAATGTTGTATTACTTTTTCAATTCATTCGAAGTTCCTGATTACAGAAGACCACCAAATAATAAAAATTGATTTATTTAACAATATTATTGTAATATATAATGAATATCGTTGCTGAAAATGTGCATAAATTGTATTTTGATGGATGTAGTAAAAATAATCCAGGTGACGCAGGCATTGGAATAGTTATTTACAAGAATGATGAGGAAA